>Ga0315282_10002575_pt1 | contig 33147 bp, 29 predicted proteins | sample YL17G07_20_MG_FD_203693 | JGI IMG/M metagenome (GOLD analysis project Ga0315282, IMG submission 203693) | Sediment microbial communities from Yellowstone Lake, YNP, Wyoming, USA - YL17G07_20 | ecosystem: Environmental > Aquatic > Freshwater > Lake > Sediment | place: USA: Wyoming | collected...
GTGCGCTTGAGTGCGCCCGGCGGATGAGATACTGTTGCCAAACTGGAATCGCCAAGGTTCATGAGAGATGTTGGACAGGAAAGCTAAAGTGAAAGAGGTAAGAGACCTCGGCGCGGGGAATTATCTGCTGACGCTGAGTTCTCCCGAGCAGGCCCGCTTGGTGCGCCCCGGACAGTTTCTGATGATAAAATGCTGCGAAGAGATAGGCGGGCATCCACTCCTCCGCCGCCCCTTTAGCGTCTTCGCGATTCACCACCACGCGCGCACCGGCAAGCCCATAGGCTTCGAGATCCTGGTAAAGGACGCCGGCGTCGGCACCCGCAAGCTGGCCCAGATGCGGCCGAACCAGGAAATTCATATCCTTGGTCCTCAGGGACGGCCTTTTCAGTTGTCCAAGGAGATGGGGACGGAGGTTCGCTTTGCATGCCTTGCAGCAGGCGGAGTCGGCATTGCCGCCCTTTATCTGCTTGCGCGCGAACTGATCGCCCTCAAGGTACCTCCGGTTCTCTTTTATGGGGCGCGCACGGCACAGGAGTTGGTCCTGCGAGACTATTTCGAGCGCCTGGGAATCGAGACGCACTACACGACCGAGGACGGCTCCTGCGGCGGGCACGGGCTGGTGACGACGCCACTCGCGCTGTTCCTGAAGGAACATTCCCGCGAGGGCATACGGATGTACGCGTGCGGCCCATGGGCCATGATGCGGGCCGCTCACGCGCTGGCATTGCGGCATAATATCCCTTGCGAGGTCAGCCTCGAAGCGCGCATGGGTTGTTCTCTGGGCGCTTGCATGGGCTGCGTGGTCAAGGCAAACAGCGACCGGGGCCAGGGCTGCTACATCCGGGTGTGCATGGAAGGTCCCGTGATGAATAGTCGCATGATCGATTGGGAACGCCCGCCGCTTTGAGCTGCGATTCGTGATCTCATTCGGCCGGCAAACCATCAGGATGCCGAAAGGCAAGGATTGTAGGGAAGGCCCTAATGACGCTTAGATAAGGCATCAAAATGAGACCCTGAAAGGGTCGGGCAGCAGAGCCCAGGGCGCAAGCTCTCGGAAACGGTGAGCCGATGACAATAAGCCCTGCAAGGGCGAAACAGGCTGCTTCGCCCTTACAGGGCTTGATCTCGCGGGTGCCTGTCACCCAGGGCTTGCGCCCTGGGCTCCGCTGCTGCACCCCTTCGGGGTTTGATCCCTCGAGCTTGGTGCAATTAAGGTGATTCCCACCGCTCATATTTGAGCGCCACTCGGAACGGGTCCTGAGAGAATTCTCGGGGTTCCCGCTCCCTGAGAGTCTTTGCGGTTAGACGAGGTATCGTGAAGAGACAGAACGTTACAGCAGTGCGGCGAAAACAGGGCATGCAGCCCAACATGGAGGTGAGCATCGGCACGGTCCGGTTTAAAAATCCTGTGCTCGCCGCCAGCGGTACTTTCGCTTACGGAACTGAATTTGCCCACTTGATGGATCTCAACTCTATCGGAGGAATCGTCGTCAAAGGCATCTCGATGAAGCCAATCGAGGGCAACCCGCCGCCGCGCATCTGCGAAACAGCCTCGGGCATGCTGAACGCCATAGGCTGGCAGAATATCGGCGCTGCCGAGTTTGTCTCGAAGAAACTCCCCGCGCTCCGAGAGTTCCGCACCAACATAATCGTGAACGTTGTGGGATTCAGCCTGGAGGACTATCTTGAGGTCACCCGGTTTCTCAACGACTTCCCGGGTATCGCGGCTCTGGAGCTGAACATCTCGTGCCCCAACGTAAAGCACGGGGGATTTCATTTCAATAAGGATCCGCGCGACACCTTCAAGATAACGGCAAAGACCAAAAAAGCGTCTCGCAGGCTTCCCCTCTGGGTCAAACTCTCGCCCAACGTCACCGACATCCGGGTCTTCGCCCGCGCCTGCGAAGACGCCGGAGCCGACGCTATTTCCGCGATCAATACCCTTGTGGGAATGGCGGTGGATGTGGAGCAAAGGCGGCCGCGACTGCGTTTTGTCACAGGAGGTCTTTCCGGTCCCGCCATCAAGCCCATCGCGCTGCGCATGGTCTGGGAAGCAGCCGGCGAGGTGAAGATACCTGTAATCGGAATCGGAGGCATTGCCAGCAGCGAAGATGCCCTGGAGTTTCTCGTCGCGGGGGCACGGGCCGTCCAGGTGGGCACTGCGAACTTTTACAATCCGGCCGCATCGCAGCAGATTGCGCGCGGTATGGAGGAGTATTGCCGGTCACACGGAATCAGAAATATCAACGAGATCGTGGGGAGTCTCCAGGTATGAATGAAGCCCGTTCGCGCCTGATCGTGGCCGTTGACGTCCCGGATCGCGCCGCAGCGCTCGCAGCGATCGGCCGACTGACGGGCCATGTGGGCTGTTTCAAGCTGGGGCTGGAGATTTTCGTGCGCGAAGGCCCGGCGTTTGTCCATGAAATCGTCGGGAGAGGAGAGAAGGTCTTCCTCGACTTGAAACTGCACGACATCCCGAACACCGTCGCCGGAGCGGTGCGATCTGCGTGCCGGCTTGGGATTGGCATGCTGACACTGCACGCGGCTGGGGGCAGAAAGATGCTCGAGGCCGCCTGCGAAGCGGCCCAGGGTTCTTCGTCTCCTCCACTCCTGCTGGCTGTCACTGCGCTGACCAGCCTCACGCCCGACGACGCGCGCAGCATCGGCGTGCAGGATTCAATAACCGGCTGGGCGGAACGGCTCGCTGAACTGTCTTTCCGCGCAGGCATCCGCGGCCTGGTGGCTTCGTCGCATGAACTCCCAAACCTCCACCGGAAATTCGGCAGCACCATGCAGTTTGTGATTCCCGGCATCCGTCCGGCAGGAGCGCAAGACCGGGACCAGGCGCGCACGGCTGCGCCTGCAGAAGCCGTAAGGGCGGGAGCCGACTTCCTAGTCGTCGGCAGACCCATACTCCAGGCGCTCGATCCAGCCCTGGCGGCGGACCAGATCGTGAAGGAAATCGCTGCCGCCCTGCTCAACAGAGATAAAGCTTGAAACATCGGCCTCGTTCTGGCGTAATGTAAAGTGCGTTGCTATCCCGGCAACCTGATAAAAGTTTATCTGCAAGCCGTTTGGCGCGGAAAAGCCGGGAGCTTGAGTCCAGTCGGGCCTTAAAAAGAGTCGGCGTGCGGATACCACAGGATTGAGTTCTTTCAAACCTGAAAAGAGTTCTCGATCGGGCTTTAAGATCCATCAACGTTCACAAAAGGAGAAACCATGAAGAAAGCGTATTTGCTGTTGGCAATTGGACTTGTTCTGGTTGCCGTCGCAGTGGCCGGTGTAGACTTCAGCGGCACCTGGGCGCTGAATGCTGAGAAGACGGCAGCGGCCAACCCGCAGCCTCCCGGTGGCGGCGGTGGTGGCGGCGGCGGCCGCGGAGGCGGGGGCTTCGGCGGTGGCGGAGACATGGTCATTACGCAGACAGGCAATGAGCTGACCATCAGCCGCACCATGGGGCAGGGTACCATGGAGACGAAGTACACCATGGACGGAGCTGAACACACAAGCTCCTCTCAGATGGGCGACCTCAAGTACAAGGCCGTATTGAGCGGCAACACTCTGACGATCACGGGAACCCGGACCACGCAGAGAGGCGAAATGCCCATGAAGGAAGAGTACACACTATCTGGTGATGGCAAAACGCTGACAGTTGCCTCCACAAGAACGACGCAGCAGGGCGAAACCGTCCGAAAGACGATCTACGACAAGAAGTAAGCGAACCGTCGGCCGGCATTCAGCCGGCTGACTGGTTTAGAGACAGGCGGCCGCAACGGATTGCACCTGCCTGCAATCTGTTGCGGCCGGCCTAAAACCAGTAGTTTCTGATGCGTGAGCGCCGCAGGATACGGCGCACATAATCGCGGGTCGTGGGGAAGTTCACCAGCGACAGGTAGTAATCTTCGGGGGAAGCTCCGGCAGGTGCCGGTCTGGACATGGCAACCTGCAACCAGTTGTCTGCCCGCGCCTCTCCGGCATTGTAACGCAGGAGAGCGAACAGGATCGGGACAGGCGAGTTCTTATACCGGTCCAACGACTGCCTTAGATACCAACAACCAACCTCGATGTTCAGTCTCGGGTCGAGGAGCCTCTCTTCATTGATGGGGGGAAAGCCATTGCGCGAAGTGAAGTCCGCCGCTGCCTTCATCGTCACCTGCATCAGACCCAACTCGCCCGAAGCACCCCGGATGTTTGGGCGGAACCAGCTCTCTTCGTATACGAGCGCTTTCACCAGATAAAAATCCACGTCGTATCGCGCGGCCGCCCGGGCGATGATCTCATCATATTGCGTGGATCGAGAGTGCAGCCACAAGCCTGCCGCAGCCAACAGCAGGATCACCAGTCCGATTGCGAACCAGGCGCGGGCGCGCATCACCGCCTCTTTCCGACTTTGAGAACAACCGTGGCCATATCACTGCTGCGCCGGAGCATCGCGCGACTCTTGTTCATAGAGGCACCAGTTCGGCATGCGGTGCCTTGCCGCTTTGGGTTTTGACTGCAGCACAAGTGCAAACCCGGCGGCAGGCACCGAATACCCATGCAATTCGAGGGCAGGCTCGCGATTTCAGGGAGTACAGTAAGAGTGAATGCACCCGTTCTCGCAAAGATAATTCTCAAAGCAAAAGAAGGTCCCATCCCAGGGACCTTCTCTTAGGGATTGCATTTCCGGCGATCGTTATTTCCGCCGCGCCTTGTCTCTGCGCCACTTCTCCCAATACGCCTTCATTCGCGCCGAACGCCGCGCTCGTTCTTCCTTGCTGAACCGCAGACGCTTCCGTCTCCTGACGGCTCTTTGAGCCGTGGGAGCGGCTGCGCCTCTTGGGGCCCTGCCCCGCCTCAACTCGCCGGCCAGGGCAGCGATTTCTTCATCAATCTGTCTTTTCTTGTTTTCCAGAGACTCAAGCGCCAGTTGCAGTATTCTCTGTCGTTCACTCGGCATGAAATAAATCCTTTCAATGAATGTCATCCACCTGCCCGTGTGCACTGTAAGTACTACACCATACGGTATAAGTCAACAAGGATCGGTCTTTCTGGCATTTATATTCTCTCGTTTGATGCCCGAGAAAAGGTGCGACAAGAGTGCAAAAAGCCATTAATCATTCGAGGCCGGAGGACGATATGAGAAATAGAATCAGGAGAATTGGACGACCGGCAATAGCAGTTCGAAGTCCTGTCGCTCGACTTATGTGCGGGACGCCGTGTTACAGGCGGAGAAGCGCTCGGATCGTTAGACACGGGTGAGGGGACCGCATGCTTCGCGACGGCCCGCACACCAATCTCTTTCCTCACTGCCCGTACATCTCCAATGTCAGCAGGTTCAGCGCGCGATTGCGCGATGGTGTTATCGCGGACGGCGGGTCGTGTAACTGACGAAGTACTTGCGGAGGCGCAGCCAAAGATACGTGGTGCTGGCGCCGACCAGGAACATTATGATGATGTTGTTCTCCAGGCTGCGGTCAAACACGGTGTAACGGTAATACGAAGAAATAGCGCCCATGATGAAACTCAAAGCCGCCAGAAATGCTTCCGTCCGCCCGCTTGGCGCCGTGGAGTTTCGGAAACGTTCCCAGCCCAAGGACACCAGATAAGAGGACGAGGCTGCAGCAATTGCCGGCAGAAACCAGGCATCCAACGAGAAAATCATCGGCCTTTCCTTCTCAGGCGTTTCACTCTGTTCCCGTTCCTATGGGCCCAATGCCTGTATAGCATATCACGCCGATACAGTGGCGGGAATTGGGAGCCGCCGCTGCCGCCAGATCGAGGATACCTGCTTCTTGAAGACGTGACATCTGCCTTGCAGCCGAGACGGGGCGAGAATTTAATTTTTCTCGACCTGATCCCGCGCGTCCATCCGGTGATATAATGTCGCCCTGAATCTTATCGCAATTCTCTGAGAAGCAGTTCTCTAGAGGTATCATCTACCAAGAGGCTTGACACTTATGGAACACTTAGAACAGAGTATCCTTCAATTGATCACCCAGACCTCCACGAATCTGCCTCCCGATGTACGCAAAAGGATGGCAGCAGCCCTGGCTGCGGAAACACCAGGAAGCCAGTCGGCGTCGGCACTGGATGTGATGGCCACAAATGTGGACATGGCGCTGGAGGATTCCGGCCCAATATGCCAGGACACAGGCTTGCCTACCTTTGAAATCCGCACGCCGATAGGCACAAATCAGATGCAGATGAAAGACAAGGTCCTTTCAGCGCTGGCGGAGGCCACCAGGCAGGGCAAACTGCGCCCCAACTCGGTCGATTCGATCACCGGCAAGAACAGCGGCAACAATCTGGGTCCGGGTTCGCCGACGTTGCACTGGAACCAGTGGGAAAACAAAGACGAGATTGAGGTCAAGCTGCTGCTGAAGGGCGGAGGGTGCGAAAACAAAAACATACAGTACTCCGTCCCATGCGACTTGCCCCACCTCGGACGCGCCGACCGCAACCTGGATGGCGTGCGAAAGTGCGTCCTGCATGCAGTCTGGCAGGCGCAAGGGCACGGCTGCTCTCCCGGCGCCATCGGCGTCGCCATCGGCGGCGACCGCACCTCCGGCTATCATCATGCCAAGGAGCAACTCTTCCGTCTGCTCGACGACGTCAATCCTGATCCCAAGCTCGCCGCTCTCGAGGACTACATCATGTCCGTGGCCAACACTCTGGGCATCGGCGCCATGGGTTTCGGCGGCACGGCAACCCTGATCGGCTGCAAGATCGGAGCGCTGAACCGGCTGCCGGCTTGTTACTTCGTATCCGTAGCCTACGACTGTTGGGCGTTCCGGCGCCTGGGTGTCATTCTGGACGCGCGCTCCGGCGCCATCAAGCGTTGGCTCTACCGTGATCCCAGCGTTCCGGAAAAGCCGATGGCTTCAGGCAAGGGTTTGCAGCGGACAGGCAAAGAGATCGTGCTGAAGTCGCCCCTATCGGAGCCATCCGTTCGCAACCTCAAGGTCGGCGATATCGTGCTCCTGCGTGGCGATATGTACACGGGCCGCGACGCCGTCCACTCTCACCTCATGAAGAACCCGCCCCCTGTTGACCTGTCCGGTGCCCTCCTCTACCACTGTGGGCCGGTAGTCCTGAAACAGAATGGCACTTGGAAGATGACGGCCGCCGGGCCGACCACGTCAATCCGGGAAGAACCTTATGAAGCCGACGTCATCAAGCGATACGGCGTTCGTGCCGTTATCGGCAAGGGCGGCATGGGCGCCAAGACGCTGGCCGCTCTGAAGGATTTTGGTGCGGTTTATCTCAACGCGATCGGCGGCGCGGCTCAGTATTACGGCCGCTGCATCAAGAGCGTAAAAAATGTATACCTGTTGGAGTTCGGGTTGCCCGAAGCGATGTGGCACGTGGATGTCGAGGACTTTCCAGCCATCGTCACGATGGACGCGCACGGCAACTCCCTCCACGCGGATGTGGAGAAGGCCTCCGCCGCCATCCTGGCAAAGCTGGCTGGTCCGGTCTTTTAGTATCGGAAACCGGGCACTGACGCCTCTCCGGCGAGAATCCAGGGGCACGGCGCGCCGTGCCCCAAGGCGCCTTCGTTTTGTGCATGCCGGGCTTCGGAGGCCAAGCGAAAATGAGCCTATTCAGTCGAGAAGGCTTGTGCTTTTGGCAAAAATGCAAGTCCTTCAGCAGGGTGACATCTCAACCGAGAAACATGCAGGGTCTAACTCTCATGTTGCTTGCGATGATTTTGGCCGCGAGCACGCAAGGATGCTCTTCCCCCATGTTTTCGAGCCGTAGTGAGGAATCGCAGAAGTCCATCGCTGCTGACAACGAGCAACAACTCCTTCGGTTGCGGGAGCGAATGGTTCACGAACAGCTTGAAAGCCGCGACGTGAAGGATCCTCGTGTCCTGGCCGCCATGCGCAAGGTGCCGCGCCACAAGTTTGTGCCCAGCGAACTGGTGAACGCCGCCTACGAAGACAACCCTCTGCCCCTCATGCTTGGCCAGACAGTTTCACAACCCTACATCGTCGGTTACATGACGCAGGCGCTTGCGCTGAGCGGCGGCGAGCGCGTTCTTGAGATCGGCACCGGGTCTGGTTATCAAGCGGCAGTGCTTGCGGAGCTTGTCTCGGAAGTGTATACGATCGAGATCCTGCCCGAGCTTGCATCTTATGCCAAATCGAAACTGGACGCCCTTGGGTATAAGAATATCCGCGTCCGTTGCGGTGACGGCTACATGGGCTGGCCTGACGCCGCTCCCTTCGACCGCATCATCGTGACGGCGGCACCCACGCACATCCCTCAGCCGCTGGTCGACCAGCTCAAACCGGGAGGCAAGATGATCATTCCGGTGGGCCAGTTGGAACAGGAATTGGTCCTGGTCGAAAAGACCGACAAGGGCGTCAGCCGCCGTTCAACCATCCCGGTGCGTTTCGTTCCGATGACGGGACGCGCCGCGGAAAAGAAATGACCGGCGGCACGGAGCGGATAGACCGCAGATTCCGCACGCCAACGCCTCCATCAGCTAAATCATTTCCTCGTCGAACATCTGCTCTTTTTGATGCCACAGGGTATAGGTCAGACCGACCTTGTACTCATGGGGCATGTGCAGACGCCGATAGCTGTCGTCGAGGTGCGCAAGCTGGTCCATGCGCCGCGAACGTATGTCCTTCAAAGAGGGGAAACTATAGACAACCTCTCCGCCGTCAATAATCGGGCACAGCAGCTCCGATCGAGTGCGCGCGCTCAGCTTCTTGCGCCGCAACGGATTGTTCGGGTCGATGATCAGGATCTCACCATCGTTGAGCTCCTCGGACCTGTGCGCCAGCGCATCCGCCTCCATCAGTCCGCCGGCGCCGTAGAAGCGGACAACCTTCTTGAAGCCCGGGTTGGTCATCTTCTCCGGATTGCTGCTGAGCTTAATCTTGGGACGGTTGTTGTGTTCTACCATCTTGTAGACGCCGCCAAGGGCGCCGCCATCTTCCCCACAGGCAGTGACGAGCTTCGTGCCAACTCCCCAAATGTCGATTTTGCCTCCCTGCGCCAGGATGTCGGTGATTACGAATTCGTCCAGCTCGTTTGAAGCGACGATCTTGACGTAGCCTAGCCCGGCCTGATCCAGCATCTCGCGGGCGCGCTTGCTCAGGAAAGCAAGGTCCCCGCTGTCCAGGCGAATGCCGAGCAGACGGTGTCCCTGCTCCTCGAGTTCCCTCCCGACGCGAATCGCGTTGGGGACGCCGCTTTCGAGAACATCGTACGTGTCAACCAGCAAGGTACAGTCATCGGGAAAGGAACGCGCGAAAGCGCGGAAGGCCTCCAGCTCGTTCGGAAACGATTGGATCCAGCTATGGGCGTGCGTACCGGCGGCGCGCATGCCGAGCAGAGCGGCGCCCTTGACGTTGGACGTGGCGTCGGCGCCCCCGATGAAGGCAGCACGGCACGCGCTCAGGGCGCCGTTCGGCCCGTGCGCGCGCCGCAGGCCGAACTCTATGACCGTGCCGTGATTCGAGGCCTCCCACATGCGGGCGGCCTTGGTTGCCACCAGCGTTTGGAAATTGATGTGGCAGAGAAGGATCGTCTCCGCCATCTGGCATGCAATCAGGTTGCCACGCACCTGCAACAGAGGCTCATTGGGAAAGACCACGGTGCCTTCCGGAATCGCCCAAAGATCGCCGCAGAAACGATAGCCGGCAAGATGCTTGAGGAAGTCTTCCGGGAAAAGCGGAGTCCCGCCCGATGTTCGGAGCGAGCGGAGATAGCCGATGTCCTCCGCGCTGAATCGTGTGTCCACGACCGCGCGGACAGCATCTTCCAGGCCGGCGGCAATGGAGTATCCGCCCCGAAAAGGGTTGTGCCGGAAGTACAGGTCGAACGTGGCGGTGTCGTCGGCTTTGCCCTGTTCGAAATAGCCTGCGGCCATTGTGAGTTCGTACAGGTCCGTGAGCAAGGCGTCTGTAACCAAGAGAGTCCTCCCTGATTTCTAATAGCGGAGTTTCATCGCGATCGGCATGCGCCGGCCGCTTCCGAAGGCGCGGGGAGAGACCTTCAGACCTGGGGCAGCCTGCTGGCGCTTGTATTCACTGCGGAAGATCATCTTCGCCACCTCTTCGACGTCGGAGCGCGGATACCCGCGCGCGACTGCCTCGTCCAGGCTCACTTGTTCTTCGACGATCAGGTGCAGGATCGCATCCAATATCTCATAGGCGGGCAGCGTGTCCTGATCCGTCTGATTGGGGCGGAGCTCCGCCGTCGGCGCCCGGCTCAGGGTGCCGGCCGGGATGATCTCCCGCGCGCGGTTGATGTAGCCCGCAAGCCGGTAGATCTCCGTCTTGGGGACATCGGAGATCACGGCCAGCCCCCCCGCCATGTCGCCGTACAGCGTGCAGTAGCCCACGCCCAGCTCCGACTTGTTCCCAGTGCTGAGGACCAGATGCCCAAACTTATTCGACAAAGCCATCAGAATGTTGCCGCGAATCCGGGCCTGCAGGTTCTCCTCGGTAGCATCCTCGGGAAGTCCCGCAAACACATCTGCGAGCATGGAGCGATACTCCTGAAAGACCGATTGAATGGGTATGACCTGAAAGCCTATGCCCAGATTATGCGCCAGCGCGCGGGCATCGTCGTGGCTCGCCTGCACAGAATAGGCCGAAGGCAGCGACACCCCCAAGACGTTCTGCGGCCCGAGCGCCTCTGCAGCGATGCAGGCCGTGACTGCCGAGTCGATGCCGCCGCTCAGACCCAGGACTGCCGACTTGAAACCGCACTTGCGCGCGTAGTCCCGCGTCCCCATCACCAGAACCTCGAAGAGGTTCTGCATCGGCTCTCCTTCACGATAGCTCTGATCCAGCTCGGAATCCGGATCGACCAGCAGGAGATCTTCGCGGAAGCTTTTCCCCTGCGCGATCAGGTTCCCACGGCTTCCGAAGGCGAGGCTGTTGCCGTCAAACAACAGGTCGTCGTTGCCGCCCACAAGATTGACATAAAGCAAAGGCACCCGATATTTCTGCACGTGGCCGAGAAGCATGCGATAGCGGACGAGCGGCTTGTGCATCTCAAAAGGCGAAGAGGAGATGTTGATGAGCAGATTGGCGCCCAGCTCGACCTGCTTGTGGATCGGGTTGTTATGATACAGGCGCTTCGACCAGAAATCCTGGTCGTTCCACGCGTCTTCACAGATGGAGATTCCCAGCGCGCGGCCTCGAAACGGGACCAGGCGGCTCGCGCGCGATCGCTCGAAATACCGGCCCTCGTCGAACACGTCGTAGGTCGGCAGCAGCGTCTTGTGTATCACCGCCAGGATCTTGCCCTCAGAAAGAAAAGCCGCCGCGTTGTACAGCTCCTTGCCTTCCGGCTCCGGGTTGCGGTCGACGAACCCCACGACAGCGCCCATGCGGCCTGACTTCGAAGCCAGCTCCCGTAACGCCCGCAGGTTGGACTCCACGAAACCGTGCAGCCCGAGCAGATCGCGAGGCGGATATCCGGTCAGGCATAGCTCGGGAAACACCGCGAAGTCGGCGCCCTTGCGCTCGGCCTCGTTCATAACCTCCAGTATGCCGTCGCGATTGCCCTGAATGTCGCCGACGGTTGTGTTCATCTGCGCCATCGCGATCTTCATGTCACCACCGGCACCAAGAATATCACAAGTAATCAGGAACCACTGCCAGGCATTGAATGGCCGCTCCCTTTGCTCTCAGGATCCTCGCGCCTCCGAGTCCGCGGGGTCAACAGCGTGAAGCAGAACCCGCTGCCAACACGCGAAGACGCAAACACTCACCTGGGCTCGGGCGGAAACATTTCGTGCCATGAAGTCGCCCGTTCGTAAGCGTAGGCCACGCGCAGCACCGTCTTTTCGTCAAAACGCCGGCCGATCAGCTGCAATCCGGTCGGAAGCCCATCGGAGGTAAGCCCGCAAGGCACCGTGATCGCCGGCAGCCCTGTCAGGTTCCCGGGCCGTGTCAGGCGCAACAGCGCCGCGCGCACGTTCTCCTTTGACCGCCCTACAACGACCTCGCTCTCCTCTATGCGAGGAGCGGCCACAGGCAGGGTAGGGGCTACCAGCACGTCGACGGATCGCAATACGTCATCGAACTCCTTCGCATAGACGCGCCGCATCTCCCGCGCTTGCAGATACGCAAGCGCCGATTGGCCGATGCCTTCCTTGAGACGGACACGGACGTCGGGCCCATAATCGGCCGAGCGCTTCCGCAGCCACGTCCAGTGATACACGAGGGCTTCGGCGGCCGTGATCTCGCCGGCCAGCCTCGCCGTCTCCCCCATCCATTTCAGGTCCACCTCCCTGACCTCGGCGCCGTCCTGCTCTAGAACGCCAACCGCAGCGATTACGTTGCGGCGTACCCCTCTCTGGAGGCGGTCAAAAAAGTACTGTCTTGGCACCCCAAGGCGCAAGCCGCGGAGCCCTTTCTTGAGATCCCGCGTGAACCGCTCTCCGACGCGTCCCAGACTGGCCGGATCGCAAGCATCCGCTCCCGCTATAGCTTCGAGCACCAGGGCAACGTCCTCCACGCAGCGGCAGATGGGACCAGCGTGATCCAGGCTCGGAGCCAGCGGGATCACACCACAGAGCGGCACCCGGCCATGTGTCGGCTTGATTCCGACGCAGCCGCAAGCGGCTGCGGGGATTCGGATGGATCCTCCAGTGTCGGTGCCCAGCGACGCTACCGCCAGACCTGCCGCCACGGCGGCTGCGCTGCCGCCGCTGGAACCGCCCGACATTCGACCGCGCGCCCACGGATTGTGCACTGGGCCGAAGTGGGGATTAACGTTCGTCGGACCATAGGCAAACTCGTGCAGGTTCGTTTTTCCCAGCAAAACAACGCCTGCCTCGAAGAGGCGCTCAGCCGCCACGGCGTTTTCGGCCGGCACAAAGTTGCGCAGGATCCGCGAGCCGGCAGTCGTACGAACGCCGCGTGTGTAGAAAAGATCCTTCAGACAAAAGGGAATGCCATGAAGCGCGCCACGGCAGTCGCCTTGAAGAATCTCCTTTTCGGCCCGTTTCGCCTGGGTCAGCGCCAGATCCGACGTCACTGTAATAAACGAATTCAGACGCGGATTCAGTCGGCCGATCCTGTCGAGCAGGGCGCGCGTCAGCTCGACGGGAGAGATCCTGCGCCGCCGGATCAGGGGAGCGAGCTTGGTAATCGTAAGTGCGCTGTTGTTGCCAAAATCCATATATCCTCCGTTGAACCATGCATTATCAGGCACATGCCGCCTGTCTCTCAACATCTCCATGCAGGCTCTTTCCGCTGTGCCTGGACCTCGACCTGGACGCCGACGTGGACCGCCTTTGCGCGATGAAACCCAGCCAGGCTCTCCTATTCGCTGCCAGAGTGCGCTCGATAGTGCGCCAAATAGTGAAATGTTTAAGTCCGGGTCCAGGTCTAGGCCTATGACCAGGTCTGTGTCAGGCAGCCATCTATAGCCTACGGTAGGATTTCGATTCAGTATGTCCGACCGGTCCACTGTCTGGATCGAATTGCCGGCCGTTGTATGAAAAGCCGCGAACAGACCCCATATTGTTGTGATAAGTTGTTGAGGTGGGCGCGACGGGGAGTTTTCAAGAGCTTCAGGAGGTTATCACCCATTGCCGCAAGTGCCCGCGGCTCGTGGAGTGGCGCGAGCGCGTGGCTGTCGAGAAGGTGCGCAGGTTTCAGTCCGAGGAGTACTGGGGGCGCCCCGTTCCGGCATTCGGCAAGCCGGCAGCCGCGCTTCTCGTCATCGGACTGGCGCCGGCCGCTCATGGGGCCAACAGGACAGGCCGCATGTTTACAGGCGATCGGAGCGGCCATTGGCTCTATGAGAGTCTCCATCGTTTCGGCTTCGCGAGCCAACCGGCCTCGATCCGGCGCAACGACGGCCTCTACCTTAACGGGTGCCTGGTAACGGCGGCTCTGCGCTGCGCGCCTCCGGCCAACAAGCCGCTGCCGGAGGAAATCGACAACTGCCGGCCCTTTCTGCGCCGCGAGCTGCAACTGCTGGCCCACGCCCGCGTCGTCGTGGCGCTGGGACAGATCGCATTTCGTGTCTTTCTAAAGGCATGGGTGGAAAACGGCGGCGTGCTGCCCGGCGGACGGCTCCCCAGGTTCCGACACGCCGGCGAGTGGCCATTGCCCGGAGGCGTGACACTCCTGGCATCCTACCATCCCAGCCAGCAGAACACGCAGACCGGCAGGCTGACGCATTCCATGTTCGACGACGTATTCCGCCGGGCGCGCTGCATTCTGTCTGCTTGAACGATCCCTTCGCGGGATTATTTTTGATTTTGACAGCAAAAGCCTGCATTATGCTGGGTTTCATTGGTGATTTATGATGATCGCGGCATAGGACTGCACTCAGTTCGAATATGCGCCAAGAGACAAGGGGATGCACATTCACGCAGCGAGCTCCGCACGATTGATTATCGAGTGGGTGTTTCTCACGCCAGTTATCGGTGGATCCATCTACACGATCGTGTGTTTGCTCGCCGTCATTTGCTTCCGCGCCCCTTCGTCCCGTCTCGCGAAGCGCACGTTCACCTCGTGGCCGGCCGTTACAGTCCTGAAGCCGGTCTGCGGGCTTGAGAAGAACCTGCGCGAGAACCTGCGCAGCACCTGCATCCAGGATTATCCCGAGTTTCAGGTCGTCTTCTCGGTACAGGCAGCGGATGACCCGGCCATTCCGCTCTTGAAAGAGATCCAGCGCGAATTCGGCGCGGATCGGGTTACCGTCGCGGTCGGGAATTGCCGCGGCGGCACCAACGGCAAGATCAACAACATGATGGGAGGCCTGCCGCGTGCCCGCCACGATGTCCTTGTGATCAGCGACAGCGACGTGCGGCTGAAGCCCGGCTACCTGAAGGCGATCATTGCGCCGCTTGCCGACCCCGACGTCGGCTGCGTTTGCACGCTCTACAAGGCCGCCTGCGCCGGCACGTGGTTTGAGAAGATGGAGCTTCTCACTCTGAACGCCGACTTCATGGCCAGCGTAGTCTTTGCCCACGTCAGCGGCGCTTCCAAGTTCTGCCTGGGCGCCTCTGCGGCGTTGCGACGTTCTACCCTCGAGAAAATCGGAGGATTGGAGGACTTGGCTGATTACCTCGTCGAGGACTACGAAATGGGCCGCCGCATCTGGATCTCCGGCAAGAGAATTGCGATTCTCCCTTACGTGGTTGACACCATAGTGGACCTCAAGAATCCCAGGCAATGGTGGAACCACCAGGTCTACTGGGATCAGAACACACGGGCAGCCCGGCCGCGGGCATTCTTTGCCACCGTATTGATCCGCTCGGCTCCTTTCGCGCTTCTGTACGCGCTCGCCCGACTGTGCGATCCGGTAGGGCTCGGTGTTCTGGCGGGCGCGCTCTTCTTGCGTGTCGCGACGGCAGCGATAATTCTCGGTTGGGGATTTGGCGACCGTGAGGGGTTGAGAAGCATAGGCCTGCTGCCGTTGCGCGACATCCTCGCGCTCGCATCCTGGTTTCTCGCGTTTGCCAAGCGAACCACGATCTGGCGCGGCACTCAGTTTGTCCTCACCAGGGACGGGCGGCTTGTGACGCGGGAGATGCGCTCTTGAAGCGGATCATCATCACAGGGGATGACTTCGGGCTTGCGCTGCCGGTGAACGAGGCAATCGAGCAAGCGCATCGCTTCGGGATTCTTACGGCTGCGAGCCTGATGGTGGGCGCCGCAGCCTCGGACGACGCCGCTGAACGCGCGCGCCGCCTGCCGACGCTGCGGGTCGGCCTTCACCTGGTGCTGGTCGAGGGCCGTCCGGTCTTGCCGCCGGAACAGGTGCCCGGCCTGGTGGATGGACGCGGGGAATTTCCAACGCGCCTTGGCCGCGCCGGCTTCAACTTCTTTTTTCGCACCAGCGTGCGCCGCGAGCTCGAGGCCGAGATCCGGGCCCAGTTTGAGGCTTTCAAGCGGACCGGGCTGTGCATGGACCATGTGAATTCGCACAACCACATGCACGTGCATCCGACAGTGCTGGGGCTGATCCTGAAGGTGGGCCGGGAGTATGGAATGCGAGCCGTTCGCCTGCCCTTTGAGCCGGCTCTGCTGTCGTGGCGCGTAACCAGAAGGCAGTTGGGCCGGAAGCTTTCATCCGCGCTCTTGCTGTCTCCTTGGCTCGGCTTGATGAGAGTGAGGCTCCGTCGCGCGGGCATTCGGACGAACGACCGCGTCATCGGCATGGCCGACAGCGGCATGATGACGGCCGCCCGCGTGCTCGAGTACCTGAAGCGGCTTCCCGGCGGGATTACGGAAATCTACTTTCATCCGGCAACGCAGCGCTGCCCGGAGATTACGCGCAATATGCCGGACTACCGGCACGAGGACGAGTTCAAAGCTCTGATCGACCCCGCGGTCTCCGACGGCCTCGTACAGGCCGGGGTCCGGCGAATATCCTTCGCCGACCTGTGGGACGATGCGGCGCCAGCGGGCCGGCCTGACCGGCCTGCGGGCCAACACGGCGCCCCTGGTTTCTGAAGATCGCCTTTACCCTTTGCAGGGAGAAAAACGCCAATGATCCGAGTTCTGATCGCAATGACCATCGCTGCCGCGTCCGCCGCCGTCGGCCAGATCCTGGTGCGCCAAGGAATGCAGCAGGTGGGCTCTCTCGAGCATTACACGCCGCTGGCCCTCCTCACGTTCTTCGGCCACGCTCTGACCAATCTGCATGTCGTCATAGGGACCGCGCTCAACGCCCTGTTCTACTTTCTTTTCGTCGCGACCCTCTCCTGGACGGGCGTGACCGTAGCGCTGCCGTTCACCGCGATTGAATATGCGTTTGCGGCCGTTTTGGCCGTGATCTTTCTCCAGGAACACGTGCCGCCCATTCGATGGGCAGGGATCGTTCTGATCATCATTGGCGTGATTCTCATTGCGCGCGGCGGCGGCGAGACCTAGCCGCCGTGTGCGCTCCTTGGACCAACGTCGTCGTACGCAAAAGACGAACCACGAAGACCTCCAAGACCACAAAGAATCAAGAGATAAGCGGGCTTTGGCTGTGCCGCAGGCGATTCCGGGTCGTAAGCGAGATTGGGCGCCAGCCAGCCTCAGCACGACCAAATCAGGCAGGAGGATTCAGGATCGGGAGAGAAAATACTCCTGGACGCGAACGTAGCCGGAAAACTTCAAGAAACCGTTCCAATCAACTGCGCGACATGTAGAAGGGAGCCGCCAGGTAATCATTGTCTGATCCACGTCTAGATCTGTTTCTGTGTCGCTCCCTCTCTGCCGGAGGCACAATAACCAACCAGGTGGCGGGAGTCTCATCAATCGTTCGAACCATTTTGAATGTCATAACCCCAGCGCTTCTCATCGCTCTTGCCAAAGCATCCTCGACCTTCGCATTGCTGACATCGGCTGTCACAGATTTCCTGTAAGACGCCGAATAGCCCAGGTGGCAGTACCGGACAGAGGCCTGCTTAAATATGCTCTCCAGGACAAAGTTTAAGGGGACGCTCTCGAAGCGCATCGGTGAAGGAAGCCGGTTCTGAATATCATCATGTATTGGCTTGCTTCTGTTGGCCAGGGCAGAAGCCTCCCCACTTGCAAGTTCCTTGATGACGATTTTCCCATCTACAATAGACCAATGGCAGCCTATCAGGTCACCCATCGCATCAAGAGCCGTACGCACAGTTATGTCCTTGGCAGAAATAAGGATCGGCTGATTGGCCTTCACCTCGAATGACATTTCACGATCTAGGATCCTGGCCAGTTGCCCGAGTACTTGGCGCGGTTCTAGGCCATCCAACTCGAGGGAAATCCTCTCTTGCAGATCTCTCTGGTAGTAAGGCCCCAAGACAAGTGGCGTGACTGATAATATCGCAAGTGCAACAGTTTTAACGATATCGTGCATGACGATCCCCCATTGTAGCACACCTAGTGTACTGAGCCAAAAGCAATTACCGGTATTCAGAAGGCGAAGAAAACAGCGAGATGGTCATTTTCTGATGAACTCGCAAGGCGATACACAGGGCAATGAAACGAGAGCTGTCATTTATAGAACATCAGCTGGCCATCATTGGTGGAGAGTAGCGGCAATGCTCTACCTTCGCAAGATCCCGACAGATCGCGTGCTGATCCATGGTTCTGCTATCTGCTTCGACCTTGTCTTGAAGTCGTGGGCCCGCCACTTGCCCGCCAGCCCGAATATGCGTCCTCAAGCGCCTGACGCGCCACGGATGAATGAAGAGCAGGGTGCGTTCTACCTGTAACCCTCTCCGCTTCCTGAAATACTTGAATCGGAGATCGCTCTACATAGTCCGTGGGAATGGTAAAGAGGTTCGGATCCGGAGTCCCGAGAGCCACACTAATTGCCTGTCTTGTGAGCTGTACATGGACGCCACCTTTTGTGGTCGTAGCAATGGATCGAAGAGGAAAGTAATTGAGATCCGGGGCTAGCCATTCCTCCTCCGTTACCCCCACGTCGCCGAACGTCTTGACGCGCTTATAGGCTTTGTGTCCTTCAATAACGGCTTCTTCAGTACCGATATCCACAAAGGTTAACGACCGTAAATATTCCGACATCCAACGATCGCTTATTTTGTAGGACGTTTTAGACTTGGTTGCTGGGTCCACAGATATACGGGTTTTTGAAGGAACGTCAATTATGATGCTGTTGCCGAACGTTCTGGCGCCGATGACCTTCCGAACCCTTGCCTGCGAACCATCCTGGCGCACCGCAAGGATTGAAACGATCGGTGGCCACTCCGGCCACCCAGGTACGGCAGGCTGAGTTTCCAAGAAGGTGGCAGTAAAAGGCTGATAGCTCTGCGCACCGCCCGTAGCATGGACCCTGATCAGGCCAATCGTCACCGCAGCGATTGCTAGAGTAAATACAAAGTAAAACCCTATTCGGCGTAACACTTTTCCCTCCTTATCTTCAATCTGGTCATTTCGCTCCGGGTTCAGGGGCATCCCGGCACGGCTCATTGCGACAGGCAGGATACTGACTGCAGTACTCAGGCAAAATGCAATAATTCAAGTTTGAGAGGCAAATATAGTCACGATCGCTATCTTGTTCGCTATACCCCTTGCAAACGTCGCTTTCGCAATTATATGTTTCTTCGCAAGTGAGGGTAAAAAAACAGTTGCCAGGATTTACGAGTTCCCCAACTGTATAGGTGCCACCCTCACAGGGAAACCACTGTTGTGCACCTGACCGCGTTGGCAACAAAGCGATCGTAATCCAGATCACGCATGCAGCATACAAAGCATTGAAAATGATTCGTCTAGCCATTGGCCTTCCTCCGGAAACCGAATCTCTTAACCCGGTTTATTCATGAAGAACCGAGGCAAAGTGTGGATCTCCTTCAGAGCCGCGGCCGTAAGGGAGCGGGTGGACGGTACACAATGAAAAAAACGGAAGAGCCGCCCGCTCGCTCACGCTCGCGGCTCTGTGCGGGGCGAACGCCAAATTGGCGTAATGGGTTCATGAATAATCCGGGTTAAAGGCTGCTCACTTAGGAGAGAGGATTGAGCTGGACAGTCACAGGAGCAATTCCGCAACGGCTGGGGAGGCTTGAAGTGCCGCTTGAAGACCCCCCCCGCACATCAACTACGCATTCTGTTGTCTGGCAAGTTAGCACCATTTGAAAATGGCTGTCAAGAAGTGAATTCAATAGGAGTACTTTCTCAGCAGAACCGTACAGCGCCAAAGATCCGTTAGATTTCTAAGCCATTGACCTAACGGCAGTTGCCTATCGGTTGCAAGCCTTGGTTGCGTCAGTTGGGGATCGTGGCATCCCGCGATTCCTTAGTTCTTTGCACGTCCGGTTAGCATAAGCGTGGGCCGCTATGGAATATGAGCAGTGAGTCGCAATCTTGCCAGAACGCATATCCTCTGTACAGACAAACCCCGCCAGGGGCTCACCGGCGATTTCTAGCATAGGCACAGGACTCCTGACTTGGCGGATTTCAATCTGAGAGAAGTTTGTAGACCAAGCGCAGATTCGTGCCCGGATATTCAGACTCAGTCGCATTGAGCTGTTCGGCCAGATACCGGGCGGCCTCGTCGGAGGTGCGGTTGCTCAGATGGTGCAGTCGCACCGTCAATGTCTCTTCGGCCTCATCCGGAAGCAAATCCGCTTCCGTCGCAAAGATCTCCCGCAATAGCGATCGGGTTTCGTCAGTGCGCGATACCGTCTCGCCCAGCACACCCGCCAGCATGGTCTCGGCCCGATAGGCGATCATCTTGATGGTGTCCAGAAACTGCTTGCGCGTGGGCGAGAGCGGTACAAAGCGTTCCTTTTCGGGCAGGTCCGCCAAGCGCACATGTTTTGGTGTTTCTTTCCGCTGGGCTTTCTGCTTCGCTAAATCGTCTTGGAGAAAGTCGATCTCTTCCTTCAGCAGTCCCTTCTTGCGCTCGTAAGCTGCTATCTGTTGGGCCTCTAATTCCGCTGGCAGGACGATGGCTCCAAACTGGGCCAGCGTTCGGCTCAGCTTCGCGGCCTTGCTTTTGATCTCACTTTCCAGTTTGCGATAGACCGGGTTGACCACCTTAGCCGTCTCATCAACGGCTCCAGTCTGATAGTCGACAAGCCGATCAATGGCAAAGTTTTGCATCATGTATTGTAGAAAGTTTTCCTGTGACCAGCGCGCGAACATATGGGCGGCGACACTCAACATATCTATCTGGAAATTCGTGCTCAAGATCGAGACTTGATGTCCGGTCTCGGTGAGCTTGCGAATCTCCCTCACCCAGAGGGTTTCTCCCAGCCGCGTGCCTCGTTCGGCCAGTTTCATCTGAACCTGCTCGCCGTGAGGCAGGGACACAAGGTAGTCGCTAAACTCCGTCTGCGACCAATCCTCCTTGGGGTACTTGTGATAGGTCTGGCACGCGACCCGCAGGCCGCGCATGGTTTGGAAAAACTCGGGGCTGTAACCTTCCCGGTCAAATACCAAAGTGAACCGGTGCAGATAGGGATCTGCCTCCAGCTCTTCCGGCGAGGGTTGCCCGGGAACTTCGGCCAACAACCGCGGCACGATTTCGCGCTTTAGCATGTCCAGCAAACCGGCGGTGAACGGCGAACTGATCACGAAGAACGGCCGCCCCAACTGGTCGTTCACCCAGTAGTCAGTCATCCCCCGCAGGCACAGTCGTTGCCGCGCCACGTAGCGCCGAGGCAATTTGGTCTGCCCACCATGATAGACGCGCACATGCCCGTCCACGTACAGAAACCCAGCCGCTTCCGGTTCCTGTTCCATCCATTCCTGCGACAGCGTCTGGCCCCATTCGGAAACCGCCTTCGGCTGTGCCAGCACCTTCACCTTTTCCCGCAAGGTGCGCACTTCCGGGATACGATCCAAGCCCAGCAGTTTGCCCCACTCTCCGGCAGGATGATATTGCAGCTGCTCGATGGTCTTGATCCGGGCCAGCGCCATATAGGCCAGCAGCAGAAACACCTGGATCATACTGTAGAAGCCCTTGGGCAACTGGAAGCATGCGCGCGCGTGCCGCAATAGACCGTTGGTCAACAGGGCCGGCAGCGCCCACAGCACCCCGCCCTGGGCCACGCTCTCGGCATTTACGAATTGCGAGGGAGCTTCCGACAACAGTCCTACGGCGGCGCATACCCGTTCTGCCACCCGGGTGCAGCCCATGCCCATGGCGGCTTGGCTGTCCTCTATGTTGCGTTCACTTTTGGTGCTGGCAATGTCGTTTTTTTTACCGGCTCCACCAACCGGCCCGCACGCACCGCCTTGCTCAAGGTGTCGGGTTTCAGCTCAAGAACCTTCGCCACCGTTGAGCGTGGTTGCCCTTCGGCCAACAACTCCTGCGCCCGCTTCAGCACCTCCGGCGTCAGCACCCGCGGTTGCCGCTTGCGCCGCGGGGCGAAAAAAGCTTTGCTCCCGTCCGCACGGAACTTTTTCACATACCGCTTCATGCTGATAGAACTGATGCCGAAAGCCCGCACCAATTCTGCCTGGGTGCAATTCCCGTTGACCACCAACTGGCTGGTGAACATCCGAAAGGCCTTCAGATCGCTCTCCGCGTGGCTGAAGACCGGCAGGGCGCCGTGAAAATAGTAGACGGTCCCTTCCCGCTTGCAGAAAGAGATGAGCTCGTTAACCGGGATCGCCTCTGCCGGGAAAAGAGGCAGCAAGGTCTGGGGCATATGTGGCCTCCCAATGTGGTGATAGGCCATAACGGTATCATGGTTCAGTCCGGCTCAGCCTAAAATCCCCCCGCGGGATCAGGAGTCCTGAGGAAAGGGAGAAGGCAGGCTACCGCCTTTTTCATCACCCGTGCGCTCTTGACCACTTGAGGAAGGAACATCTTCCCCGATCCGAATAGATCGCCGACCACGTTCATGCCGGCCATGAGCGGGCCCTCGATCACCGAGAGTGGCCTTCCATACTTGACGCGCGCCTCTTCCACGTCCGCTTCGATGTAGTCCGTAATGCCCTTGACCAAAGAATGCGCCAAGCGTTCCTCCACGTTCCCAGCACGCCATGCCTTCTCATCACCCTTCATTCTCGCTTGCTGCTTGACGGATTCCGCATAGCGGGTCAGGCGCTCGGTTGCGTCGGGGCGGCGGTTCAGAAGCACATCCTCGACCAGGGCAAGCAGATCCCCGGGGATTTCCTCATACACGGCGAGCTGACCAGCGTTCACAATGCCCATGTCCATCCCTGCCCGGATCGCATGATAGAGGAAGGCGGCGTGCATGGCCTCGCGGACGGTGTTGTTCCCGCGGAAAGCAAAGGAGACGTTGCTCACTCCGCCGCTGACCTTGCACAGCGGAAACGCCTGCTTCAGTCGGGACGCAGCCTCCAGAAAGCTCACGGCGTAATCATTGTGTTCCTCTATGCCTGTACCCACGGTCAGCACATTGGGATCGAAAATGATATCCTCGGGAGGAATGCCGACCTCTTCCCTCAAAATCCGATAGGCGCGCGTGCTGATCGCCACCCTGCGATCGGTTGTCACTGCCTGGCCTGCTTCGTCGAATGCCATCACGATCAAGGCCGCGCCGTAGCGCTTCAGCAGGCGCGCTCGACGCCGGAACTCCTCTTCCCCTTCCTTCAGGCTGATCGAGTTGACGACTCCCTTGCCCTGCAGGCACTTCAAACCTGCTTCAATCACCGACCACTTGGAGCTGTCGATCATGACGGGCACGCGGGCGATGTCCGGTTCGGAAGAAACAAGGTTTAGGAATCGCGTCATGGCCGCTTCCGAGTCGAGCATCGCTTCATCCATGTTGACATCGATGAGTTGGGCGCCGCCTTCCACCTGCTGGCGGGCCACGGCCAGCGCTTCTTCGTACTTGCCGTTGAGGATCAGCCCGGCGAACTTCGGCGAGCCGGCAACGTTGGTTCTTTCGCCGACATTGACGAAATTGGTGTCCGGCCGGATGGTCAGGGGCTCCAGGCCGCTCAGGCGCGTGTGAGGTTCCGGAACGGCCGGTATGCGCGGCTTGAAACGGCGAACGGCTTGTGCAATCGCGCGAATGTGGTCGGGCGTCGTACCACAGCAGCCACCGACGATGTTAAGCCATCCGTTGGCGGCATACTCGCCGAGGATCCGTGACATTTCCTCGGGAGTCTGATCGTAGTCTCCAAATGCATTGGGCAGCCCGGCATTCGGATGACAGCTGACATAAACAGGGACCAAGCTGGAGAGATCTTCGAGGTGTGTGCGCAGCTGCGCCGGCCCCAAGGCGCAATTGATTCCGATACTCAACAGAGGAGCATGCGAAACCGAGATCCAGAACGCCTCGGGAGTCTGCCCGGAGAGCGTGCGGCCGCTCGCATCGGCAATCGTCATCGAGACCATCACCGCCACGCGCCGGCCGCGTTGTTCGCAGAAGCGGTCAATGGCAAAGAGCGCTGCCTTGGCGTTCAGTGTATCGAAGGCAGTCTCGACAAGAAGGACATCCACGCCGCCGTCGACCAGACCCTGCACCTGAACCTCGTAAGCCGCGACCAGCTGGTCGAAACTGACCGAACGGTAGCCGGGGTTGTGAACATCAGGAGAAATGGACGCTGTCTTGTTCGTCGGCCCGATCGAGCCGGCGACAAAACGCGGGCGCGACGGATCGACGGCCTCGGCTTCCCCGACGGCCAAGCGAGCAATCCGGGCTGATGCCAGGTTGATGTCGTATGCGGAGCTTTGCAGCCCGTAGTCGGCTAGCGACACCGCGTTGGCATTGAAGGTGTTGGTTTCAATGATATCCGCCCCGGCCGACAGATATTGCTCGTGGATCGTCTTCACCACGTGCGGCTGAGTGAGATTCAGAAGATCGTAATTGCCGCGCAGATCGTGCGGATGGCTGGCAAACTGAGCGCCACGATACGCGGCCTCGTCAAGTTGCAGCCGCTGGATCATCGTCCCCATGGCGCCGTCCAGGACGAGGATGCGTTCCCCGAGCAGTTGCTCGATCAGTCGAGTCCTATCCCGATGTTCACTCACCGGGTTCTACCTTCAGGCTCTGCCCGCAAGATCGCTTTGGAGATCTCCATTCGACCTGTCCTCTTTACGTTGTCTGCATTGAAACCCGCTCGATCAGGCCTCAAAGGAACCAGAAGGCGCAACTTTCTCGGGCGGTTGCTTTAGTCCTTCCGGGAGGCATTGAGGGCAGGGACAGATCCTGCGCAAGTAGTCAAACGTGTAAATTCCGGTGTCATGGCCGTCGCTGAACGTAAAACTGAGAGCGTAGTTCCCAACAGTTTCCACATTCACCCTCTCGAGGGTCGAAGGGATGCTTCCCCGAAGGATGAGCTGCCGGCCGGTGAACTCTTCAACGCACGAGGCGCAAGGACAATTCTCGCGCAGGTACCAGGACGGGTAAGAGCTGAAGTGCCCGTCGTTCCAATTGATATCCGTTAGGAACGCGTCGACGCGCTTGACACGCGACGGTATAAGGTATTGCAAGAAATCTCTCTCCTTCCATCACGAATATACTTTATACCATACCAAAACTCTTAACGCGGAAGGCGCTGTCAGCGCAATTGGTGACAGTATCTCACCTCGCACAGCGGGACCCAAGCGCATGAAGATTCGCACGGGCTGAAGCCCGTGCCCACTTGAAATCTCTGAGAGTAACGTGCAGTGGGAACGGGCTTTAGCCCGTCCGCGGCGCTTTGATCGGCGCACCGAGATATCCCGAACGAAAAAAGGTATCTGTCACCAGTTTCTTCCGCTGGTATACTCCATGGGGATGAAACGAGGAATAGCGATAGCGATCTTGTCTACTCTGGTCTTGCCGGCGCTAGCGCAGACGCCGGCCGAGTCGCCGGTTCATTGGTCGGCCAAGCCGCCCACAAATCCGGTTCAAGCCGGAACCAGGTTTGAAGTCAAGCTCGAAGCTGCGATCGGCGGCAACTGGCACATGTACTCCGCCACCCAACAGCCTCCGCCCATCGCCACCCGCTTCAAGCTGCTTTCTAGCGGGCCGTTCGAGATAGCGGGAGCCATCAGGCAATCTCAGCCAAAGACCGAGTTCGATCCGAACTTCGGCATCCCGGCGGAGATCTTTGCCGGCGGAGCCGAGTTCTGGATTCCCGTCACGGCGGCGGCTTCGGCCAAGCCTGGCGATTACGAATTGATCATGCAAGCGTACTATCAGGTGTGCGACGACAAGAGCTGCCTGCCACCCAAGGGCGTGCCTGTTTCTTTTAGGATCAGGGTGGCTGCCGGACCAGCCGTCGTTTCGCAAGAGGCGACAGGCAGCCCGGGAATGGCCGCACCTTTGCAAGCAAATCAACAGTTGTCATCGCAGCCAACGCCCCCCTTCCCGCAGACGCAAACGGCTGCTGCCGTCGCTCCCTCTCCTGCGGGAACTGCCGCTGAAGTCCAGAAGGCGCGGGCGAGCGGCTTCCTTCCCTTTCTGTGGTTGGCAATGACTATGGGGGCTCTTTCGCTGGCGACACCCTGCGTGTTCCCCATGATACCGATCACCGTCTCCTACTTCACGAAGAGCGCCGAGACCAACCGGGCCTCAGGACTCCGGCTGGCGCTCGTCTATTGCCTGGGGATCATATTTACTTTTACCGTGCTTGGCCTCGGGCTCGCGATTGTGCTGGGGGCGACGGGGCTCAATCAATTTGCCGCCAATCCCTGGGTCAACCTTTTGATCACGGCGGTCTTTCTGGGTTTCGCGCTCAATCTGTTTGGACTCTACCAAATAGGCATCCCTTCCAGTGTTCTGACCAGACTGTCCAAGGCAGGATCGGGCAGCGGCTACGCATCAACGTTGCTCATGGGGCTGACATTCACCCTGACCAGCTTTACCTGTACGGTTCCGTTTGTCGGAACCGTGCTCGTGGCGACTTCTCAGGGCGACTGGTTGTGGCCCGCGATGGGCATGGTTGGATTTTCGCTGGTTTTCGCGGCCCCGTTCTTTGTGCTCGCGCTCGTACCGCGCCTGCTTGTCTCGCTCCCCAGGAGCGGAGGCTGGCTGAACTCGCTAAAAGTGACGATGGGCTTCCTGGAAGTGGCCGCCGCTATGAAGTTCATCTCGAATGTCGACCTGGTCTGGCATTGGCATATTTTCACCCGTGAAGTCGTTCTGTCGATTTGGCTCGCCACCTGCGTTCTCACAGCCATATACCTCCTGGGCAAATTCCGCCTGCCCTACGACAGCCCGATCGATCATCTCGGCGTGATGCGCATGACTACGGCGCTGGTTTTCCTTGCCATGGGGTTCTATCTCTTCACGGGTTTGATGGGCGCCAGCCTGGGCGAAATCGATGCCTTCCTGCCGCCGCGCACGGCCGGTGAGTTCACGCTCACGGGCGGTTCGCATGGGCAGGAACTGACTTGGCACACCAACCTCGGCAGCGCCCTGGCCCAAGCCCGCCAGGAGCACAAGCTGGTGTTCGTCGATTTCACCGGATACACCTGCACAAACTGCCGCTGGATGGAGGCGAACATCTTCCCTCTCCCCGATGTCCACGCCAGCCTTCAGAAATACGTCAGGCTGCAGCTTTACACCGACGGCGAAGGAAAGCAGTATGAGGATAATCAGGCCTATCAGAAGGAAAAATTCGGGACCGTCGCGCTGCCGCTTTACGCGATTCTCGACGCTCAGGGAAACAAGCTCGCCACCTTCCCCGGGATGACCCGCAGCGCAGCGGAGTTCGTGCGCTTTCTCAACGGACCCCTGGCCCTCTCTGTCCAACAGCCTATCGTAGAAGAAAAACAATCGCGTTGATGCCGACCACTGCGATCAGGATCAGCTTTGCGAATCGAGGATTATCCCGTTTCCAGCCATGCCAGAGCCTGGCAAGCCCAAGCATGAGCAGGATCAGGACCGCGCTAAGAAGAAGGCACCCGCCGTAACCTGCCTGTCGCCCCAGGATGGAAGCGACGAGGGACCGCCGCAGAACGCTGAAAACGAGCAGCAGGTGCGCCCCGTAGACAAGCAGGGACTCCTGGCCCGCGAGGCGAATTGCGCGCGGCACCCAATGCAGGCGCTTCTCCATCGCATATAGCCCGGCGCAAAGAATCAGGACACAGCCAAGCCGGATGAGCATGTATAGGGGGCTTGTGGCGTAAAAGCCGACTCTCCAGGCGCTGAACAGGGGCAACTCACGCGCGACCAGCGCACCGCCGACCACTGCCAGGGCAACCCAGGAGGCATGGATCATGTAGCGCGCGTCTCTACCCTCGCCCACAGCATTAAAGACGCTGTTCCGCCTGGCAAGCGGCAGATAGGAGTTGATCACGTGGGTCTCGATCATGACCACGAGGGCATAGCCCCTGAGGAGATCGACAAAGCCGTAGCGAACGCCGCCGGCAGATTTCCTTCCCGACGCAGACAGGCTCTCGTGGGGAACGCTTATCGCTTCAGTTGTCTCCAGCGCTGCTCGTCTTGCATTCATGAAAGCCGCGCAGTTTGAAGAAAAGGACGTTTCACGTCAAGCCCACGGAAAAACGGGAAACACGCAAAACCACTTTTCGTGTATTTTGTAAATTGCGATATCATTTCACCCACTGTTACTTCTTCACGGGATGCGAAGGTCATGATTGTTACGATCGGCCTTGTACAGATGTCATGCAGCAGCGATCCCACGGCCAATTTGGGAAAGGCCATGGAACGAATCCGGCAGGCCGCCGGCCAGGGCGCACAGGTCATCTGCCTGCCCGAATTGTTCAAGAGCCTGTACTTCTGCCAGACCGAAGATCACGGCAATTTCGGGCTGGCCGAGAAGGTTCCCGGCCCCACGACCGAGCGCCTCGGCGCACTGGCTCGCGAGCTCGAAGTCGTAATCATCGCGTCGCTGTTTGAGCGACGAGCGCCGGGAGTCTACCACAACACTGCGGCCATTATCGACGCCGGCGGCACGTACCTAGGCAAGTATCGCAAAATGCACGTTCCGGACGATCCGCTCTACTACGAGAAGTTCTACTTCACGCCCGGAGACCTGGGCTTCCAGGCGTGGGATACGCGCTACGGCCGCATCGGCGTGCTCATCTGCTGGGATCAATGGTATCCCGAAGCGGCCCGCCTGACGGCGCTTCGCGGCGCGCGCATCCTGTTCTACCCGACCGCCATCGGATGGCATCCGCGCGAAAAGGCGGAATTCGGCGTCAGCCAACACTCCGCATGGGAGACGATCCAACGCAGCCACGCGATCGCCAACTGTGTGTACGTGGCGTCGGTCAACCGGGTGGGGCACGAGGGCACAACGCCGGACGGCCTCGAGTTCTGGGGCGCCAGCTTCGTCTGCGATCCGGCAGGAACGGTCCTGGCACGCAGCCCGCACGACAAAGAGGAGACGCTGATCACAGCCTGCGACCTGCAGAAGGTGGACACCATGCGCACGCACTGGCCGTTTCTACGGGACCGGCGTGTGGAAGCCTATCAGGATTTGACCAGCAGGTATCTGGATTGACGCTACAGGCTGATGGAAACGTGTTAGATTAACGATGTTTCGCTGCCGGCGAAGATTGCCCTATGACGACTCAAACCACTTTGCTGAACGCGATTGCCCAAGATAATCCCGAAGCTGCTGCGTTGATCGAGCACGGAGGACCCAAATTGACATATCGATCCCTCCGCGAGCAGGTCGAACGCCTGGCGGGCTGGCTTCAGCGCGCCGGGATCTCACGCCAGGATCGGATCGCCATTGTCCTGCCTAACGGCATTGAGGCTGTCGTCGCGTTCCTTTCAGCCGCGACGGCCGCCACGGCGGCCCCGCTGAACCCCAATTACAAGCTGGAGGAGTTCCGCTACTATCTTGCGGACACCGGCGCCAGGGCGCTGGTCGTGCCTGCAGAAGCGGGCGAGTGCGCCCGCCAGGCCGCATCGCAGGGAACCTTGCTGATTGAATCTCGAACCGATGCCGGCGGCCACGTTCAGTTTTTCACCTCTGCCCGCGTGCGTGCCTTGGGAGAACTGGATCCGCCTTCGGCGGAGGATGTGGCGCTCGTGCTGCACACGAGCGGGACCACGAGCCGCCCCAAGCGTGTTCCGCTCCGGCACTGCAACCTGGTGGCGTCGGCGCGCAACGTCGCGCGCTCCTATGCGCTCACGCCCTCAGATGTTTCCATGTGCGTCATGCCGCTGTTCCACGTTCACGGGCTGGTCGGTTCCGTGCTGTCCTCGCTCCTGGCCGGAGCGGCCGTGGTAGTGCCGCCCGGATTCAATGCGCTCGCCTTCTGGCCCACGGTTCACGACCACGGCGCAACTTGGTATTCTGCTGTCCCGACGATCCATCAGATGCTCTTGGCGCGCGCGCGCGAAGGAATCCGCCCTCCAGGCGCCGAAAAGCTCCGTTTCATCCGCTCCTGCAGCTCCGCCCTGGCACCCGCGACCATGGCCGAACTCGAGCGCAGTTTCGGGGTGCCTGTGCTGGAGGCTTACGGCATGACCGAGGCCTCGCACCAGATCGCCACAAATCCCTTGCCGCCCGCCGCGCGCAAACCTGGAACAGTCGGGATCGGAAGCAATGTCGAAATCGGGATCATGGACACGGAGGGACGCTTGCAGCCTGCTGAAGTGCAAGGCGAAGTCGTGATTCGAGGCGCCAACGTCATCGCCGGTTACGAAGACAATCCGGAAGCCAACGCAACCTCATTTTCGAACGGCTGGTTCCGCACAGGGGATGAGGGAGTGGCGGACAAAGAGGGCTATTTGAAGCTGATCGGCCGCATCAAAGAACTCATCGTGCGCGGCGGCGAAAAGATCTCACCGCTCGAGATCGATCAAGTGCTCCAACTGCACCCGGCAGTCGCAGCGGTTGCGACTTTCGGGGTGCCGCACCGCGTTTACGGCGAGGAGGTCGCGGCGGCTGTGGAACTGCGCGCGCCGGCGACGGAGCGAGAACTGATCTCTTTCTGCCATGATCATCTGGCGGACTTTAAGTGCCCCAAGAAGATCCACATCGTTGAGCGCATCCCACGCACGGCCACCGGCAAGATCCTGCGGAGGACCGTGGCCCAGAAGCTGGAATTATGAAGTTCGCTGTTGTAGGTGCAGGAGCCATCGGAACCTTCGTCGGCGCATGCCTGGCGGCCGGCGGAGAAGACGTCGCACTCGTGGCACGCGGCGCTCATCTCGAGGCGATGCGGCGACGAGGAGTCCGGGTTATTTTCCAGACGGGTGAAGAGCTGACTGCAAATATCTTCGCCACTGCCGATCCGGCTGAGGTCGGACTCGTGGATGTGGTCTTTCTGGCACTGAAAGCTCCCAGTCTCCGCCTCATGGCGCCGCGCTTGGCACCGCTCCTCGGCGCCGAGACGCCGGTGGTTGCGGGGCAAAACGGCATCCCCTGGTGGTACTTTGAGAAGTGCGGCGGCCCGCTGGAGGGTACGCACCTGGATGCAGTGGATCCCGGCGGTCTCATTTCCGCCGCCATCCCGGCCCGGCGGGTGATTGGGTGCGTCATCTATTGCTCGATCGAGATAGCCGAACCCGGCGTCGTCCGGCAAATCGAGGGAAATCGCTTTGCCATCGGTGAACTCGACGGCGCCCGGAGCGAGCGGTGCCGGCGGATCTCCCAGGCGTTCCAGAAAGGCGGCCTCAAATGCGCGGTCCGCAGCCGCATCCGCCATGACATTTGGGTGAAGCTGATCGGCAGCCTGGCGTTCAATCCGATCAGCGCGCTCGCGCGTGCCGACATGGACGAAATCGTGCGAGATCCCCGAACTCGCGCTCTCGCCCGCGTCGTCATGGAGGAAGGAGAGGCAGTGGCGCGCGCCTCGGGCATGGAGCTTGAGATCACGGTCGATCAGCGTCTCGAAGGCGCCGCACGGGTCGGAGCGCACAAGACCAGCACTCTCCAGGATCTCGAAATGGGAAGACCGCTCGAACTGGATGCAATCGTCGGGGCTGTAGTTGAACTTGCCGAAAAACTGGGTGTCGCGGTCCCGCATACGCGCACGCTCTATGCGTGCGCCGGACTGTTGGAGAAGCGAGCCCTCCAAGGCGCATCCGGATCAGTGAAATGAAGCAATCCCCTTCCCCGCTCATCGTTCGAGAGAATGTGCCTCTGGCTCCTTTCACGACATTGGGCATCGGCGGTCCCGCGCGCTTTCTGATAGAAGCCCAAACGGAAGCTCAGGTGACGGACGCTCTGGAACTCGCGGCCGCCCACAGTCTGCCGGTATTTGTCCTTGGAGGCGGCAGCAACATCCTCGTGTCGGATGCAGGCTTTTCCGGTGTCGTCATCAAGATCGCTCTGCGCGGCATCGAGCAGACCGACAGCGGCCTGATCGTAGCGGCCGCCGGTGAGGATTGGGACTCGTTCGTGCGCCGGTGCGTCGGGCAGGAACTGGCCGGCATCGAGTGTTTGAGCGGGATTCCTGGAACCATCGGAGGTACGCCGGTGCAAAACGTCGGCGCTTACGGTCAAGAAGTCAGCGAGGTAATCGTTTCGGTCCGCGTCCTGGACCGCGAGACACGACAAGTGGCGGAGCTGAGCAACGAGGAATGCGGATTCGCATACAGGAAAAGCATCTTCAACAGCTCGCATCGCGAGCATTATGTCGTCTTGTCCGTCAGCTACACTCTGCAAGCGGGCGGAGTGCCGCGGATCGCTCACCCCGACGTGTTGCGCTGCTTTGCCGGCCGGACCCATCGTCCCAGCCTGGCCGCGGTGCGCGAGGCTGTCTTGCGCATCCGGGAGAGTAAGTCCATGGTCGCCAGGCCCGGCGACCCGGATGTGAAAAGCGCCGGCTCCTTCTTTAAGAACCCGATTGTGCCGGCCGCCATAGCGGCGAATATAGAGGAGGCCGCGAGGCTCCATGGGCTCCTGCAGGAACGCGAAGCCATGCCCCGACAGCCGATGCCGGGCAGCATGGTGAAGTTGCCGGCGGCATGGCTCGTCGAACACGCCGGCTTTGCCAAAGGCTACAGTCGCGGCCGCGTGGGCTTGTCGAGCAAGCACGCGCTCGCCCTGATCAATCGGGGTGGCGCCACTGCTCAAGAATTGCTCGACCTGGTACATGACATTCAGACAGCCGTGCGCGCCCTCTTCGATGTGGAACTGGTTCCCGAGCCCGTCTTCGTCGGCTTCGAGTAGCCCCCAAAAGACGCCTCCAGGACTCGGGAGCTCCAGAAATGATCTGTGATTCAGACAGTGCCTCCGGCAAGCATGCCGAAAATCCAAGCGCTGGGCTACGGTTCCTCAACCCGGGTGGCTTCAGCTATTGGATGCCGCCATCGCGCTTGGACGTGGACTTGGACGTAGACCTCGACGTGGACTTGGACCATCGTTGCACCCGGTGAGCCAGGTAACTTCTTCTCCTGACTGTTGAATCGTTTCAACAATGCGGCGGATATGGGAATTCTGGGTCCATGTCTGCGTCAGAGTCCAGGTTCAGGACCAAGTCCAGGCCAGGCGGCGAAGTGTCTCCTGCGGCGAGGCCTTGATCCTTCATGCTGCCACAGCTACTGTCTCAATCGCAGAGAGATGCTGGACCTGTTTGAGATCTGGTAGTCTATCCAGGGATCCAAATCTTATCAGCAGTGACCAGCTCAGCCTCGGCGGGAAGCGGCAGCGGCTGGCTGGATTTTGTAAAAAATGCGAGACCCTTTAGGACAGAAACGGAGGATAAAACCCGATGCCGGACCTTGTCATTCCCGATGAGGTACTGAAGGAAACCGGCCTCAACGAGCGTGAGGCAACATTGCGATGAGATGGCTGGCCTGGCCGCGGCTGATCTGAGGCGGAACATTCAGGTGAGCTCGTTTGAGCCACTCCAGCTGTTTTTCGGTAGCAGGCCTGCGGCGCCACGAGGCCCGTAAAT
>Ga0315282_10002576_pt1 | contig 33141 bp, 28 predicted proteins | sample YL17G07_20_MG_FD_203693 | JGI IMG/M metagenome (GOLD analysis project Ga0315282, IMG submission 203693) | Sediment microbial communities from Yellowstone Lake, YNP, Wyoming, USA - YL17G07_20 | ecosystem: Environmental > Aquatic > Freshwater > Lake > Sediment | place: USA: Wyoming | collected...
TTTGAAAGATTTTACAGCCAGCGGATCCGCTGGCACCGCGGTCAAATTGAAGTCATTGGCTTGCATCTTGATTGGTACGGCAATCTTCGCCAGGGTTTTTGGCGCAATACTTGGCTGGCTTCGCTACTGATGATTGATCATACTTTTAGCTTTCCGAGAATTATCTGGATGTTTATGCTGCCATTATTTTTTCTCTTCGGCTATTCGATGACTTTAATTGTTGAGGCGATAGCAATTATGTACATCTTCTATGTTTTGATGGACTTTTTAAACGCGTGTTATTGTTACCGCATTGTTGACGAGAAAACGCGGGAAAAAATGAAAGATAGCATCCAGTATTGTTTGGTCACGCCGATATTTCGGATTTTAACTTTTTATTTCCGTTTTGCCGGATATCTGGAGACGCTTAAGGAGCCGCAGGCTTGGACTACCCCGATTAATCCGGTACGATCGGTAAAAGAATATCGGACTTCACTTAAGGGAAGTTACCAAAAAACGACCAATTTTGGACTGAAAGCCTGGCAATTTATTAGCGGCCAGAAGGCCGAAGCCCCGGTTTATTACGACGAAAAAATTGCCGAGCTCGACGGCTTTGGTTTGGGAGAAGCAGAAGTCCAAATTGATCCCAAAGCTTCAGACGGCGAAGTCATATTTACCAGAAAAGCGATGGATGGGATCCAGCGGTCATATGATTATAAAGAACGATAGAATAAAAATTAAAAATTTTTAATGTCATTGCGAGCGTTAGCGAAGCAATCTGTGAAAGATCGCCACGGCCTGCGGGCTCGCGATGACAAAAAGGAGAAGGATGTCCGAGAAGAAAACTTTCAGTCAAAAGTTGATATCCAGTCGGATTTGGGGACCGATCGGTATTAGTCTGTCTCTTATTATTGGTGTCAGCGCCGTTGTTATTGTTTTTTGGCGCATGCTGACAACGCCTGGCACACCGCCCGGGGCAGATCCGACCTCATTTGCTCATACAACCAAAGTAATAGTTGATTATTTTTTGGCGACTGGCCATCTTCCGCCAATTGACTTAAGTTGGTATGCCGGTTTTGAACACATTGCCATGCCGCCTGGGATCACTGTTTTTTTAAGCGTGATCTATTATTTTTCTCGCGATCTGCAATTCACCATTCGTCTTTTTCAGCCCATCGCCGTGGCCATCTTTTTTCTGTCATTCTTTTGGATGATGAAAAAAGAAAAATTTCCAACTCTCAACGCTTTTATCGGAGCGGTTGTCTTTGCTTTTATGCCGACTATTTTTGACACTTACGGTTCGTCAACCAAAATGGTCGCTCTTTTCTTTTTACCCATTGCCTTTCATATTACTAACCAAATTTTAACCCGGACGGAAGTTAAATATATCGGCTATTTAGCCATCCTTGAATCCCTTATTCTCTTGGCCCATCCGATGACCGGCATTGTTTTCGCCCTTTTCTTAATGCTTTACGCTACCGCTTATGCAATCTTGGATCGCAACATTGTTACCCGTCGTTTTTTCTTCGTCATATTTTCGCTCGCTCTCGGGGTCCTTTTGACCGGCTGGTATATTATTCCTTTCTTTTTGGAGCCGGTCAACCGGACGTTTGCCGAAGCGACTTTGCCCATGGTCGTCAATTTCGTGACGGCTTTTAACGATATCAAATATCAAATCGGCGGCGCGGTTTTTATCTTTTTGCCCTTATATATCGTTTGGCGTGAAAAATCGGCTAAGCTCTTGGCATTGTTTTTAGTGGGTGTTCTGTGCATGGTTATTTACTTTGGCTATTACTATGGTTTGGGTAATCTTTTCCCCTTTAGCATGGCTTATGGTTATATTTGGTTTTTTATCACCGGTTTTGTCTACGCTTATCTTATCGGCCTCGTTATTCCGTGGACTAAAGTCCAGGATCTTCCTTCCGGTCTTTTACGAATCGGTTTAGCTATTTGTTTTCTTATTTTCTTTATGGTCGAGTCCAATGGTTACATTCATTTTACCAAGCTTGAGAATACGACCGATGAGGCGCTTAAGCCCGAGTTCGATGTGGCTAAAATTATCAACGACATTCCCAACCCGGCCCGGGTTTATCCGTCGCATTATCCCTTCGGCTTTACTAACTGGGTTTTGTTTTTGGCTACCAACAAGCCCAATATCGAAGGCCATTATTTCGGTATTGCCAAACTCGGTAAAAAAATTGCCACCATGGCCGATGCTATCCAAAATGATTATCCCGGCTACGTGGTGGACAAACTCGAACTTTTAAATGTCCGCTATTTTTGGGCCAATTCGGTTTTGGAAGATATTGTTGATCCAAAAGGTAAAAAAGTCGGCGATGATATGACCAAGGAAATCGTCAAAAACGGTTATCAGTTAATTTTTCAGACCGACAAAAAATCAACTTCGGGTAAGGCGGTTTATAAGCTTTACTACCAAGATAAACCGTCAACCTATCTTATCCCGCTTGACTCCAAGATTTTTGTTATCGGCAAATATAATTCCACTTTTGCGGCGGCGATAACACCGGCCAAAATAAAGGTTTTGGAAAGCGGTTCGACTTATTTTGATGATTATGACCTGGAATTTTTAAAACATTTTGACACCGTGGTGCTCTATGGCTTTGACGTTCGCGATAACAAAAAAGCCGAAGCCCTGGCCAAGGAGTATACTAAGCAAGGCGGAAATTTGGTTATTGATCTCTACAATATGGGCGTGAGCCCTTTGGCCGGCAACTGTCATTTTTTAGGCGTTAATACTGTCCCTAGAAAACTGACTGCTGAAACTAAAGTTGAAGCAAACGGCACGTCAACTCTTGGTGCACTGTTACCCAAATCCCTTAACATTCCAAGCGAAATTTTCGATGTCGGCAACGGCATTCTTGAAGAAAGTCCTTTGAAAGAATGGAATTTTTCGGAATTTATTGGACTGGATGAGTCACTAGCACAAGTACCGGGCGACGACCTTAATACCAGCGTTTTCGGTTATAAGAATATTAATGGCCATAAAGTCACTTTTGTCGGCATGAATTTATTTTATCATCTCTATTTAACGCATGACTTAAATGAATTGAAATTTGTTCAATCAATATTGAAAAACCCGAGCCGCCAGCCGGCGGTTATTGCTCAAAACAAAGACAATCTTAACTCCAACGAGCCCCAAATCACACCAAAGGATTGGACACCGGAGAAGATTAAATTTGAAATCAACACTAACCAAGATCGTTTGTTTTTAATTTCGCTGGCGTACTCGCCTCACTGGCAGGGAACTCTTGACGGTCAACCGATTAAACTTCGCAATATTGAAAGCATGGTGGTGATGGATGTGCCGGCTGGCAACCATACTCTTGAGATGAACTACGAACCAACAAAAATTAGTCTGTTTGGTTGGATGGTGACGGCCTTGATCGGGCTTTTTATCCTATCTTTGATTATTTTTTCCAAAAAAATATATGCTAAAATGGAAAAACACTAAATGAATAAAATTATTGCTAACAAAAAAATCTTAATCACCGGAGGCGCCGGTTTTATCGGCTCCCATCTTGCTGAAAAATTAGCCAAAGATAACCAAATTGTTATCTATGATAATTTTCATCGCAATGCCTTGAAATATACTAAATTACCCAATCATCCCCAAGTTAAAATCATCAAAGGTGATATTCTCGATATCCAGAGATTAAACGAGGCAGTTGATGAAGTCGATATCGTCATTCATCTAGCCGCAATTGCTGGCGTCGAAAGCGTGATCGTCACACCTTTAGACACTTTAGATATTAATTTAATGGGAACATATAATCTTTTGAGGGCGATCAATGGTAAATCGAAAAAAATCCAAAAGTTTATTTTTTATTCAACTTCCGAGGTCTATGGCCCCTTCGTTTATCAAGCCCACGAAGATAGTATGACCACCCAAGGCAAGGTCAGCCAACAACGCTGGGCCTACTCGACGAGTAAAATTGCCGGCGAACACTGGGCTTATGCTTACTATAAACAGTACAAACTGCCAATCGTTATTATCCGACCATTCAATGTTTATGGTCCACGGCAGGTTGGCGAAAGTGCCATTCATAAGTTCATTGTCGAGGCGATTCAAAATAAACCGTTGGAAATTTACGGTTCGGGAAACCAGATTCGCGCCTGGTGTTACATTGATGATATGATCCAGGGGACGCTTTCAGCCATTAAAAATCAACGCTCGACTGGAGAAATTTATAACATTGGTAATCCCGAAGGGACAATTACGGTTTTGGAATTAGCCAAAAAAATCAAAAAAATAGCCCGCTCGTCCTCGCCCTTGGTTTTTAAAAAGCGTAATTATCCTGATATCGAACTGCGTATCCCGAGCATTATCAAGGCCCAGAAAGAATTAGGCTATAAGCCAAAAGTTGATCTGGACGACGGCATTAAAAAAACCGTCAGTTGGTGGCGAAACGTCAAAAAAGAGGATTTAGAATGAAAATTTTGCTCACCGGTGGATTGGGGTTTATCGGCAAAAACTTTTTACTTCACCGACCGAGAGATTGGCAGGTTTTCGCTTTGGATATAGTTGAAGATAATCAATTCCAAAAAATTATTAAAAATGCGAAATTTTTTAAAATTAATCTAACTGATGATATTAAGGTAAAACGATTAGCCCAAAAATTGCCAAGTTTTGATGTTTGTTTGCATTTGGCGGCCAATGGCGATCCGGCTTTATCCGTGCCCGATCCATTATGGGATTTAAGATCAACTACCGAGACTCTCGTAAATATTTGTCAAAATTTTAAGATTAAAAAAATGATTTATCTTTCTTCGGGAGCTGTCTACAATGGCAACCGCGGCTTAGTCACTCCTAAAACCACGGTTGATCCGATTCTTCCCTACGCCATCTCTCACCTTGCCGCCGAATGGTACACGCGATATTTGCAAAAAGACAAAGAATATGTCGTCATCAGGTTTTTTGGGGCTTACGGGCCGTATGAACCGCCGCGGAAAATTTATACAAAATTGGTCAAGGATTTCGCCATTGAAAGGAGAAATGAATTTGTTATCAGGGGCAATGGCCAAAACTTAATTGACGCGATGTATGTTCAAGACGCGATTGCCGGCTTTGTCAAAGTGATCAAAAGCCAAAAAGCCAATTTGACGATCGATTTTTGTAAAGGCGATCATCCTAATATCAATCATTTGGTTAAAGAGGCGGCGGAAATATTCAATATTAAAGTAAAAATAAAACATGAAGGCCAAGTGCCAGAATATAATCAATTTTATGCTTCGCCAACGGAATTTCAACGGCTTTTCGGTTTCAAAGCCAAAATATCGTTGGAGGAAGGGTTGATGAAGCTAAACAACATTTAGAAAATGGCAGAAATTAACCTAATTATACTAATTATTCTAAAGAAATCCCAATTAGGAAAAATTCCAATAACCAAATTTCAAATAACAAACAAATTCAAATTTTCTAATGTTTTAATATTTAAACATTTGGAATTTAGATATTGTTTGCCTTTAGGCATGCGATTTGGTGCTGGTAATTTGTGATTTAGTTGATTAGAGCAATTAGGTTAATTAGAATAATTAGAAATTTAAGGGAAATTATGTCTAAAAAACCAATCATTATCTTAGGCGGCGGTCCAACTGGCCTTGCGGCCGCTTATCGCTTGTCACTCGATGGCGAAAAAGTAATTTTATTGGAGAAGGAAAAGCATCTCGGCGGGCTTTCGGCGACGTTGGAAAAGGAGGGTTTTTTATATGAATTTGGCCCACATGCTTTTCATCTTAACGATCCGGGCGTTGTTTCCTGGGTTAGAGAGCTCCTTGACCGCGATTTCCGGGTTATTCCAACAAATACCAAAGCTCTAATCGACAATAATTTCCTTAACTATCCCCTTAAGGCAGGTGAATTGCTTCGAAAAGTCAATCCTATTTTAGGAGCGAGAATCTTATTTGACTATTTTATCGCTCATTTGAAAAATATCGTTTTAAAAAGAAAAGCCATCAGTTTTGAACATTGGGGTCTAACTAATTTCGGCTCTACCTTATACAAAATTAGCTTCGGAGATTACACTAATAAAGTTTGGGGGATTAGCCCTAAAAAGATATCTGTGCATTTGGCCTCGCAGAAACTTGCTCGATTAAATTTAGGCGATATTATTAAGAAACTTCTTGGCTTAAAAGGTGAAGTCCAACCGGCTTATTTTAAAAAATATCTCTATCCAGAAGGAGGGGCGAATTCAATCTTCGAAAAGCTGGAAAAAAAGATCGCTGAAAATGGTCAGATTATCTATAATGCCGAAGCTCTTCACCTTAAAACTAATAACGATAAAGTTGAATCAGTTGAGTATAAAGATGAAAAAGGTAAATTCCATAAAATAGCTTGCCAAAAGATTATTTCGACGATTACCTTAAAAGACTTAGTCCCAATGATTAATTCTCCTTTAGCGAGCACTTCACAAAAAGCCGCCTCGGCTTTGAAATTTCGCGATCTGATTATTATTTATTTAATTGTCGCAAAAAATCAGCTTTCCGAGGCCCAGTGGACTTATTTGGTCGAAAATAAGTTTCGCTTTAACCGTTTTACTGAAGGAAAAAATCTCTCGCCGCGCTTTGCACCGAAAGGAAAAACAGTAATTTCTTTTGAGATTTGCTGTCAAAAAGGCGATCTGCTCTGGCGTTTGGCAGATCAAAAATTATTAAAATTGCTAAAAGAAGATCTAAAAAAATTGGATCTCGATAATTTGGAGGTTGAAAATTATTTTGTGGTCCGCTTAGAGAATGCCTACCCGATGTTTTTGGTCGGTTTTGAACAAAACTTGTTTAAAACATTAAATGAGCTTGCAAAAATTGAAAATCTAATTTCAACGGGAAGAAACGGCCTCTTTATGAACTCGGATATTCATGATTGTTTTAAATTGGGTTTCGAAGCAGCTCGCTTTATTCAAAAAAATAAATCAAGTAAAAATTGGTATAAACAGGTCAAAAATACATGGTTAAAAAATTTGTAAAACAATTTTTCTCTTGGCAGTTTATCAAGTATGTGATTGTCGGCTTTGTCGGCACAGCTTTAGATTTCTCGATTTTGTATATTTTAGTCGAATACGGGCATCTGTATTACCTTTTCGGTGCTGTTACTTCGGTGGCAATTGTTCTTTGGCTCAGTTTTACCCTTAATAAATATTGGACTTTTGCTAACTTTGAAAAAAAATATTTTCAGCAATTTGGCAAATACATTCTCTCTCATTTGCTGGCTCTGGCTATAAATTTAGCCATCTTGGCCTTTTTGGTGGAAATCTTTCACTTCTGGTATCTTTTTGCCAAAGTTTTTGCGACCGTGGGCGCCGCGATAACCAATTTTTTGCTTGTGAAAAAGTTTATCTTCTTTGCCAAAGAACAAAAAGTTGAAGTTTTCAAACTAAATTAATATATTAAGCTTAAATCAAGGAGGGCATTTGAAAATTGTCATTATTAACCCGCCAGCGGCCAATCACGAAAAATACATTCGTGAAGGTCGCTGTGAACAACGGGCCTCATCGTTTCAATATCTGATGGTGCCCATTTCCTTGCCGTCAATTGCCGCGCTGCTACGGACTAAAGGTTTTGAAGTCTTATTGATTGATTGTATGGCGGAAAATCTTGATCTCGCTACCACTATTGGAAAAATTGTCAAGTTTAAGCCAAAGCTTGTCATTATAAATTTTTCGACCGCCACTTTTTCGGCTGATAAAAATTTCGCCTTGGAACTGAAGAAAACTTTGCCCGGAACGCATCTTGCCGGCATCGGCGTCCACGTCAGTACCTTGCCTGAACAGACTCTCATTGAAACCGCTCTCGATTCAATTATTCGCGGCGAACCGGAAATGACGGCCTTGGATTTAGCTAATCAACTTAAAGGAAAAGATCGTCTCCGATACGTCCGGGGCCTCTCCTATCGCGGCAATCCGACCTTTGTCAATAATCCGGCGCGCGAGTTTATTACCAATCTTGACGCTTTACCTTTCCCAGCGCGCGATCTCTTAAAAAATGATCGCTATAAGATGCCGGTCTATAACCGGCCATATACTTTAGTGATTACGGCGCGGGGTTGCCCGAATAATTGTAGTTTTTGCACCGCCAATATTTATTATGGTTCAAAGATCAGGATGCGCTCTCCGGAAAATGTCTTAGATGAGGTTGAAGAGATTCTCAATGTTCATAAAATCCGCGATATTACTTTTTGGGCCGATACTTTTACTTTTGATAGAAAGTTCGTATTGGATATTTGCGATGGTATTAAGAAAAGAGGTCTTAAGTTTCGCTGGATGGCCAATGCCCGGGTTGATCGGGTTGATCCAGAAATGCTCAAAGCGATGCGCCAGACGGGTTGTCAGATTCTTTCTTTTGGCGTTGAATCCGGCTCGCAGAAAATATTAAATCATATTGGCAAAAATATTACCTTAAAACAAATTCGCCAAACATTCGCTTGGACCCGCGAATCAGGCATTGAAAGCGCGGCTCATATTATTTTTGGGCTTCCCGGCGAAACCGAAGAAACCATCAAAAAATCTATTAAATTTGTCAAAGAGATAAATCCTGATTATGTCCAGTTTTATTCGGCGATTCCTTTCCCGGGTACCAGATTTTATGATGAAGCCAGCAAAAAGGGCTGGATCACAAGCCAGAATTGGGAAGATTACGAAGTAGGTAAAAATATTATTTCGACCCCCAAACTGCCAGTTGCCCGTTTAGCTTACTGGCGTAAGCGGGCCTATTTACAATTTTATTTGAGACCTTCTTACATTTGGGGGCGCTTGAAAAAATTCGTCAAAAAACCCCGCGATTTTTTCCCATTTGTTAAGCAGGCCATCAGTTTTATCTTCGACTGGGTTGAAAAATGATCATCCTTGTCTTGGGCTCACTTTGGGGTTGACAAAATTTGCTTCTGAAATTATGCTTAACTTCAGACAGATTAAAAACGGGATGGAGGGATGTTGAAAATTTTCCGTTATGTATTAGTTGTCAGTCTTATTTCAATGACTCTTGGCGGATCTTCGATTGTCTGGCCGAAAAAGGCGAGGGCTTTCAATGCCAATAATTTAATCTCTGACGGGGAATTTATCGATACTCGCACTTTAGATGCCGACGGCATTCAAGCTTTTTTAAATACTAAGGGCGGCACCCGGTTGCGCACTTTTCGCGAGGGTGGGAAAACCGCGGCCCAGATTATCTATAACGCCGCTCGCGCTAACGGCATTAATCCTTTTGTGATTTTGGCGACCATCCAAAAAGAAGAAAGCTTAATCGAGTCCAATACTAATTTTGACTACCGAGTTCGTTGGGCGATGGGTTATGGCGTTTGCGACGGCTGCGATTCCAATGACCCGTCCCTGCAGCACTACGCCGGTTTTACCAATCAAGTAACCGGCGGCACCTGGCAACTGAAGCGAAACTATAGCTACTGGGCGACGGCTTCTTCTTCCTATCGTATTGGCAGCACGGTGGTGATTGATGACACCAATGTTCATATTGATAATCGCGCGACTTCGGCTTTGTACCGCTACACCCCTCATCTCCACGGCAACGAAAGTTTTGTCAATATTTATAATCGTTACAAGAATTATCGGCCGCCAGCCACTTATGATGCCAAACTGATCAGTCAAGTCCCCCGAGCCAATTTTAGCGTCAGACCCGGCCAGAGGATTATGATGTTGGCGGTTTATCGCAACACCGGCACGGCCACCTGGTATAAAACCGGCGGTAATGCCATGCATTTGGGTAACTGGGGGCCCCAAGACCGCGGATCGATCTTTACCGACGGGGCCAATCTTCGCTGGGAAATGTTGCAGGCGGTTGCCGGCCGTAATGGGGTTGGAAGCTTTAGAATCTACTTTACCGCGCCGCAACAGACGGGCGTTTATGTCGAAAAATTCCGTCCAGTTATGGAAGGAATCACCTGGCTTGGTCCTGAGATTACTTATACTATCAATGTCGGCGGAGCCGCGATTAAATCAGGTACCAAAGGAATTCCGACAACACAAAGTTCAACTCCAAAGATATTAACTCCGGAAGAAAAAAGAGCCCTTACCCAATAATATAGGTTGAAAAATATCAAATAGGTGCTAAGATACAAGCTAAGAACATTTTAGCGTTTTATAATTTTGATTTTTTATGAAAATCGGTATTGCCGCTAATTATCTTTTATTTGAACCGGCCGGTATTGGCAAATACACCGAGAATTTATTAAAAAACCTTTTTAAGATTGATCACAAAAATCAATATTTTTTATATTTTTCATATTTACGCCATCGTCGAGCGCGACTCAAATTGATCCAAAAACGCTTGGGGAAATTGCCGAAAAATGTCACCATGAAAATTTTCCCCATCCCGGCCGCCTGGCTGGAATATCTTTTATCAACCCGCCTGCCTTTGACCAATTATTTAACAGAAAATTTAGACGTTTTCTTTAGCCCTTATGTTTCGAGCCTGCCTAAAAAAGGTTTCACAAACTCTAATACCAGAATTGTGTCAACTATTCACGACCTGGTCTTTATGCGCTTTCCTTCACATCGCGGCCGCAGTTTATCCAACAGCTATTTTCGTAGACATAAAATCGCCGTGGAAGTCTCTTGCAAAATTATTGTTCCTTCAAAGGCGACCAAGGAGGATTTAGAAAAATTTTTAAAGGTTAATTCCCGTAAAATTACCATCATTCCCGAAGCCGCCGACTCTCGTTTTCGAGTCATCAAAAAGAATGCTGACCAAAATGAGATTTTAAAAGTAATTGGCAAATATTTTGACGCCAATAAAAAATATATTCTCACGGTCGGCACCCTTGAACCGCGAAAAAATCTCGCTAAGCTCGTCGAAGCTTTTTCGATCTTGCCTTACCAAATTCTCAAAGAATATTGCTTGGTGATCGTCGGCGGTAAAGGTTGGAATAATCAACTATTGGAAAAGACCATTAATAACTTAAACATCAAAGATAAGGTAATCCTCGCGGGTTTTGTGCTCGATGAGGATTTGCCGTATATTTATAATGGAGCCAGTATTTTTGTCTATCCCTCTTTGTATGAAGGTTTTGGCTTGCCCCCGCTTGAGGCTTTAGCTTGCGGAATCCCGATTATAGCTTCGAAAGTCTCATCTTTACCGGAAATAATCGGCGATGCGGGACTATTTGTTAATCCCCAAAGTGAAGTCGAAATCGCCTCGGCCATTAAGAAATTACTTGGGTCTCCCAACCTAAGAAAAAAACTGGCCAAAAGAGGGCTCCTCAGAGCCCAAAAATATTCTTGGGCAAAAACCGCCCAAAAAACGCTCGATGTTTTTGAAAGGGTTTAGAAGATTTTTTTCGGAGTCAAATGCTAAAAAGGTTCTTTACTTCCACTTGGGCAATTTGTATTTTTCTTTTTGTTCTGGCGATTTTAATCAGGATAATTCCCGAAATTAAGGCCGGGGTTTGGCCAATCGGCTACGACACTTTTAATTCTTACACCGCCGAAATTGCGACTTATAAAGGCTCGCTGATTAATTGGGTTTGGACCGCCAATATTTTGTATTTTCTCTTTTTACCTTTTAAGGCTTTGGGGATGAGTCCCAACCTGATTATGAAAATTTTCGGCCCTTTACTTTACGGCGGGCTAATCGTCAGTTTCTTCCTTTTTGCCAAGAATTTTTTAAATTTTTCCAAATCAAAATCTTTTTTGGCCGCCTTGCTGATTGTCGTTCAACTGGCCACATTACGAATCAGCTGGGATCTCTATCGAAACGAATTAGCGCTCATTTTTCTTTTTTGGGGATTAATCTATTTTAAGGAAATTACCAAGCCGAAAAATCTGCTATATTTTTCAATCCTGGCCGGGTTGGTGTCGCTTTCGAATGAACTGGTGACCGTCCTTTTGATAATCATTCTTTTGGTCTATGGCGCTTATTTCCTCTTCAAACGACAATGGGATTCGCTGATCTCTACCGCCATTCCCTTATTAGTGGTGGCGATTCTGTTTACGATTGTCATCAGCTCGTCCGGACAGGTTCTTTACGATCCTCACGTCTTTTTCACCTCGGAAAAGAATTATTTTTGGCGCTATTTTTATCATTATAGTTCGGTCGTTCCCTACAACCTTTTAAAACAAATAATTACCCATCTTTTCTGGCTTCTTTATGGCTGGTTACTGCTTTTTGCTGCGATCGGTTTCTGGCGCTTAAGAAGAAATATCGTCCTGGCAACCATGACTTTATGGCTCCTTTTGGGTACTTTTTCGTCCTTGATTTTTTTGGGGAACGGTCTCTTTGTTTGGGAAAGATGGCTCTTTATGTTGGTTTTTCCCTTCATTGGCTGCGCCATCGAAGGAATATATTTTCTCGGCTCAATTCTCAGCCGCCCTTGGGGTTGGAAAAATAGATTACCCCAATTAGCCCTGCTTTTAGCCGTTCTTTTCTGGATCATCTATCTTGGTCTTTTTACCTGGCGCGCCCTTCCTTTTTTGGCTACTAGCTACGCAAAGGCCAAGCCGCCGCTCAACAACGATTTAATCAACAGCTATTTCCCGAGAACAATGATTTTAACCTCGGTTGGTTATAAAGACATTGATGACACGGTGAAAGCGATCGAATGGCTCGACCAAAACGCCCCGCCAGGCTCGGTCATTTTGGTTGACAACCGTTATCGCGGGGTGATGTTGACTCATTTTAATCTTGATAATCGCTACGTTATCACCAATCCTTGGTCGGAGACAATCCAAAGCAGTAATTTGGAAGCGGCGAAAAAACTCAACTATTGGCCGATCTATCTCATTTGGAATATTTCTAAAGCTGTCGATGGCTTTGACCGTATCTATTCTGTTGGCGATCGCGGAATTTATGAGGCCCTCCCCACCTTCAAAAATTCCAATTAACAAACTTCAATTAACAAACAAATCTCAATGTTTAAATATTTAAAATTTAGTAATTGGATATTGTTTGGGGCTTGATGCTTGAAATTTGGAATTTTCTTTTAGATCTCATCTTTCCTAAATTTTGCGTTGGCTGCGCCAAAGAAGGCGACTGGGTTTGTTGTGAATGCCAAAAAGCAATCTTACCGGTCAAGACACAAGTTTGTCCTTTATGCGGCCGGATTTCTCCAAATGGCAAATACTGCCCTAATCATCAAAAACCTCACGGTCTTTCCGGGATTATTGTCGCCGCCTATTACGAAGAGGGGCCAGTCAAAGAACTGATTCATAATTTCAAATATAATCACATCCTGGAGATAAAAGAGATTTTAGGCGGCTTGATGACCAAGGCGCTGAAAGAAAACGTGTCATTTTTCCGCGACCGTGGAAAAATGACACCACCCTTGCTTGTCACCGCCGTCCCCTTACATTTTTGGCGCCGTTCCCAACGAGGTTATAATCAATCCGAGCTTTTGGCTGACGAAGTTTATGAAAAATTTTTGGCCGAAAGCCAAGGGTTCAAATTACAAAAAAACTTCAAGATTTTAAAAAAAATTCGTAAAACAAAACCACAGGTTAAATTCTCTGGTAAAAAACGCCGAAAAAATTTAATAAAATCTTTTGAAATTAATAAAAACTTTAATATTTTAGGTCGCACTATCATTCTCGTTGACGATGTTACCACCACCGGCACAACTTTAAACGAATGCGCTAAAGTTTTGCGAAAAGCCGGGGCGAGAAGGGTTTGGGGGTTGGTGGTGGCGAAAGGATAAGAAAACCCCGCTTTTTAGCGGGGTGTGTCGTATCATTGAGCCCTCCTTAAATCTGGAACAACGAGGCCCTGGTAAAGAAGTTCTCCTAAGAAGGGGGCGTCGAGAATTGGTAGCAAAATATAGTTTAGTTGGCTCAGTATTACTGATCCAAACCTTGAAATCTCTGCTTTAGGTTCATCGTGTTCCGCTCCAAAGATTTTCTTATAAATCTCGTAGATTTCGTCTGTCCTTCTTTCTCCGACATGGTCTATCTCGTCATCTTTAGGCTTTCTTCGTCCCCAGGCTTTGATCGCGCTGGAAAGACGGCTTTCCCATTCGGGATACGGCAACATAGGATCGACTAAGGAAGCGTACCAACCAGGATTCCTAATTAAACGCATTATAAGTCTGGTTAAAGTCTCCTCGAAATACGTAATTGATTTCCAATTGTTGTCGAGCCAAATTACTGTTTCGAAAAGACCCAGAGTGACACCCCAAACATATTCACGTGAGGCTTCGAAATGTTCTAGATAGAAAGGTTGGGTAATGGTATCATACCAAGCATAGTTAAGTCCTGGATTGGCGCTAGCTTCGCCAGCCATGACAATTCTCGCGACATTGTCCCAGCTTTGGGAGTGAACGCAGATATAAAGGAGCCGGTTCCATACTTTTTCATTTTCAAGAAAAACCTTATGGGCTTTCACCATTTCGTCCAAACCATGGTGAGGGTGTGGGGAAAACAGAATTTTCGCAACCTTCTCGTCGTAACCCATCTTTCCTCTCCTCTCGGAGGTTGTCTCTTCTCAGAGACAAAGATTTAAGGTGCGCAACGCGCAAGGTAAGAATAAATCAGATGTTAGACGATGTCAAGGTCGGAGCTGGTGGTAGTCAAAGGGTAGCCGATAAGGATAAACACCTCCCTTCAAACTGCTGGAGCGTTTCTAAGGGAGTAATTATACCTGTAAATAATTAATAGATTGAGAGTTTATACTATTATTTTTTATTAAAAAGGAAGAAAAGATGGAGAAGAAAATTATCACAGAAACCTTATCAGAAGTTAACGGCTCAAGGGGTGAGCCGTTAGGGTTGGTGATCGCTAAGGGGTAGAATTCTGAGATTGTTTGCATCGAGTCTCTCGACTTTGCTCGAGATAAATATCTCTCGAGATGTTGAATGGGGCGAGAAGTATCCCGAAGCTTTAACATTTGACATTTAAGTTTTGACATGATTACTATGGAATCTACGATGAAAATATCGCCGAAGACAACCAAAATCGCTATTTGCGGGTTGGGCTATGTTGGCTTTCCGGTGGCTTTGCTTTTTGCCAAGGCCGGTTTTCAGGTTTCGGGCGTGGAGATAAGCGTTGAAAAAGTTAAAAAAATCAACCGTGGCTCAAGCCCGATTGAAGGTAAAGAACCGGGACTTAAGGAACTTATCGGACAAGTTAAAAAGACCGGTCGTTTTTCCGCCACAACTTCCCCGGCGGCTTATCAGGAAGCCGATGTTATTTTGGTGGCGGTGGAAACTCCGGTTGAAGATGACACCCGCGAACCGGCCTATAAAGCCCTCAAATCGGCGCTTTCCGACATTGCTCATAATCTAAAAAAAGAAACCTTAATTATTATCGAATCAACCATTGCGCCGGGGACGATGGCCAAAGTGGTCGCACCGATTTTAGAGCAAGAATCGGGTTTAGAAGTGGGTAAACCTGCCCGCCAATCGCCTGACGGCTCAAGGCGTCTGGCCGGCGGGGATTTTATGCTGGCTAACTGTCCTGAACGGTTAATGCCCGGCCGTTTATTGGAAAATATCGAAAATTATAACCGTGTCATCGGCGCCTCTGACCGAAAAACCGGGGAACTGGTCAAATCGTTATACAAATATATCGTCAAGGGCGAAATCGAGATTACTTCACCGATTACGGCGGAAATTGTCAAAGCCGGCGAAAACGCCTATCGCGATGTTCAGATTGCTTTTGCCAACGAGATGGCCTTGCTCTGCGAAGCCATGGGAGCCGATGTCTGGGAAGTTAGAACTTTGATTAACAAATGTAAACGTCGAGGAGAGACGCGCCCTGAGGCTTTAAGACAAATGCATCTGCCTGGCGCCGGCGTGGGCGGTCATTGCATCCCCAAAGATTCCTGGCTTTTGGTTTATGGCGCCAAAGATTTAATTACGCCCCAAATCATTCCTTTAGCTCGTAATATCAACAATTTTATGCCCAAACATATGGTGGATCTTTTAAAACAGGCCTTCGCCGAAATCAAAAAGCCCATCGCTTCGAGCAAAATCGCGGTTTTAGGTTATGCTTATGCCGGCAATTCCGACGATTCGCGCAACACACCCACCGAATCCTTGCTTAAAAGGCTCAATCTTTCTGGCGCCAAAGTAATTGTTTCCGACCCTTTTATTAAAGATTATAAAATTCCACTTAAAAAAGCGCTCAAGGGCGCGCAGGCGATCGTTTTGATGACGGCCCATGACCAATATAAGAAACTCAAGTATAATGGACTAAAGAAGCTGATGAAATCAAAGCCGATTATTATTGACGGCCGCAATGTTTTTAGTAAGCTTCAAGCCCAAAAAGCGGGCTTTATCTACAAAGGGGTCGGTAATATTTAAGGAATAACTTTCCACTAATCTTACACACTAATCATGCACGAATAATATCAAATTAGTGTTTAATTAGTGGATCATGCGTCCCTGGTATAAAATTGGTGGAAGGGGTTACATTATGTATCTTCTGGCACCGGCTAATCCGAAAGAATTTATCAATCGGGCCTTATGGTTTAAATCGCCTCTAGCTCGAAAACTCCAAAGCCAAAAAAAAGTTGAGTTTGGTTTTGAAATTAAAGGACATTTGAAAGAAATCACTCAAGCCCCAGATTTATTTTGGGGCGTTCATTTACCGGTAGCCTTGGCGACAAATTGGTATTATAACCCCGAAAGAAGAATAAAGATTATCAACGAAGTAGAAAAAATTGCCAAGCTAAAACCGCATTACGCCGTTTTACACGGAATCAGCCTTCTTTGGAAACCGCCTTCGAAAACCTATATTAATCGCTATTTTAATATTTCCGACGCTTCTGAACACTTAAAAGTTCTCCATGCCAATATTAAATTTATAAACCAGCTGAAAACTCTGGTGCCCTTAAAAATTGAAAATGGTCTGGTGGTTGATTTTTATTATAAAAACGATGAGATCCCCTTCCCCTACACCTACCTTCATACCGGCGTTCAAAAAGTTGATGATTTTCTTTACATTCATAAAAAAACCGGGGTAGACTGCCTTCTGGATATTGAACACTTAATTTTATCTTTGAACTTCTTAAACCGCGAAAAAAATTACCGAAATTTGCCGGTCGAAAAAATTGATCACCTATCGTCAGAAGATGAAAAGCTGCAAAAAATATTTGGCTATTACCTTAAAAAAAACTATATTCCCTACGCCCAACCGAAGATTAAATTAGAGGATGTTGTTAAAAAATGCCAGGCAAAAATATTCCATCTTTCAGGCAACAGCGAAGATGTTGTTTCTGGGAGAAAGATTCTTTCCCATGGCCCGATTGATCCGAAAAATAAAACTTTCCGGAAAAACTTAAGATTAATTTTAGCGCAAAAGCCGGAAATTCTAGTCCTCGAAACTGCCAACGCCAGCATTCCCGGCTGGGAATTTTTACGTCCCAACGAAACCGAAATTTCGTTTGAGAATTTGTGTCAGATTTTGTTAGAAGAACTCTAAACCTTGAATATTTTTTATTAGGTGATATTATTCAATATATATCGTCGAATGTATAAGGGAGGCGAACCTTAATGGAAGACAGTGTGGCCAAGTACCAAATGATTGATCGTATCAAGGTTGAATATCCGTACTATGATCCCGAAAGTGATGTTATCGAAGAAAAAATTATGAGAAATATTCTTGAGATGATTGCCAGATTATTGAAAATCAAACTGCAAAGAATAAAAAGGGTGGTGGTCAGGGTCGAGACGGACGAAGAGTTAAATGGGATATTCGAATATCTCAAGAAAGATGCGATTGTTCCTGGGGTCGAAGCCCAGGATATAAAAGAACGTGCCGAAATAATGGTGGCTGAGGTTTACACTCAACGAAGGAACTATAAGGTTGCCTGCATTCACATTTTCGCTCTTCCGGATTGGTTTTTTCTTAAACTTCAAACATAGTATCAGTTCATTCAGCGGGTCGAACTCTCGGCCCGTTTTTGTTTATCTCGAGCGTAGTTGAAGGATTTAATTAAATAAATCATCCGCTAGCAAACATAACTTGAAAAATCAAGTTATGTTTCTTAAAGATGCCGAAGATACCATTACCACCAAATGCTCTCCAGCCTGCCTGCCGGCAAGGCAGGAGCAAAAAGTGGTATAAGCCACCTGTTATTCTGGGTGGTCTTAGGGTTGGGGTGAACCTGTTTGAACGGCTCAACGGTCTGAGCCGTTGACTGTAGTATTATTTGTGCTATTATAAAAAGTCCGCGAGTTTCGCGGCGCACCAACACGACCGGAGAGAACGATGCTCAAACACCGCGTCTATATTCCAGCGGGCGGTCGCCCGATGGGTCTCGATGACCAGAGGCCTGAATACATCGGCAAGCAAGATTGGTTTCAGCTGCCCGAAGCATCCGAGGCGGCCAGTAACGGCGTCAGTTTCGGTTTGAATCTTGTAGGAGCAGAGAAGCTCTTGGCGGACCTAGATCTGGCCTCGTTAGGCGTTCCTTATGGTATACACGCGGCAAACGAAACCCTAACTCAGCTCTATGTGGCTCACAGAAAGGGTGATCAGGAGGCCCAAACCGCCTTTTGGAGCAGGATGGAGCAATGGGCTCGTCTCAACCCCGCGCCCGATTATGTGACGTTCCATCTTGGGGGAACCGGCGTCATTCCCAAGGAACTCGGCCGAGACCGCTTCAATGTCATCCAACCGATTGGCGAAGTCGAGGTTCATCTAGACTGGCTCCGGCACACTTTCAGACGACTCCTGCAGACTCTACCTTCTGCCTCACCCGAGAATATCGGCAAAGACCAGTTTGTTGGTCCTCCACAATGGGATTTTGGCGGTGAGTGGCTGGGCATGACCTATCAAGAGGATCGTCGAGGCATCGGCCCGGATACCGCTTACATCTTGGCTGATACACAAGGCCGGCCGACATTTGACGTCGAGCACTGGTTCTTTTCCAGTCAAGCTCTTGATGGTACGGCGCTGGAATACCGCGGTCTCGAGATGCCTCGTGTTTGGGAGCTTTCTCAATTGGGGGAGAGCATCTATCGCAATACCGGACTGCTTTATGTCCAGGGTAAGCCAGTAGGAATCCCCGTGCCAATCAGCATGGACGAGATAATCCGCGAGCTTCGGCCGAAAGTAATCCATGTTGGCGGAATCCACCCAGCCGTGATAAGCATTACGCCAGAACAGTCAGATAACCCCTATCACCGTCACCTTCAGCAGGTTTTGCCGGCGGATGTCTGGGATCAGGTGAGACTTCGCCGGGTGGGCTCTCACGCTTCAATCAGCGAAGACGACGAGATTCTCAAAGCTGGTGTTATCACTGCCATTCGTTGCGGAGCCGAGATTTCGGTTCCTGAGGTCGCCAGCTTCGGCGAGGCGGCACCCAAGGATGGCTCCAGTCCCGGCTGCTGGTACTGGCAGCCCAAGGACGCTCTTGAACTGAGTTTCAGGGCTTACTGTCGGATGTTGCCAGATCTAATGGCTAAAGCAATAGAATAACAATTTCAGGCGGGTGCGTCTTGCACCCGCTTTTTTCTTACATCATAAAATCTATTCTCATCGCTCATAAATAATATGCCGCTCATAATTAAGAATATGATAATTAAGAATATGATAGAAGACATATAAATTGATAATATGAAAAACTCCCTTCAAACTGCTGGAGCGGTTCTAAGGGAGTAAATAAACCTGATAAATAATAAATATATTAAAGCAATCAATTAATTAATCAACGGATGAAATCAATGAACGAATCAATCAATCGACCAATCATCAATCAACCATCGATAAAAAGTTCACATCATTTTTTTGTCTAAAATTTCCCGGTCATAGAACTTAGAGAGCAAATCAATTTCGGTTTCGATTCTTTCGACAACCAGATATTGGACATTTTTATCTAAAAAATACATCTTTTTAAGTAAATTTATTTCATTTAAGCAATTAAACGGGAAGACATAAACGCTTTCTTGGAGCTTAATAAAACCCAGTCTTTCTAATTTCTCGCGCAGAATTTCTCTTTTATCTTTTTTGTCGTCGCTAATATCATAAATCACCAACCGCCATTTTTTATCCCATTTGAGCGGTCTTTTAATTCCCAAATCCTCGGTTAGATATTGTTTAATTTGCCTTTTGCCTTTGTTGGTTAACTCTAAAAAATATTCTTTACCGTCAAAATATTTTCTGATAAACTTGGCTTTTTTAAGCCGATACATCTCGTGGTAAAAATATTCTTTATCTTTGTCGCGGAACTTTTCATAATATTTTATCGGAATTCGATAAACATTTCTTTTGTCAAAAATAGGGATGATCCAGCGATAGACATCAACAAAAGAAAATAAAATTTCTCGAGCCAAAACCGCAGTTTCTTTTAACTCGATATTTCGAATATCATCAATTCTTATTTTTCTTTCTTCATTATTTCTGCTCATCTTAACCTTATTATACTCCCTTCAAACCGCTGCAGCAAGTCTAAGGGAGTAGAGGGTAATTGTAAAGCGTGTTATTGAGATTAACTATATAGACTATATAGAATTGTACAGATATTGCACCCGCTTTTTTTATATGATATACTATTGAGTTCTCCTATGAGAGCAACTTGACAACTTGTCTAAGGAGGAAAGTCCGTGCCAGCGAATCTGCTGTTACCGGCAGGACCGGTAGACTATCGGCAAAGACTTGCTTATCTTGAAGAGCAGGGTGGTGGAGGAATCGAGCTTAAGACGGGTAGAGTGAATGAACCATGGGCAATGGAAATCTTGCATATCGTCAAGGGCTGGGGTGATCATTTTCCGGTCACCTGGCATGTTCCCGAAGATGTTAGTCGCAGATTTGGTTTCGCCGACTTCGATTTCGAAATGTACCTAGGTCAGATATCTGTCGCCGATCAGCTCTTCGAGAACGGCTTAGATGCCATCATCCAGCATTGCGGGGCGATGAAGTGGATTGACGATTATGATCCGAGCAAATCCTTTCAGGAACAGTATGCTTCGGATTTCACTAGTGCCGAGATTCTTGGTCAGATAGAGCGGCATGTTGACCGATTTGGCCGGGTTGTTGCCCGCTATGGCGGCCGGCGCGTTCTGATTGAAAACTGTCCTCTGACACTCTGGAAAGTATTGGATTCCGAACATCTCGTCAACTTCCTTGGGCCGCAGATCGGCTCGCCGGACACCACTACTTACATCGCCAATCTGGTCGGTTGCGGGAATGTTCTGGACACAGGACATTTTAATGAGTACTGGTCGCTGGTCAAAGGTAAGTATGACTTTGAGCAGTTTAGGCGCGGGATGTGGGTTGCTGATCTGGAACAGATGGCCAAAAATCATCAGACCAGGCATTATGTGGAACTTGCTTTAATAGCCGGCTATTGGAACCATCAAAGTTACGTTCCTGATTGCCATTCGGAAGAGCTGGATCTTCTCTGGCATATCCGCCACTGCCGCTATCGGCTTTTCCACATCGACGCCTGTCGCGGTACTTGGGTCGGCGGCAAGTCTGACATGGAGCGGCCGGTGCTCACCGATGAAGACGCGAAGGTTATTCATCTGGATGAGATTATCAGAGTAGCCAAAGCCAATGATGATTGTCTGGGAATGACCGTGGAAAACGTCGGTTTTGAAGCTTACCCGATGCTGACTGAACGGCCAACCGATTGGGAGGGCAAGCGCCGAACCTTCGAGTTTCTCAAAAGCAAGATCTAGTCGTTTCAGGGCCCCGCAGTTGCGGGGCCCTTTTCTTTTTCCTTGTCATCTGGTACTATCCATTCAGGAGGTGGTGTACATGCCCTGGTACTTCTTTTCGCTGGTTGGGATGTTGTTCGCCGCTGGCTACGCTCTGTCTCAGAAATGGGCTTTGAATTTGAAAATCAACATTTTCAAACTGCTGACATATGTTTTTGTCGGCTCTTTCGTCTGCTATGCTTTTTACAGTTTCATAATTCTCCATGGTTTTAACAGTCTGGTGGGAAAGCTTACTTCGCCAATCAACCTGCTTTTGGCATTATCCATCGCCGCGCTTTCTTTCTTCGGCAACATTTTTTACATGCATGCGGTTGATAAAAGCCCCAATCCCGGTTATGTCGAAGGCATCAATATCACTAACGTTTTGTTAGTCTTGATCGGCTCGGCGATTTTCTTAGACGCCCCGATTAGCTGGCTAAAAGCTGGCGGTATCTTGGTCGTCTTAATTGGAGTATTTCTTTTGACTGTTGAGAGAGGCCAGACAAAATCAGCGACAGGGAATTGGAAACCCTGGGCCTTTGCGGCCATGATCAGTTTTGGATTGATGTTCGTTGTTGTCAAAGCCATGACGAATGCCGGCTTTGCTCCAGAGCAGGTTCTGACTATTCTCTTTTTCTTCGCTGGAATTGGATTCCTAATCACAAATTGCCTTAAAAGAGTCGGCTTGCGGTTAGGGGACACTCCGAGAATCGTCATTATTCCGATTGTTCTGGCAATACTGGCTTCTTTCATGGATAACCTGATGCAATACATCGGGATTAAACTTGTTCCTAATCCCGGGTATTCGACGGCGGTTTTCTATTCAAGCACCGTTCTGATTCTGTTTTTATCGCCGCTTGTCTTTCCCAAAGAAGCCGGCGGGGAGTTCAACGTGAAAAAATGGCTGGGCGTAATCATCACCATTGGCGGTGTTCTTCTCGTTATCTTGGGCTGATCTGTCTAACAGAACAGCCCTTTTTGTTTAGCAATTAAAAATTTATTTAAAAAATACTAAACTAAATTTCGATTATACGTATGTTGATAAAGATGTAATTACTCCCTTCAAACCGCTGGAGCGGTTACAGGGGAGTAAATATACCTGTAAATTATTTGGGGCGCCGGTGTTTAACGACTGTTTGGGTTTCAGGGCTTGACACGATTTGACAGTTATGTCATCTTATGCGAACTTAAAATTAACTCAGATTATTCTTTGATCTCATAGTTTGAATTAAATTTAAAGTTTAAAATGTGTTGCGAGGGGTAAAAGCAAATTGTTATTTAGTTGTCAAAAATTAAAGGATAAAAGTTATGCCTAAATTAAACGCAGCGGTTATTGGTGTTGGCAACATGGGCCGGCATCATGCCCGTAACTACCATGAAATTCCGGGAACCAATTTAGTGGCCGTAGCCGACACCGATAAGGAAATTGGCACGCAGGTGGCTAAAAAATACGAGGCCAATTATTACGCCGATTATCACGAGATGCTCGCTAAAGAAAAACTCGATTTGGTCACCATTGCCGTGCCGACTAAATTCCATAAGACGGTGGCCTTGGATTGTGTGGCCAAAAAGATCAACATTTTGATTGAGAAACCGATTGCCGGAACGGTCGCCGAAGCCAAGGCCATCATTCAAAAGGCCAAGCAAAAAGGCGTTAAATTCACTGTCGGCCACATTGAACGTTTTAATCCTGCGATCATCAAACTCAAAGAAATGATTGACTCGGGAGAATTGGGGGAAATTGTTTCGATTACGGCTTTCAGGCTCGGGCCCATGCCGAATCAAATTAAAGATGCCAATGTCGTCATTGACATCGGCGTTCACGATATTGATATTATGAATTGGTTTTACGGCCGCCTGCCCGAAAAAAGCACGGCTTCGGGCGGCAATTGCTTAAATCGCACTCGGTCCGATCACGTTGAGGTTTTTTTGGATTATGGTTCCGGCAGCGGTTATTTATCAGCCAACTGGATTACACCTTTAAAAGTCAGAAAGCTGACCGTTTCCGGCAAAAAAGCCTACGTCGAATTAAACTACATTACCCAAGAACTAGATTTTTATGAAACCAACATGAGTCTTTATACGGATGACTTTGGCGAGTTTGTGATTCGCTTCGGCGATACGAAAGAAAAAAAGACCGTCCCCGTAAAAAATATTGAGCCGGTTAAAGCGGAGATTCTCGCTTTTGTCAAATGTATCAAAGAAAATGGCCGGCCGGTCGTGACCGCCCGCGAAGCGATCGAAGCCTTAGATATCGCCCAGAAGATAAACCGGCTTATAAAATAACAAATTTCAAATAACAAATAACAAACAAATCCCAAAATCCAATGTTTTAATATTTAAACATTTGAAAATTAAAAATTGTTTGGAATTTGATGCTTGATAATTGGAATTTAATCATATGCCCAAAAAGAAAACGAATAAGCCATTTATTCACAAAACCGCCGTTATCGAAGGCGATGTTAAAATCGGCCAAGGTACCAAGGTTTGGCATTTTGCTCAAGTGCGCCAGGGTTCAAAAATCGGCAAAAACTGCATTATCGGCAAATCAGTTTTTATCGATTTTGAAACAGAGATTGGCGACAATGTCAAAATTCAAAACCATGCCATCATCTACCACAAAGCGATTCTGGAAGACGGCGTTTTTATCGGCCCGAATGTTTGCTTTACCAACGACAAAACCCCTCGGGCAATCAATCCCGACGGCAGTCTTAAAGGCGCCGAAGATTGGCAGGTTTCAACGATTAAAATTGATCGGGGCGCCTCAATCGGCGGGCATTCAGTCATCTTACCGGGAGTAGAAATTGGCGAATTTGCTTTAATTGGCGCCGGCGCGGTGGTAACGAAAAATATCCCCGCCTTCGCCTTAGCCTTTGGCAATCCCGCCAAGATTGGCGGTTTTGTCTGTCGCTGCGGCAAAAAAATTGAGCAATTCATCGAAAGCGACGAAGCGATTGTTGGCAAATGCGTCTGCGGTCTGAACGTGCCGATCGACCGGGAAGCGTTCCAGCAATATCAAAAAAAAGATCAAGAGCCAAAAAGAAGAATTTGGTTGAGGTGATTTTACGGTCGCTTGTTGCTCAAAGATGAACACTTTACAGGAGCATCGGTTACGACTTCCTGTGGCGTTTGCGATTCACTTTGAGCTAACAAGCTTCCTTCAAGAGTATGAAAATTGAAAAGAGTTGGAAAATTTACCAAAAAGATGTTGAGGGTTTAGCGCACATTCAAAACGTCTTATCTTATCCGATCAAATATTACCGAAAAAGAATTCAAAAAATTGGTTTTTCTGGTAAAAAGACAAAATTATTGGATGCCGCCTGCGGCGCCGGGGTTTGGGGAATTGCCGCGTCATATCTAAGTGGCGAAGTCGCTGGTATTGATTCGACCGAGAAATATCTAAAAGTTGCCCAAGACATCCAAAACAGTTTGAAAATTAAAAATTTAAAATTGAAAATTGGCAAGCTCGAACATTTGCCATATCTGGATAAATATTTCGATTATATCATTTGTTATAATGCTTGGATGTACACCGATAGAGTTAAGAGTTTAGGGGAAATGTTTCGGGTTTTAAAGCCGGGTGGAAAGATTTATTTGGGTTGTATCGCCGGCTTGGGATATTATTTACTGCTGACATTGCAGGGGATGAAAGAAGGTAATCGCAACTTAATTTTTACGGCTTTACGAGCGATCAAGGACAGAGTCTATATGACTGAAAAAGAATCAAGAAAATTATTAGAAAAACAGGGATTTAAAATTTTGGGATTATCCGGTGCAGGAGTGTTAGGCGATCCAAAAGTCAAAATCGAGCCCGACTTTCGGATTAAGAAAATTGGTTTTTGGAATATTTATGAAATATTGGCAGAAAAGTAATACTACGGTCGCTTGTTGCTCAAAGATGAACACTTTACATGAGCGTCGAGTACGACTTCCTGTGGCGTTTGCGATTCACTTTGAGCTAACAAGCTCCCTTCGCTTCTCGTGATGATTAGTGTTAATTCGTGAATAAAAATTAGTGGAAGGAATACATTGAAGATTAATATTGCCCAACCTCAAATTGGGAAAGAAGAAATCAGAGCAGTCACAGACGTGCTTAAGTCCGGGATGCTGGCCCAAGGGCCAAAAGTTAAAGAATTTGAAGAAAAATTTGCCAAATTGATTGGCACTAAATTTGCGATCGCCACTTCCAGCGGCACGGCCGCACTTCATACAGCCCTTTTGGCGGCAGGAGTCGGCCCCGGCGACGAAGTAATTACTTCTCCCTTTACCTTTATTGCCTCGGCCAACTCAATTGTCTATACAGGCGCTAAACCGGTTTTTGTCGATATCGATGAGAAAACTTACAATCTCGATTTAGAGAAAATAGAGACGGCGATTACCAAAAAAACAAAGGCGTTGATGCCGGTCCATCTTTATGGCTCCGCTTGCAACATGACGCGGATGATGGCCATTGCCCGAAAGCATAAATTAGCGGTTATTGAAGACGCCTGCCAAGCTCACGGCGCCCAGTGGCGAGGTAAATATGTTGGCTCTTTCGGCATCGGCACTTTTTCTCTTTATCCGACTAAAAACATGACCACCGGCGAAGGGGGGATGATAACGACCAATTCCCAAGAAATATATGAACAAGCCAATTTGATTCGCACTCATGGTTCAAAAATTAAATATTATCATGATATTCTGGGTTTTAATTTTCGCCTGACCGATATTGCCGCCGCGATCGGTATAGAGCAGCTGAAAAAACTATCGAAATTCAATCGAACAAGACAGAAAAATGCCGCTTATTTAACCAAAAATTTGGAAAATATTCCCGGTTTAATCACCCCTTTTGTTGATCAAAAGGTGACCCATGTTTTTCACCAGTATACGATTCGCATCACCTCAGATTTTGGTTTAGGCCGCGATGAGGTTTTAAAAAAATTGACCGAGGCCGGGATCGGAACGGCGGTTTTTTATCCGCTGCCAATCAATGAGCAAAAATTATATCGGCAAATGGGCTACAAACCCAATACGCCGATTGCCGCTAAAGTGGCCAAAGAGGTTTTATCCTTGCCGGTCTATCCGGGGCTGAAACAGGGTGATTTGGAATATATAGTGAAGATTTTTAAGAAAATAACCAATGACTAAATCACAAATAACAAACAAATTCCAAAATCCAATGTTTAAATATTTGAACATTTTGACATTAGATATTGTTTGGAGCTTGGTGCTTGTAATTTGAGATTTAATTGTTTAGGTCAATTAGAAATTAGAATAATTAGAAATTTTGAAGATTATGTACAAAAGTAAAAAAATTGCTGTCGTTGTGCCTTGTTACAACGAGGTAAGTCAAATCGAAAAAGTGATCTCAACCATGCCGGCTTTTGTTGATAAAATTGTCGTTGTTGACGATAAAAGCCAAGATCGGACAGCTACCATTTTGAAATATTTAGCCGGTAAAAACAAAAAAATTATTTGCCTTTATCACTCGGTCAATCGTGGCGTTGGCGGATCAATCGCCAGCGGTTATAAATGGGCGCGCGATAATGGTATGGATATCGCCGCGGTCATGGCCGGCGACGGGCAAATGTTGCCGAAAGACTTGCCATCTATATTGACGCCCGTCGTGTTAGATCGGGCCGATTATTCGAAAGCCAATCGTTTGATGTCGGGCAAAGCTTTTCGGAAAATCCCTAAGAGCCGGTATTTTGGTAATTCGGTTTTGACTTTTTTGACAAAAATCGCCTCTGGTTATTGGCACGTTATGGATTCGCAAACTGGTTTTACCGCCATTAACAAACGAATGCTACAACTTATTGATTGGGACAAAATGTATCCGCGCTATGGGATGCCGAACGATATTTTAGTTCGTCTGAATGTCTATAATGCTCGCGTCGCTGATGTTCCTTTAGAACCGACCTATAATGTCGGCGAAAAATCCGGCCTTAAAATCCAAAAAGTTTTTTTTAGTATTCCGTTAATGCTCGTAAAAATGTTTTTTTGGCGGCTCAAAGAAAAATACATCATCCGTGATTTTCATCCGTTGGTTTTATTTTATTTATTTGGGTTTTTAATGGGTTTAATTTCCCTCGGATTATTAATTAGAATACTATATCTTTGGCCAATCTATGGTTTTATTCCCAGCACATCTTTTTTAGCCTGGATGTTTTCCTCGATTACCTCAATCCAATTTATAATGTTTGCCATGTGGTTTGATATGGATTATAACAAAGACCTAAAATCTAAATAGTCTACATTGAACTTGTTTCAAAACTATATGGTTGAAAATGCAGAAAATGGTCAGTCATCCCGAGCGTTAGCGAGGGCTCTCTCAACTTGTTTGAGATATCCCGCTAGGCGGGATTCATCGCCTTCGCGATAGATTCTTCGCTTTTCGCTCAGAATGACAAGTAGAGTTTTAAAAATGGTTTAATTGGCTCTTTGTTCACTGCGAAGCTCCGTTTGTCGGGGCGAGCAACAACAAAGATTTGAGGGCAAAATAATGACAAAGAAAATTTTAATCACCGGCGCCACCGGCTTCATTGGTCAAAATGTTTTTTCTCTATTGAAAAAGAATCAATACAAGGTAATCGGTCTTTCAATTGACGGCGGCCATATCGATAAGGAAAAAATATTTAAGCTCGATCTTGGTGACAGCCAGAAATTATCCAGTTTTTTTAAAACCAATCATTTTGATACAATTATCCATTTGGCCGCCAGAGTTCCCCAAAAAGATAATGAGAGCGATCAAAGACTAGCGTTAATAGAAAACACCGCTTCCACGTTGAATATCTTGGAAGAATTTAAACAGTCAAAGGCGAAAAAATTTATTTATGCTTCAGGAATATCCGTCGAGGAAGTCGAAAAGAATAATTTGTCTTCACTCTATGTGGCCAGCAAATATTTCGGCGAGATTCTAGGTGAGCAATATCGCCAAAAAACTAAAAAAGAGGTAATTATTTTACGTATTTCCGCTCCTTACGGGCCAGGTCAAAATCCCCATAACGTCATTCCGATTTTTATCAAAAATGCTTTAAAAAATAAAAATATCCGCATTTTTGGAACTGGTCAGCGCTCACAAGATTTTATCTATATTGACGATCTTGCTCGGGCATTTTTGGCCGCCGTAAAATATGATAGATCAGGAATTTATAATATCGGCAGCGGCCAATCTACCAGTACGGTTTCTTTGGCGAAAATAATTCTTAAAAATGTTCCCAAAAGTCGGTCAAAAATAATTTTTTCAAGGGTTGACCCGCAAGAGAATTATCGTTTGCGAATGGATATCAAAAAAACCAAAAAAGACTTGAAATTTTCACCTAAAATTATGATTGAAGAAGGAATTAAAAAGTATATTGAATATTTTAAAAGTTCATGACAGACAATCGCTTGTCAATATTCCCCAAAAGATGCCAGTTGTCCGGCCTCGTGATATCCCTCGCTTTCAGCCGCCCTAGCGGCCGGAGTTTATCCCGAGATTCATTGAGGGACAAGTTAGTTTTGAGGGTATTTGACTTCGCTGTTTCCCACATTATTCGTACATTAGTAATCATTAGTAATTAGTAAGAGGTTTAATGAAAATTGCCATAATTTCTGATATTCACGGTAACCTTTCAGCTTTCCAGACTGTATGGAAAAAAATCAAAAATTATCCCTTGATTTTAAACGCCGGTGATTTGACCGGTTATTATCCCGATATTAATCCGGTCATTGGCCAGCTTAAAGCCAAGAAGGTTAGAAATATTTTAGGTAATCACGACCGCTATCTGATCGAAAAGCATTTACCAACTGATATCAATCCTGTCATCACTGAGCCGTTTGAAGACAATTTGAAAAAGATAACTTCAGAAAATTTGGCCTTTTTAGAACAATTACCGCAAAATGCGACTTTTGAGCTTGATGGTTGGAAAATCGGTCTTTATCACGGCAGCCCCTTTGATCCTGATGAATATATTTTTCCCGATATGCCTTTAGACCGCTTTAAAAAATTAAATTTTGATTTTATAATTTTGGGCCACAGCCATTGGCCGATGCTAAAAAAGGTTGGCAAAATGACGATTATTAATCCCGGCTCCGTTGGCCAACCAAGAGATTATGACCGCCGTTTAAGTTGCGCGACTTTGGATACCAAAAGTCGGAAAATTGAAATTATCAGATTAAAATATGATGTGGAAAAAACCCTTAGAAAAATCAAACAATCAGGTTTTGATCCCGCATTAGGAAAAGTTTTAACCAGAAAGAGGCCAGTTTGGTCAGCATGAAAAAGGTTAGAGTTTTAATCACCGGAGCTTCCGGCGGCAGTGTTGGCGAGCAAGTTTTGGAGGCGCTCAGGATGAGCAAGACGCCTTATTATCTTATTACCACCAATATTGAGGCCTATAAAAACGGTCTTTATGAGGCTGATAAAGGATATTTGATACCGCCGGCCTCTAGCGGTCAATATCTAGTTAAACTCTTAGCCATTTGCCGCCAGGAGAAAATCCAAGTCCTTATCCCGGGTTCGGCGCCGGAACTTGATGCCATCTCAAAATACCGTCAAGAATTTATTGATAAAGATATTTTGCCGTTAGTCAATTCTCAAGAAGTGATCGAACTCTGTCAGGACAAATTAAAAACCATGGAATTTTTAAAAGACAACGGTTTGTTTTTTCCCCGGTTTGCCATTTTATCAAAGCCTAAGCTGCCGAAATTCTTAAAATTTCCTTTAGTCATCAAGCCCGTCAAAGGCGGCGGCGGTTCAAGAAATGTCTTTATTGTTCAGGATCAAGAAGATTTAAATTATTATTATCGATTTTTTCGAAAGCAAAATTTAATTCCGTTGGTCCAGGAATATATTGGTGATTCGACCCAAGAATATACCGTCGGCGTTTTAACCGATTTCGAAGGAAAACTGCTCGGCTCGATTGCCTTAAAAAGGGAAGTCAAAGGCGATTTGTCAGTCCGGACGGAAGTCCAAAATTATAAACCCGGAAAAAAACCATATATTATTTCTTCCGGTTTCTCACAGGGTTTTGTCGATGACTATCCCGAGGTGAGAAGATATTGCGAGAAAATTGCTCATGTCTTAGATTCTCGCGGCCCGCTCAATATTCAATGCCGGAAAACTTCAAAAGGAATCTACACTATGGAAATTAATCCCCGCTTTTCCGGAACAGCGGCCATTAGGGCTCTTTTAGGTTTTAATGAGCCGGATAGTTTAATTCGGAAGTATCTTTTAGGTCAAAAAATTAGTAAGCTTAAATACAAAAAAGGTTTGGTCTTGCGGGATTTAAGAATGGTTTATATTAGTCCTGACCAAATCAGGAAAATGAATCGTTGTAAATTTATTAAAAATCGTATGGGAGGTGAATTATTAAAGTTTTAATTGTTGGCGGCGCCGGTTATTTGGGAGGCGCCATTACCGATCTTTTAATCAATTCAGAGCACAAGATCCGGGTTTATGACATTTTGCTTTATGAAGAAGAATTTCGTAAACCGGTCGATTTTATTTACGGTGATGTTCGCGATCGGAAAAAATTATTACCTCATCTTGAATGGGCCGATGTCATTATTTGGCTGGCGGCGGTTGTCGGCGATGGCGCCTGCGCTTTAAATCCGGAAATTGCCGAAGAAGTTAATCAACATTCGGTTGAATGGTTGGTAAAAAACTTTAATGGTCGGATAATTTTTACTTCCACCTGTTCCGTTTATGGCGCCCAAGATGGCGAATTAGATGAAAATTCCAAACTCAATCCCTTATCGGTTTATGCCTCCACCAAACTGGCGGGGGAGAAATTCTTAAAAAATAAAAACGCCATCATTTTTCGTCTGGGAACGCTTTATGGCATCAGCGATAACTCTTCGCGTCTCCGGCTAGATTTGGTGCTCAATACGATGACCGCCAGAGCTTATTATGATAAAAAATTGAAACTTTTTGGCGGGAAACAATATCGGCCTCTTTTACATGTCAAGGATGCCGCTCGGGTAGTGGTTGACAATCTAACGGCTTCCACCAAGGGTGTTTTTAATTTAAGAAAACAAAATCTTAATATGATTTATTTAGCCAACAAGGTGGCCAGCCACTTTCGTAATGTAAAAATCGAAAAGGTAAAGATGGAATTTGAAGACTCTCGAAATTATCGTGTCAGCATCGAAAAAGCAAAAAAGATGCTCCAATTTAAACCATCTTTCAGTATTGACGAGGGAATTGTGGAAATTAAAGAGCTTTTAGAAAGCGGTCGAATCCGCGACATTAACAGCCCGCGATATACCAACCAAGTCTATTTGTCTATGTATTCACTTTGGCATCATTAATGATTATGAAAAAACCACTGGTGAAAAAACCTCCAAAAATAACCAAAACCATTGCCTTTGCCGTTCCCGGTATTGGCAAAGAAGAAATCAAAGCGGTTACCCGAGTTTTGAAAAGCAGGTGGCTCACTATGGGCCCAGAAGTGATTAAGTTTGAGAAAGAATTTGCTAAAACTTACGGCATCAAAAACGCCATCGCCGTCAATTCGGCGACTTCGGGACTTCATTTGGCTTTACTTGCTGGCGGGATTGGTCCAGGCGATGAAGTGATTTTGCCTTCTTACACTTTTGTTTCCTGCGCCAACACCATTGTTTGGGTGGGGGCTAAGCCCGTTTTTGCCGAGTCGACCGAAGATTTTTTAATTGATCCGGAAGATGTCAAAAAGAAAATTACCAAAAAAACCAAAGCGATTATGGTGGTTCATTTTGGCGGCCAAATGGCGGAAATGAAAGAGATCCAAAAAATTGCCCAAAAACACAAACTGAAGATTATTGAAGACTGCGCTCACAGTTTATTGGCTAAATACTACGGCAAGCTGGCCGGCACTTTTGGCGATATCGGCGTTTTTAGCTTTTATGCCATTAAGAATCTGACCACTGGCGAAGGCGGGATGGTGATTACCGCTGACGACAAATTGGCCGACAGAGTCCTGACCTTTCGGCTGCACGGGATGAGTCTGACGGCTTTTGACCGCTATTCCCGCCGAGGTAAATGGTATTACGAAATTACCGAAGCCGGTTTTAAGTATAATCTGACCGATATGGCGGCGGCCATGGGGATAGAACAGCTGAAAAAAATAAAAAAATTTAACGCCAGGAGGGCTCAAATTGCCACTCTTTATCAAAAGAATCTGGCTGGCGTTCCGAAAATTAGACTGCCACGAGTTTTACCAGGACGAACCCATGTTTGGCATCTTTTTCCGATCCAAGTTGCTCCCGAAAGAAGAGATCAAATCATCAAAGATTTGCGGGAATTTAATATCTGTACCAGCGTTCATTTTATCCCCTTACATCTTCAACATTACTATCAAAAAAAATTCAAGTTCCCTAAAAACCATCTGCCAATGGCCGAAAGGGTTTATCAAGGAGAGATTTCTTTGCCGATGTATCCTGATCTGAAAAATTCAGAAGTCAAATATATTTGCCGGGTTTTGAAATATTTAGTGGAGAATCCCAAATGAAGATTTTAGTGGTTGCCGCTCACCCCGATGATGAGGTGTTGGGCTGCGGCGGGACATTGTTCAAATTATCAAAAAATCGTGCCAATAAGATTTTTATCGCTTTTGCCGCTGATGGTGTTT
>Ga0315282_10002577_pt1 | contig 33123 bp, 31 predicted proteins | sample YL17G07_20_MG_FD_203693 | JGI IMG/M metagenome (GOLD analysis project Ga0315282, IMG submission 203693) | Sediment microbial communities from Yellowstone Lake, YNP, Wyoming, USA - YL17G07_20 | ecosystem: Environmental > Aquatic > Freshwater > Lake > Sediment | place: USA: Wyoming | collected...
ACCCTGGTCGAAGCCATCGACGTAACTGAGGGACTCAAGGACGGCGGCTACATCATCATCAACAGCGATAAAAAGCCTGAAGAATTCAAATTTCCTGATAAGTACCAAGTCTTCACCATCAATGCCACTGAAATTGCGGTTAAACACAAGCTTGGCACTCTGGTTGCTCCAATCGTCAACACAGCCATCGCTGGGGCGGTGGTGAAAACCCTGAATCTGACCAAACTGGAATCGCTGGTTGAAGCCATCAAAGAAGGCGTTCCACTTAAACCCGAAGAGAATGCTAAAGCCGCCATTGAGGCTTATGAGAAAGCCTGAAAGGAAGGAAATAATGGAAAAAAAGAAAGACACTAAAAAGATTGTTTTTAACTCAGAAAAAGAGATGCCCCTGGTGGCCATGTCCATCGGCTCGATGCTTTACAACAAAACCGGTGCCTGGCGAAACATCAAACCGGTGATAGACCTGTCTAAATGCATCAAATGCGGAATCTGCTGGAAATTCTGTCCCGATGCTTCTATTAAGATCATCGCTGACTGGCCACAGATTAACTATGACTACTGCAAGGGCTGCGGCATCTGTGCTGAAGAATGCCCGCAAAAATGTATCGTCATGGTTGAGGAGGAAAAATGAAAAAAGTAATAATGGGAAATCACGCCCTGTCTTATGGCGCCATGTTATCAAGGACCCAGGTTATTGCCGCCTATCCGATCACTCCCCAGACTCAGGTGGTTGAGCTGCTGTCTGAAATGTGCGCCGACGGTACTCTTAACGCCAAGTTCATTAAGGTTGAATCCGAACATTCAGCCATGGCCGCCTGCCTGGGAGCTTCTTTAGCCGGAGCCAGAACCTTCACGGCTACTTCTTCTCAGGGACTGGCTCTGATGCATGAGCTTCTCCACTGGGCTTCCGGAGGTCGGATGCCAGTGGTTATGGGCAACATCAACCGGGCCATGGCTCCTGGCTGGAGTATCTGGACAGACCAGAATGATAGCCTGTCTCAGAGGGATACAGGCTGGATCCAGTTTTACTGCGCTTCCAACCAGGAAGTTCTGGACACAGTTATTCAGGCTTTTAAAGTCTCAGAAAAGTTGATGATTCCCAGCATGATCGTTCTGGATGCTTTTGCTCTTTCTCATACCTACGAAGTGGTTGAGGTGCCTGACCAGGAAAAAGTTGATGCTTTTCTTCCGCCCTTCAATCCACCCTTCCGCCTTACCCCGGACGACCCGCATGCCTTTGGAGGATTGACTTCTCCGGAACATTACTTTGAACTCCGCTATAAACTCCAGAAGGGTATGGAAAAAGTTCCAGCCCTAGTTGAAGAAACAGGCAAAGAATACCAAAAGATGTTTGGTCGGTATCTCGGCCAAGTGGAAGAATATCTTTGTGACGACGCGGAATTCATTTTCGTCACCTCAGGCACTGCCGGTTACACAGCGCGGGTAGTCGTCGATGAGTTCAGAGAAAAAGGGATAAAAGCTGGCAACCTCAGAATAAAACTTTTCCGACCCTTCCCCTTTGAAAAAGTTCGCTCTATTCTATCTAAGGTCCCAAAAGTGGCTGTGGTTGATAGAAACATTTCTTACGGACATCACGGAATTTTTTACCAGGAAGTTAAATCAGCTATGTACGGACAGCCGCCTCAACCGGTTATCTTCGGCTTCATCACCGGTCTCGGCGGACGGGACATCACCAGAGACACTTTTAAGGAAATTGCCGATTATGCTCTGTCTAAGAGCCAGGCCGAAGAAGAAATCGTCTGGACAGGAGTGAAAAAATGAAAAAAGAGAGAAAGATGACCTTAACCATACCCCAGGAAGAATTAATAAGTACCGGGCATTTAGCCTGTCAGGGCTGTGGAGCCGCTTTAGCCATGAGATTGGCTCTTAAAGGTCTCGGGCAAAGGACTGCAGTCTGCATTCCAGCCTGCTGCTGGTCAGTGATCGACGGGCCATTTCCCCATTCATCGCTGGGGATCCCTATCTACCATTGCGCCTTTGAAACGGCGGCTTCTTCAGCTTCTGGAGTCAAGGCCGGCCTGGAAATGGTCGGCGACTCTGAAACTACAGTCTTAGCCTGGGCTGGTGACGGAGGTACTTTTGACATAGGTCTTCAGGCCTTATCTGGTGCAGCTGAAAGAAACGAAGACATCATTTATACCTGCTATGACAATGAAGCCTACATGAACACCGGAATTCAGCGAAGCTCAGCCACACCCCTTGGAGCCTGGACAACTACCACCCCGGTCAAGCATTACAAAAAGCACCCGAAAAAAGACATCATCGGGATAATGGCGGCCCATCGTCCTCCCTATGTTGCCACAGCCAGTGTAGCCTATCCTGAAGATTTGGTTAAAAAATTCAAAAAAGCCAAAGAAATCAAAGGCACCAGATTCATTCACGTTTTAGCCCCCTGCCCCGTGGGCTGGAAAAGCCGGCCTGAAGATACCATCAAATTAGCCAGATTAGCTGTACAGACTGGATATTTTCCGTTGTACGAAGTAGAAGATGGCGAAAAATGGATGCTCAATCTGAAAATCAAAGAAAGAAAACCAATAGCTGAATACCTTAAGCTTCAGGGTAGATTTCGCCATCTTAAAGATGATGAAATAGCCATGCTTCAGAAGGAAGTTGACGCCCAGTGGGAAAGACTTCTCAAGAAGTGTGGAGTTTAAATTCTATCTGATTTAAATCTAACTTTATTCAAAAGAGGAGAAATCTTTGATGAGAAAATTTATAGCTCTCAGCCTGTTAGCCTGCAGCCTGATTTTTCTGAGTTATTGCAAGCATAAGGCTGCCAGTAACACCAGTAACAGTTCTCTAACTGCTTCGGCTGAGCCAGCTCCAGAATTTCAGATAACAACGCTCGCTGGGCAGGAACTGAACCTGCCTTCTCTTCAGGGCAAGGTAATTCTGGTAAATTTCTGGGCCACCTGGTGCCCACCCTGCCGGGCTGAAATTCCTGACCTTGCAGAAGCTTATTCAGAACTTAAAGATAAAGGTCTGGAAATCCTGGGCTTTTCGGTTGATGACTTGCCAGAGGCTGAGCTGAAGAAATTTGTGGAGCAGGCTAAAATGAATTATCCTGTAGCTTTAGTTGGCAGAGATATTGTCAGTGCTTTTAAACCCGGACAGTACATTCCGACCTCAATTTTTATCGACAAAAAAGGAAACATCAGAGCTCGACATGTGGGCAAGCTGGAAAAAACAGATCTGGTGAAAATTTTTGAAGAATTGAACAAAGAATAGTCAAAAAACTTTAATGGCGGAAACCAGCTGATGAGGATATTTTAAAAAGGAAGTAATCTGTGGTTCCTCGGCTGAGAGGGAAAAGATTTTCTCTTTTTGCTTAGAAATCTTAAGTAATAAAAAAAACATAAAAAAAGAAGCTGAAAAATTACCAGCGATAGACTGCTGAAGCCCAGGTAAAGCCGGCACCGAAAGCCACCATAACAATAATGTGGTCTTTCTTAAGCTTGCCTTCTTCCGCCAGCTCATGCAGAGCCACCGGGATGGTAGCCACCGACATATTACCGTATTTATTGACATTCACGACGACTTTGTCTTTTGCCAGGTCAAGTCTATCGCCAGTAGCATCAATAATCCTTAAATTAGCCTGATGGGGGATTAAATAATCGACCTGACTTTTTTCCAGGCCAGCCCTCTTTAAAGCTTCAACCGCAGCTTCTCCCATCCGCTTAACCGCATGCTTGAAGACCTCATTGCCTTTCATGTAGAGATAATGCAGTTTTCCTTCCAACGTCTTTTCACTGGCTGGATTGAGAGTCCCGCCACCAGGAAGTATCAGAAGCTCGCTCAGAGAGCCATCTGCTCCCCAGAAGTGAGAAAGCAAACCCGAATCGTCATTACTTTCTTCCAGGATGAAAGCCCCGGCCCCATCGCCAAAAAGAACACAGGTCGAGCGGTCTTGCCAGTTGGTTATTTTGGAAAGAACATCAACACCAATAAGTAACACCCGGCGACAGGTCCCACTGAGGATTAAACCTTCAGAAACAATCAGCCCGTAGAGCAAACCGGTGCACCCAGCCTGAAGGTCAAAGGCCGGAATTTCCTTAACCCCGAGTTTTTTCTGGATCCAGCAGGCGGTAGCAGGAAAAATAGTGTCTGGAGTGTTGGTAGCTACCAGAATCAGGTCGATATCTTCTGGTTTCAAATCTGCTCTATCCAGAGCCATCCTGGCTGCTTCTACACCGAGGTCTGAAGTCACCTGGCCATCGGCAGCAATTCTTCTCTCTTTAATACCTGTTCTGGTAGTGATCCATTCATCCGAAGTCTCAACCATTCTTTCCAGGTCAGCGTTGGTTAAGACCTTTTCCGGGAGATAGACCCCGGTGCTCCTGATCCTGATCTTTCTTTTCTTCTTATCCATGTATACACCTGAAATTGTCATCTATGATACACATTTTTAGTTTAAAAATAAAGTCCGGGATGATAAAATTTTTATATCTGATCATGAGCAGGATAATAGCTAGTTTTAAAAAACTTATATTAATCTTGATTTTTCTCTGTTGGCTTCCGCTTTTGACCTTCGCCCAGCTGAGCCCGGGCCAGTATCTGGAAGAAGCACCCCTCGGGACCTGGAACATTTTCGGTCTTTGTTCTGCACCTTCACTCGGAACTGGATTCAGTCAGGTCGTTTTGGCTCGCTCCAACACCATAGTCCTGACCAATCCAGCTCTGCTGACTTCGCTACTTCCTTCTAATCTGACCCTGAACTTTTCCTTCAACCAGACTCAATTATTCAAATATTTGATGGTTAATACTGGTGTCCTGACCACTACCGGGAATCTTTCCTATCGCTGCTGGCAGCTGAATTATTTTGGTCTGAGCCAGAGATGGCGGGGCTGGGTTTTGGCCCTTGTCTATGCCAGAAACGAAAATTATGGACGTCCGGCTATCGATTATCGAGACCTTTCGAGTGATGTGCTTTATCATGAAATTACTCTGAGACAGAGTGGCGAGCAAAGGATGTATGGCCTGGCTCTGTCGAGGGGGCTAAATTCTAAACTGAGTGCTGGCTTGAGTCTGATAAAAATTGATGGGTCTATTGCCAGAAACCTTGAGGAAACCTGGCCTTTAGAACAAATTGAGATGAAGGATTACCGCTATCAGAAGCTCAGCGGCTTCTATCCAGTTTTTGGATTGAATTACAGGATTTCAGACCGGCTGAGTCTCGGACTGAGCCTTATTCCGCCATACCCTAAAAAAGCTCAGGGCCAGAGCTTGCTGGCTTACAGGTCGCCCGAAGGCAACACTGACATTGAAATTCGCGGAGAAGCAGATGATCGGATTAGAATGCCCCTGGTTATTGGCTTAGGAGGCAAGTATTCTCTCCGGCCCAACCTGGAAATTTTTCTAGAAACAGTCTATTTTGGCTGGAACAAATATTCATTTACTTATTTTGGCGAAACAATGCTCCGATCATTTCGCTCTGTCCTAAGAATCAGCTCAGGTCTGGAATACAGCTCAAAATTTCGTCTTTTTGGTAAAACCTTTGATTCACCGTACTATCTGGGAATAATGATTGACCCGCAGCCGATGACCGACATAACCTCCACCTACTATTATCTGACCTTTGGTTCTGGAATCAGTTCAGATGCTTTCAGCCTGACTTTTGCCACAGCCATCGGCCTGGAAAAGGGTTCAGGCCATAACCTCAAAAATCAGAAGATTTCAATAACTCTGAGCTTTTACCCTGACCTAAAAAAAATCATCAGAGGCAAAGGAAATGACCAGAAATAAAAAAAAGAAATTTTTAGTTTTTTCTTCTTTTTTAATAATCTTCTTACTTTTCTTCTTTGGTCTGCTCTCAGCCAGTAATTTTCCTGAAAAGAAAGAAATCATCAGCCTCAGCCTGAAAACTGATCTAAAATCACTTCTTCTGTCTTTTCCCTTAGACCCCCTGATGGCCGAGGGAAATAAAATCTATCTGATAGTTGACCGACAATATTTAGACTCTATCCGACAGGCAGGTTATAACTTCAGCTTAGAAACTGAAAAGTTTAACTTAGAGAACAGTCGGAATCAAAAAGCATCTTTAAGTCTTCAGGGTGGATTGAACGGCGCTTATCATTCTTATTCTGAGCTGACCTCAGCCCTGAAAAGTATGGCCACCACTTATCCCTCGATAGCCAGACTGTATATCCTGGGAAAGAGCCTGGAAAATAGAAATATTTACGGTCTTAAGATCAGCGATAATGCGGCTATCAAAGAAAATGAACCGAAAATTGCTCTTGTCGGTTGCCATCACGCCCGGGAATGGATTTCAGTCGAAATTCCTTTGCTCATAGCTGATTACCTGGTCAAGAATTATATCCGGGATAGTAGAGTCAAAAATATCGTTGATTCAGCAGAAATCTGGGTAGTTCCTGCAGTCAATCCTGATGGTCTGGATTATTCAATCTTTACTTACCGCCTCTGGCGGAAAAATCGTCGACTGAACGCTGATGGCTCTTATGGAGTTGATCTCAACAGAAATTATTCTTATGAATGGGGGTATGATAACCTTGGCTCAAGCCCGGAACCTTCCTCTGGAGTTTACCGTGGCCCAGCTCCTGTTTCTGAGCCTGAGACTGAAGCCATAAAACATTTATTTATGAACAACAGCTTTTCGGCAGCGATTTCCTATCACAGTTATTCTCAAAGCATTCTGTATCCTTGGGGATATATCGACCTGCCTACCGAAAAAGAAGCTCTTTTTAATCAACTGGCTTCAACTATGGCTGATTTAATCTACCAGGTCAATGGCCGGTTCTATGAAGTCGGGCGAGCTTCGGCCTCACTTTACCTGACTAACGGGGACTTTACCGACTGGGTTTACGGTTTTTTCCAGGTTCCAGCTTTCACCATAGAGCTGTCACCAGTTGATCTGCTCCACGGCGGTTTTATCAATTCAGAAGAAGATATCCAGAACATTTTTCAGGAAAATCTGCCTGCCGCTCTTTACTTGATGGAATGGGCTATATCATCTTTGGCTGGTAATCAGAAAGGAGAAACTTTTGAGCGACAACTTTGGCTTGAAAAAAGGCCGAAAAATAGATTAAAAAGCAAAGACGCCGGTCTTAAGGGGCAGGAGAACAGATAGTGGAAAACATTTCTCCGAAAGACATCAGTCTTCTGTCCTCTTTTGAAATCCAGAAAGAAGGTTTGCCTTTCTGGCTATTTTACTTTCTCCTTAGTCTCATCCTTCTTTTGATCTTCATAAACTTTCTCCAGAATAAAGATTTAAGACAGAAACTCAGCTATACTCTGGCAGGGCCCAGAAGAAGGTTACATGGTCTCAGGCTTCAGGTTAAATTAAGAAAAGAAGAAGAAAAGAAAGCCGAGCTCTTCAGGCGGCTGGGAAAACTGGTCTCAACCAAATGGCCAGACCTGCCCGAGATTGAAGAAATCGCTTCTGAAATCAGGTCACTGGAAGAAGTATGTAGTAAGCTTCAAGCACTTTGGCATGAAATCTACAAAAATCTTGAAATTTTAAAGCTGAAAAAAAGAAAATTACTACTCCCTGAAAATTCCGGTGAAAAAAATCCGAAGGAGCTTAAAGAGTTAGATGAGAAAATAGCCGGACTTGAGAAAAACAAAGCAGAAATTCAGGAGAAACTGCTGGCCACCAATGAAGTGCTTGAACCTCAATATGAAACCGTCGGAAGAGTTATCTATAAATCAAGACTGAATCGCGAAGACCTGGCTTTCCTTTATTTCCAGATAAATAAAACCGAAGAAAAAATAAAAATTTTGGAAAAAGAAATAAAAAACCCTTAAAAATCTTTACCGGCCCCCTATCTGAAGCTACAATAGGTTTATGGAAAATAAACCAAAAATCCTCGCTCACCTCTGCTGTGCCCCTGATGCTCTTTATGTGGTTGGGCTTCTTCAGAAGTCTTATCAGGTTATCGGATACTTTTATAATCCTAATATCCATCCTGAAAAAGAATATCGCTGGCGGCTGGAAGAAACCAGAAGGGTGGCCAGATATCTGGAGTTTAACCTGATCGAGGGTGAATATGACGCTGACCTCTGGTTCAAACTTACCGAGAAATTCAAGCAGGAACCTGAGAAAGGACGGCGCTGTCATATCTGTTATGCCTGGAGGCTTAAAAAAACCGCTGAAAAAGCCAAAGAGCTTGGTATTCCTCTTTTTACCACCATCATGAGCATCAGCCCCTGGAAAAGTGTAGCTATCTTAAATCGAATAGGCCGAATGACTGGCAGAAAATACCGACTGGATTTTTTAGAAGCCGACTTTAAGAAAAAAGACGGGTTCAATCAGAGCGTCCTCCTGAGCAAACAATTCGGGTTGTACCGACAGAATTATTGTGGCTGTCTCTACAGCCAGAGAAACAAATAATTCATGAAAAAACCAGTCAGAAAACCGATTGGCCGAAAAGCTTATCGTTTAATTGTTAAAGGCACTGTTCAGGGAGTAGGCTTCCGGCCTTTCATTTACCGGCTGGCCAGTCGATTCGGTTTTAATGGATATGTTAAAAATGTGGGACAGGGGGTGGAAATCTTTATTGAAAATGGTCACCCTGACCTCGAGGCTTTCCTGAAAGCCTTGAAAGAAGAAGCTCCCCCCTTAGCCAGGATGGAAAGTGTGGATTGGCTGGAAGCCGAACCTGAGGGAAGAGATAAATTCATCATTGACCGCTCAACCCAGGAAGAATCCTTTGTCTTTATTTCACCGGACATCGCCACCTGTCCCGATTGTCTGAAGGAAATCGAAACTCCAGGAGAAAGACGCTATCAATATCCGTTCACTAACTGCACCAATTGCGGGCCCCGGTACACCATCGTCAAAGAACTCCCTTATGATCGAGCTAAAACCACCATGACCGGTTTCAGGATGTGTCCAGATTGCCAGAAAGAATACGAAAACCCTCTGGACAGGCGATATCATGCCCAGCCAATTGCCTGCCCGCGCTGCGGTCCAAGGATAACCATTCTCGAAGCTAAATCAAGGAAACAGGTTTCTGTCAGTTTGGATTATGCTGTCAGCTTGATGAAAAAAGGTAAGATTCTGGCGGTCAAAGGACTCGGTGGTTTCCATCTGGTCTGTTCTGCTCTTAACCAGAAAGCCGTTAACCGATTGAGAAAAATTAAGGGAAGAAAAACAAAGCCCTTAGCCCTGATGGCTGATAGTTTGAAAACCATAGAAATATATTCTTATGTCGGTTCAGAAGAAAAGGCTTGGCTGACTTCTCTCCGACGGCCAATCGTTCTGTTAAGAAAAAAGAAGGATATACAGGGAATTGCTCCAGGAGCAGATACCCTGGGCTTTATGCTCCCCTACACTCCTTTACATCATCTTCTTCTAAAAAAGATACCCCTGATCGTAGCCACCAGTTCTAACCGAAAAGATGCTCCTATCATTAAAGATGATCCTGAAATCACTCCAGATCTCTGCGATTTTATCCTGACTCATAACCGAGAAATAGCGATGAGGGCTGATGACTCAGTGATGAGGGTTGTCGCTGGCCAGCCTTTATTCTTGCGGAGAGCCAGGGGATTTGTGCCTTTTCCTCAGTCAATCCCCGAAGAGCTTAAAACCAATGCCCAGATTCTGGCCGTCGGCGGTGAACTGAAGAACACCATTTCCATTTACAAAAATGGATACATCACCACTTCCCAGTTCCTCGGAGACCTGGATGATTATCAAAACTTTGGCTATTTCCTGGAAACAATTTCCCATCTAAAAAAGCTTTTTAGCTTCACTCCGGAGGTGGTCGTCAGCGACCTGCATCCTGATTTCAGGAGCACTCGCTTTGCCCAGAATCTTAACATCCCTCACTATCAGGTTCAGCATCATTATGCTCACGTCCTGGCTCCCCTGCTCGAGCACAATATTTCTCCCGGGGAGAAAGTCCTGGGAATCAGTTTCGATGGCTTTGGCTATGGAGAAGACGGTCAAGCCTGGGGTGGAGAATTCCTGATTGCTGATTATTCCGGCTACCAGAGATATGCTCATCTTGATTATCTGCCTTTGCCCGGTGGCGACGCCGCTTCGCGAGAGCCCTGGCGGATGGCAGTGGTTTATCTAAAAAAGGCTTTTGGCCAGGAATTTCCGCTGATTAAGTCTCTGTCGAAGATTCCCGAAGGGAGATTAAAAGCAATTATCAGGATGATAAATAATCGAATAAACAGTCCACTGACTTCAAGTGTTGGTCGACTTTTTGATGCCGTTTCTTTCATCTGTGGCCTGGCTCCTGAAAAAATTGAATTTGAGGCTGAAGCCCCTTCGCTTCTAGAAGCAGCCGCTTCCTCCTGCTCAGCCAGAACAGACCAGGCCTATGATTTTTCAATTGATAAAAACTCATTTCCATATCAAATAGATTTCAGCCTGACCATCAGGGGAATAATCAGAGACTTGGATAAAAATATTGAGATAGGAAAAATTGCTCTAAAGTTTCATAATACCTTAGCCAGAACCATCGTTTCTGTAGCTAAGATGGCCAGACAGGAAAAAAATATAAACACAGTAGTTCTGGCGGGCGGAGTTTTCCTCAATCGAATCCTTAACGAAAAAGCCGAAAAGCTTCTTCAGCAGAAAGGTTTCGATGTTTTAAGACCTGTCTATTATTCACCTAATGATGAATCGCTGTCGCTCGGTCAGATAGCTTATGCTCTGAATAAGCTGATGAGGTCAGGATTATAATCTAACCGGACTTACTTTTTCCCCTGGGAAAATCTACTCCTGGTTTTTCCCAGACGAAATCTTGGTCCGCCAAAAAAATAGATGGAAGCGTTAACCAGTAAAGCGGCAACAAACCCGAAAGCCGCAGCCAGAGCAAACCCGAAAATTCCACCAAGCCCGCTGAAGACCAGGGCTCCTAACAGTTTTCCCTGCATTTCCTTAAGGAACGGAGGCAGATTGGATACGAGCTCAGGGAAGAACTCTGTCGACCCAATAATCAGACCGAAAAGTATGCCCAGAAATATGCCCAGGCCACCAAAAAAAAACAGAAAAGATAAATGGTCAACTGATTTTAAGAACCATATTTTGTGGTCTTCTAAGCTTTTTTCTGAGGCGACTCCATCCATTATTTTTTCATCAGTAATTCTTTTTATTTTAGCACCACAATAGGGACAGGTCTTGAGGACAGAGTCAATTAAACTTCCGCATTCTGAGCAGATAATCTTTGTCGACATTTTAACTAAAATTGCCCCGCAGTTTGAACAAATTTTTGAAGCTGGATCATTATAACTATCACAGGAAGGACAGATAAGAAAATCATTCTCATCTTTAGGTGGTTCTGATTGAATCCAGGTTTTACCGTCATAATAATACCATTGGCCACTCTGGGCTCCGATCATCCAGCATTTGCCCTCATCATCTATCAGTCTTGACTTTCTCAAAGATTCAGCAAATTGTTCCCGGCTGATTTCTCCCCTCAGAAACTGTTTTCGCAAGCGAGAGAAATTATCTTCGGCAATCTTAAACCTTCTGGCGACCATGTTTTAACTCTCTCCATAAATTTATCCTTTATTCTATAGTCTTGGCAAGCAAAACAGACAAAAAAGTTGACGACGATTTTTTGTGCAGATGGTTGTATCTCTTTGAATTTCAATACATTTGACTTTCCGTCCTGTTGATTTTTTCACAGGCTTTTCCACAAAAATTGTGAATATCCATTTTTCAGTATAAAAAATTTTGATGCAGCCAATACCAGACTATTTAAAAAAATCTAAAAGACTGCTGCCAGTTACCGGTGCTGGAATGAAAGAAAAGATAAAAATCAAGATGATCATTATCCCAATGATTTTTCTTTTTCTGGATAATTTCTGCGATTCTCCAAGAAGAGCCGGATGTTTCAGCCCGAGAAGATAAATCAAAAAAGCCCAGATTAACCAGCCAGCCCAGTAAAATATCCCAAGAATAACCATAAGAATTACAATTTCCAGTGAGACTCTTCTGGTCTTTTCTCCAAACACGGCATAGAAAATGTGTCCTCCATCAAGTTGTCCAACCGGAAAAAGATTAAAAGAAGTAACCAATAAGCCTACCCAGCCAGCCACAGCCAGAGGATGTAAAATCAGGTCCTGATTTTCAACCACTTTCCCGAAGATTATCCTAACAAAGACTTTAAGCAGAAGCGGCTCTCCGAAAAGAATAGAGCTGTCTCGAGGTAAAGACGGAACCAGTTTCGAGAACATCAATCCGACAAATAAAGCCGGCGCAGAAAGAAAAAAGCCAACCAGAGGTCCATTGGCCCCGACATCAAACAATTCTTCTCTTCTAGTAAATGGAGACCTGATCTTGATGAAGGCTCCCAGGGTACCTATTAATGTTGGGGCTGGTATAAAATAAGGTAGAGTAGCCTGAATCCCGTATTTCCGGCAGGTTAAATAATGACCGAGTTCATGTCCAAGAAGAAGGCCAAGAAGAGATAGAGAATAGATCAAACTTAACCTGATCAGTCCGGGGTCGTAAAAAAGCCTGAAATTAATCATCCCGGGAACTTCCTGAAGGTTTTTATCGGCAAAGAGATAATTAATCCCCCAGAGGAAGCCGACGATATAGGTAGAAATAACCGTCAGAAAAAAAAGAAGGAAGTTGACCCACCTTTTGCCAGGATTCATAGCTTGTTTATTCTAAAAATAAAAAGCAGGAGTGTCAATGATGCTCCTGCTGATGATTTCCGCTGATTAATGGCCCTGTTGTTTTCTAAATTTGGCTTCCAGCTCTTCGCGGCTCTCTCTTCTGTCAGGGTCAGGAACACAGGCTCCAGTCGGGCAGACAGAAGCACACTGTGATTCCTCAAAATGGCCGACACATTCAGTGCATTTTTCCGGGTCAATCACATATCTTTCATCACCGGGAGAAATAGCTTGATTGGGGCATTCGGGTTCGCAGGCACCACAATTGATACAATCTTCAGTAATCTTATAAGCCATTTTTTCCTCCTTTTTTATTTAGATTCTATTATATCCCGCCAAGCATAATTTACAAGCCCCTGAAGCAGCTCTTTACCTGCTGCCTTCAAGTTTCATCGCCTTTAAAGCTGCCTGATAACCATAGTAAGTATTCTGATACTTTGTCTGGAGATCTTTATAAAGATTTAAAGCCTGCTGCTTGTCTCCTTTTTTTTCATAGGTTTCAGCCAGATGGAAGAGAACAACATCCAGAGGATAAGATTTTGGCTTTCCCTTCTCCATCTGCCCGTAGATGTTAACTGCCTGGTCATAATTTTCTTTTTTTACCAGCACCTGAGCATAAAGGTCCAGAATCTGATAATGAATAAGGTCTTTACCTCTATCTTTCACACTGGCTAAAGTTTTCTCGGCTTTATCCAGATCATTTTTTTCCAGATAATAGGAAGCTAAAGCCAGGCTGGCTATCCGGCCATACTTATTTTTCTCAGCCATTTTTTCCAACCTGGATAAATTCTCAGGCTTTGCCTCCAGCTCAGCCCGAAGAGCCAGGACTTCGCTTAAATAAGAAGCTTCCCGGCTTCTCTGATAGCTGGTAATCAATTTTACCGAGACCATGATTACAAGCAAAGCCATGAGGGCTATGGCCACGGCCATAAACTTCTTCTCATGTATTTTGACCCATTGGAGGAAGCGGTTCAGACCAGTAGCCAGTTCATTTTCTTTGAGTTGTCTTCTTTCCGTCCTTTTCATTTTTGCTCCTTATAGACTTCTTTTTAGCACAATCGAGAAAAAAATCCAAGTGATAAGAAATAACCCAAAAATGAATTAAAGCCATTTAAAGGCTGGGAAAAAATCAATAAGTAAATTGCAACCAGCCGGCTTTTTCCTTGATCTGCCTTCTGATTTCATCTTTGGTGATCAGGCCTTCCTTTTCTATTTTTATTGCTTTGAACAGCTCATAAGTGGTGATCAAGGTATTGCCATCCTTCTCGGCTTCTTCAATCTGAAATTGAGAAAAAGGATTATTCCTTAAACTGGCTTCCTGCAGGTTAAAATAGTTACCCACCAGGATGGCTTTCATCTTGGTGTTATCAAATTCTTGCATTCGACGACCTTTATATCTCTGCAACATGATGCAATCGTCATCGGTAGCCCAGTTCTTACTACTCCGTACCAGGACCAAAATCAGAAAATCTTTCCGCAGGCTGAGTTCAGTCGGCTGGTCGGTTGTTTCTATCAGCCAGATATCTTCTTCCTTGTCTCTGATGACATTCTTCCAGTACTCATCGACATCGATCACCTTACCCCAACCCAGATACTTAAAAGCATTAACCACCGCAGATCTAAGTTCTTTCCCTTCTGTTCTAAGCAAGCGATTGAAAGCTTCCTGTTCAGTCACTCGCAGCTTTTTTATCTGTTCATCTATTTCTTTGATTTTCTCCTCGTATTTTTTCTTTTCTTCTTCTTTTTTCAGGTAAAGCTGCTTTATTTCAGGAAACAGGTATTCTTCTTTATCAATCCAGTCGATCTGCTCCACTTCTTGACCCTTTAATTCCATAAGCGCAAACAGGTCTTTAAGGATAAAATCAGCCACCTGAATATTATTCTGCCCGAACCAGGGCAAAAGCCAGAAAAAGCCTTTTCCCTTCTTAATTAACAGGGAGACAGGATAACCATCAGAACTTTTAGCTATTATTTTCCAGTTTTCATCAAGAGCTATAGGGATTTCCCAGATTTCTGTACCGAAAGAGGTTGGCAAAAGCTTGTTCATATGGGCGATACTCTCGAAATACTTATCAAACAGCAGATTAAAGGGCATTTCAGGGTTGACGATAACTGTATCGCCTGGAGCTGATTCCTGGAGATGGATGTCAGGAAAAGTACCAATGACACTGGTCAGCTGGTAAAGACGACCTTGGCCGATAAAGCAAACCACCCTCGCCCCACTTTTAACCATATCCTGGATCTTTTCTGAAAGGTCGGTTGGCACGGCTTCTTCTTCCATCGGCCAGTTCATCTGATAGAAAATATTTTTAGCCTCAGGCAGAATGGACGGCAGGTTTTTAAAATCTGAAGTATGAATCAGAAAAGTATCAATTTTTTCCTTTTCGAAGTATTCTTTGTCTTTTTCTTCAAAATCTAAAAGAATTACCCTGTTCATTGCCTGATCCTTTCATAAAAATTTGACCTTGATACTGATAGAATATTTTTTTATCAAATTTATCACCTTTTAAGATGAATTCCAAGATGAAATCCTGCCCCCTCAAGATTATCAACTGGTGCCCCTGGCCAGACTCGAACTGGCGACACAGGGATTAGGAATCCCTTGCTCTATCCATACTGAGCTACAGGGGCCACCATCTTGAAGAGGTAAATATAACTTAACAAATTCCTTTTTTCAATCAACTGGCAGTATTAATAATCATTCTTGGCCGGATTTCAGCGGTTGACAGACCGGGCAGAAAAAGGAGCTCCGGCCATTAATTTTCTTCCTTCTGATGGCTGTCCGGCAGTGAGGGCAGAGTTCTCCTTCTTTCCCGTAAACCCGGTGAACTTTCTGGAACTCGCCCTTTTCTCCAAATAAATCGACATAATTACTTACTGAAGAGCCTTTCAGTTTAATGGCCTGACGCAAGAGCGCTTTCATCGCCCGGTAGAGTTTCCTGGCTTCCTCTTCCCATAGTTGACCTGCCGGCCTTTCAGGATTAATTCCCGCCCGAAAAAGCATTTCATCGGAGTAAATGTTTCCGATACCGGCGATGATTTTCTGGTCAAGCAACCAGCTTTTAATTCTTTTTTTACCATATTGTTTGAGCAATCGGGAAAAATCACCAAATTCTATTTCCAGAGGCTCCGGTCCCAGCTCAGCAGAAACTTTTTCTTTGATTTCAGCAATTTTTAAGCAATTTAAATAGCCAAATTTTCTGATATCCCGGAAGCGCAATTCTTTTTTCATACCTGAAAACCTAAGGCGGGCATGAGTATGTTTGTCCACAGGCTGGTCCGGATTGGCCAGGTAGAGCTGACCAGTCATTTTTAGATGGATAAGTAACCCTTCATGGCTATCAAAACTAATAATAATCCTTTTCCCGCGGCGCCAGATTTCCTTAATTCTTTTTCCTCGATAAGAATCAGGAGACAGAGCAGACGGCGGTTGCTTTTTTTTAAGATGAGGCGACAGAAAAACAAATTCTTTAACTTTTTTACCAGTAAGCTCAAGCTTTAGTCCCCCGACAATAGTTTCTACTTCTGGAAGTTCAGGCATAAAATAAATTCTACTCTGGCCTGAGAAAATATCCAATATTTTTAACCTGACAGATCAACTTGATTTAATTAATGGTTTTTATTAAGATTAACAATTATGAAAAAGAGAGCTTTAACTGCAGGTATTCTTGGCTGGATAATTCCAGGATTCGGTCATATTTGTCTCCACAAATACTGGCGAGGCCTTATTTTCTTTATAGCCATCGGGTTAATGTCATTGATGGGCCAAATGATGGGCGGGAAAATTTATCCTTTCCAGGCAGAGAATCCGCTGACTCTTCTGGCCTTCCTTTCCGATCTGGGCAATGGACTACTTTATTTTGTCTCGAGATTTTTGCCTATAGGCTCGGGCGAAATGGAAAGAGTCTCGTTCGAATTTGGCACTGCTTATTTAGCCGGAGCCGGGCTGCTTAATTATTTAATTGCTCTTGATGCCTGGGACATCGCCAGGGGGAAAAAGAAATGATTTTAGAAAGCCATCTTGTCACCATGGTTATCTACGCTTTTTTGGTTTCTGTGGTCCTGTCTTTAATCCGCCGGCCGGATTTGAAATCACAAATAAAATACGGAATAACTCTTTTTCTGATTATGATTTTAGCTTCTATCGCCTTCGGCTGGTTTATGTATCTTTTTGCTAAATAATCCTCTCCTCTTTAGCTGACTGTTTTTAAAAATTCTCTACTTTTTCTAAAGTTCCATCTTCCAGAACAATAAACTTTTGAACCGTCAAAAAAATTTATGTTATAATCATTTACCTTTGAACATGAAATACGAAACAGTAATCGGTTTAGAAATTCACGCCCAGCTTCTGACCAGGACCAAACTTTTCTGCCGTTGCAGTACCGGATTCGGACAGAAACCCAACACCCTGACCTGTCCCATTTGCCTTGGCCTTCCGGGTACCCTCCCGGTCATTAACCAAGAAGCAGTCAAGATGGCCATCAAGCTGGCTCTGGCTCTAAAGGCCAGGATTAACCTGAAATCGCTATTCAGTCGAAAGAACTATTTTTACCCTGATCTGCCCAAAGGCTATCAGATTACCCAGTACCATCTGCCCATCGCTGAAGACGGTCAGTTGCTCCTTGAAGTCAACGGACAGAAAAAAGTGGTGGGCATTGAAAGAATCAACCTGGAAGAAGATGCGGGAAAATCCATTCATGACGGAATGCCCGATTCAGCTAAAAAAACCTATCTCGACTTTAACCGCTGCGGGGTTCCCCTGCTGGAGATTGTTGGCCGTCCAGACCTTAGGTCGCCGGAAGAAGGAGTAGAGTTTGTTCAAAACTTAAGAACGCTTCTCCAGTATTTAGAAATCTGCGATGGCAACATGGAAGAAGGCAACCTTCGTTGCGACGCTAATCTGTCGGTACGCCCCTTCGGTTCACAACAATTCGGAACAAAAACAGAGGTAAAAAACCTCAATTCTTTTCGCTTTCTGGCAAAAGCTCTGGAATATGAAGCCAGCCGACAGATAGAGCTCCTGGAAAAGGGCGAAAAAATCATTCAGGAAACCAGAGGCTGGGATTCTTCAGAAAATCGCACCATCCCGCAAAGAAGCAAAGAAGAAGCCCACGACTACCGCTACTTCCCTGAACCTGACCTGCCGCCGTTAGTCATTTCCGCAGATTGGATAAAAGAAGTTGCTGCTGAACTTCCTGAACTGCCTCAAGAAAAAATCGAAAGGTTTGTTCGTCAATACAAGCTTCCTGACTATGATGCCAGAGTCCTGACTACCAGCCGGCAGCTGGCCGATTATTTCGAAGCCACAGCCAAAGCTTCAAAGAACCCAAAACAGGCCAGCAACTGGATCATGAGAGAAGTCCGACAGTATCTCAAAGAAAACAATTTGACGATCAGCCAGTTGCCGGTAGCAGCCGAATCCTTAGCTGAACTGATCCGGCTGATCGGAGACCGGGTAATCACCATGACCATAGCCAAAGAAAAAGTTTTTCCCCAGATGCTAACCACCAGAAAATCGGCTAAGGAGATCATCGAAGAACAAGGATTAAAACCCATTGCTGACGACCAGGCTCTGACTCAGATGATTGATGAAATCCTTAACCTCAACCCAGAACCGGTTAAACAATATCTCGAAGGCAAAACCCAGGTGCTGGGCTTTCTTCTCGGTCTGGTGATGAAAGCCAGCCAAGGTAAAGCTAATCCCCAAAAAGCCCGGTCGTTACTCCAAGAAGCTCTCGACAGAATGAGCAAAAAATAATTAGCTGTTTAAAATTTGATGATAGAGCTTTATCATATCTGGAAACAATACCAGAAGCCGCACTGGGCTATTTCCGATGTCTCTATTGAAATAAACAGCGGTGATTTTTGCTTCATTACCGGTCCAAGTGGCTCAGGCAAGACCACTCTGCTCAAGATCATCTTCAGAGAAATTTTACCAACCGAAGGCCAGATACTTATTGATGGGGTCAACATCTTGAAAACACCTGATCACAAAATTTATCGCCTCCGCCGGACCATGGGTATTGTCTTTCAGGATTTTCGTCTTCTCTTCCATCAAACGGTTTTTGATAACGTAGCCATTCCGCTTCAAATTATTGGCTTACCATACAAAGAAATCCGTCGCCGCGTTTTCAATGCTCTACGTCAGGTAAATTTACACCATAAGATGTGGGAATTTCCCCAGAGGTTATCATATGGTGAACAACAGAGGGTGGCTATTGCCAGAGCCATAGTCAACCAGCCTAAGATTCTCCTGGCTGATGAACCAACCGGTAACCTCGACCCGGAGCTGGCCTTTGAGATTATGAGTATTTTCAAAGAAATTAACAAACGGGGGGCTACCGTTATCATCGGCAGTCATGATCGCGAACTCATCCGTCATTTTGGCGATAAGATCTTTTTCCTGCAGAAAGGCAAAATAATCGGAAAGGAAGCCAAACAGTGATTTTCAAGCAGCTGAGTTATCTCCTGAAGGCTGCTGGTAATAATTTGTGGAACTTTCGCGGCCGCAATTTTATCTCAGTATTAATCATTAGCTTTTCCTTCCTGGTTATCGGCATCTTTCTGGCACTGTCGAATAATCTAACTTATCTGGGCGAACAGCTTTCCAATAATCTGGCAATTTCTTTTTTTCTCGACAAAAATCTGAAATCAGAAGACTTAGATTTCATCAAGTCTCAGATTCTGGCTTCATCCCTGGTTGATCAGGTGACTTATGCTTCATCGGACGAAGCTCTTGAGCGCTTTGCCGCTAATTTTCCCGAGCTAAAAGATATTCTGGATAATCTCCAATCTAACCCCTTCCCCCCATCTTATGAAGTCAGGCTGAAAGAAAAAGCCATCAACCTGGCAGCTATCAGTAGCTTTATGGAAAATATCAAGCAGCTCAAGGGAGTAATTGACGTCCAGTTCAATCAGGAATGGGTAGAAAAAATGGATTCTCTCAGCCGAATTGTCCAGGCGATCGGCTTTTTCCTCGGCGGTATTCTGATTCTGGCTTCTTTCTTCATAATCTCTAACATTATCAGATTGAACGTCTTTGCCAGAAAGAATGAAATCGAAATCCTCCGTCTGGTAGGTGCTACTAACACCTTTATCAGAATCCCATTTCTGATTGAAGGTTTCACCCTGGGGTTACTCGGCAGCCTTATTTCCATTTTTATTCTTTTTCTTCTGATCAAAATTTTTCCCCTCTATGTAGGTAGTTCACTCGGGGCAGCCAAAGAACTTTTCGTCCTGAGAAACTTGACCGCAGAGCAATTGGGCTGGTTGATAACGGGGGGAGCAGTTACCGGAACCTTGGGCAGCGTTACTTCTGTCTCCAGATTTCTCCGGGTCTGAGCAGAAATTGATTGACTGAATTTTTTCATTTATTTAAAATTTATGTGAGATAATGGAGAATTTAGGCAGACAGCTTCAGAAAGAAAGAGAAAAGAAGGGTATTTCTTTAAAAGATATTTCCCTTCAGACTAAAATCAGTCTCCGCTATCTGGAAGCTATCGAAAACGACCGACTTGACCTGCTACCGGGCGGCTTTTTCACCAGGCAGATTCTTAAGTCCTATCTTGTGTCCATAGGCCTCAATCCGACAGACTGGCTGGCAAAATTTCAGGAAGCCGGGCTGCTTCCCACTGAATCTCCAGTTTCCAGACCGGCCAGAAGCTCAGGAATTACTGAAAATCCGAAAATAGACAAAATAATCTGGATATCGCTCACGGTAATTGTTCTCATTCTGTTCGTGCTTCTTATTTATTTATCGATCAAAACTTCCGAGAAGAATATTCAGGCGAAAAAAGCCATTCAGGAAAAAGGATCAACTACAATTTTAGCCACAAAACAGGCTCCGCTTGAACCACAACCATCGACCAATCAGCCAGCTCCCAGTGTTCAGGAATACGGGGGTCTAAATATAGACTTAAGCTTCAATGAAGATTGCTGGGTTCAGGTTTATGCCGATGGCCATCTGGTGGTTGATGGCTTAAAGCTTGAAGGTTTTAAAACTTCGGTAAAAGCCCAGTCCGAATTGATTATCAATCTGGGTAATGCCGGTGGAGTTAGTTTTATTCTTAACGGCAAAGAAGGTCAACCTTTGGGAAAAAGAGGGGCAGTGGTGAAAAACATTAAAATCACCAGAGACAACTTTGAACAGTATCTCCTTCCGGCCAAACCCCCCGAATGATAGCGATATTTTTTTGAGATATTGATTTCAGTTTTAAATTCAACGAGTGAGCGATGCCATTAGACCAGTCTGAAGCCATCATCCTCAGAACTCAGAATTTTGCTGAGCAGGATAAGCTGGTAGTATTCTTTAGCCGGGAAAAAGGACTGGTCAGGGGAATGGCCAAAGGGGCAAGAAAATTCAACAATCGTTTTGGTAGCAGTTTAGAACCTTTTTCCGTGGTCAAGATATTTTATTATGAAAAAGAGAAACGTGATTTCGTCACCATCAGCAATTGCGACCTGATCGAATCGTCCTTCGAGTTTTTACCAGACCTGAAAGCATCTTATGCTTTTTCCTACATCGCTGAGCTGACTGAAAAGTTTTCTCCTTATCGAGCTAAAGAAGAACTCCTTTATCGGCTGCTCTGGACCATCCTGAAAGCTGTCAGGCTGGGCCAGTCCATTGAGTATATCACCAGATATTTTGAACTCTGGTTTTTAAGGATTAACGGAATTTTACCTGATTTTAAGACCTGCCAGAAATGCCAAAAAACAATCAAGACTACCGCCTGGTTGGATCCTCAGAAGGAAGGTCTGAGGTGTCAGAGTTGTGCTACCGAAAAAAAAGTCGAAATCAGCCCACTGATGCTGGCTGCCGTAGACTGGATGCAAAAAAATCCGCCAACCGAAACCCCTAGCTTTACCCTTAAACCGGAAGACTGGAAAAACCTGGGAAGAATCTTTCAGTCGATAATCATTTTTCATCTTGAAGAAAAACCTCGAACCCTGATTTATATAGATTTCTGAATGATAAAAGCTTATGAAAGAATCAATCTATTTGTTAAAATTATAAAGAAGGGAGTTATTCATTCTTGGCTTCAAAATATTTTAAGAAACTGACTACCAGAAATACCTTTTTAACTTTGGCCTTTTTTGCCCTGCCCTTTATACTTTTGCTGGTGGTGGTAGACATTGAAATTTCCGGAGTGATTAAGAATCAGATTAACAATCAGCTGGCCGGCGCTGTTCAGGATAACATTAAGACCATTCAGCTTTTTCTTCAGGACCGCTTGATAGACCTGGGTTCAGTCTCCAGGTTAGATTGTCCGGACTTGCAATGTCTCACCGACAAAGAAAAACTTTTTACCAATCTCATTCAAGAAAAAAAATGGTATGATTTTATTTTCACTTCCGACCTTAATGGCAACATTGTCCAGTCAGTTAACCGGGAACTCAAAGGAAATATTGCCGACAGAGAATATTTTCGGGCTTCGATCAGCGGCCGGGCTTACCTTTCTGATATCTTCTTTTCTGATATAACTGGGACCAACGTGATAATTATTTCCCAGCCGATTTTGAACATGACGGGCGAAATAATCGGCGTCCTGGGAGCTTCCCTCAACCTGAATTATCTTTACAGCCTGATTTCAGACCTCAGGGTGGGTAAAACCAGCGAATTATTTTTACTCAGTGAAAAAGGGTTGATTCTTTCTCCGACCAAACTTGGCGGCTTCCCTTTCGCTGAAAAAGCTTTTGTCGGAGACCTCAACCCGCATACAGGAGAGACCGGAGTAAAAACGCATATTGACTATCGTGGTCAGAAAGTTCTCTGTGCTTACCAGCGCCTTCCTGAAACCAACATCTACTTAGCTTCAGAAATGGACCTCAAGGAAGCTCTACTTCCGGTTCATCGCTTTAACCGCATAATCCTTTATTTCTTTATGCCTTCATTTCTTTTTCTGGTGATTATTTCCAATCTTTACTCAAGAAGAGTAACTTCTCTCATTCAAAAACTGACGGCCACTCTGGCCAGAGCTCTGGATGAATGTCGGGAAAGGCGACGCCAGCTCGACCTGATCAATAAAGAACTGGAAAACAAAATTATCGAGAGCAATCGTCTGGCTCGAGAACTTCAGCTGTCTGAAGAATACATCTTTCACCTGATAGACAGCATTTCCCTCGGCCTGATCGGAACTGATCTTGATGGCAAGATCACTCACGTCAATAAACATTTCAAGACTATCTTTGAGCTGGAAAAAGTCAATAAGGGAACATCCATCTTTGAAGTATTCCCGGCGTTTAAAGAGAAAGAAATAGAGGAAGCCTTTTTTCAGGCTGCCAGAGAATCAGCTGCCCAGCAGATTTCAACTAAAAGACTTGACCGCGGTCATGGTGAAGAATATTTTAACCTGGCTTTTTTCCCGATAATCAACGGTGAAAACCGGATACTGGGAATCACTCTCCTCGTTGAAAATGTGACTGAGAAAGAAAAACTGAGAGCCAAGCTGGCTGAATATGAAAAGCTTTCTGCTTTAAGTCAGTTAGCCCTCGGTGCCGCCCATGAAATCAACAATCCCTTGCTGGGCATTTCTTCTTATCTGGAGATTTTGCTCGAAGAAACAGCTGACCTGCAGAAAAAACAACAGATTGAAGTCGTCCTGGACAATGTTTATAGAATTTCTCAGACGATCCGTGGTCTGCTCAATTTTGCCCGGCCCGCTCCGCCTCAATTTACCAGAGTCAACTTAAACCAGCTCATCGAAGATACTCTGGCCTTCCTCAGCCATCAACCCATCTTCAAGAAAATAACCAGCGAACAGAAACTTTATCCACAACTACCCCAAATTACTGCTGACCTGAATCAGATCCGGCAGGTCCTGACCAACATCTTCATCAACGCTGCCCAGGCCATGCCTGAAGGCGGGAAACTCACGGTGGAAACCTCAAAAGTCAAGTTCGAAGATTTTATCCAGATCGACATTGCCGACACCGGAGAAGGCATTTCGCCTGAAAATCTGAAAAAGATTTTTGACCCATTTTTCACCACCAAAAAAAGCCAGGGGACAGGACTTGGCTTGAGCATAAGTTTATCTTATATCAAAAGTCACAACGGCGACATTCAGGTCAAAAGTCAGCCTGGCCAGGGGACAACTTTTTCCATCATTCTGCCGATAAGACAAAAAGGAAGAATTTCTGGCAAAGCTGAGGAGATTATCGCGTGAGTACCTTCTCGATCATGGTGGTGGATGATGAAATCCTGACCCTTAACAATCTAAAAAAAGCCCTGGAAAAGGAGGGTTATGAAATTATGCTGGCTGATTCAGGCGAAAGAGCTTTAGAGCTTCTGGAACAATTCAAGCCCCATCTGGTGCTGCTCGACCTGGTACTTCCCGGAATCTCCGGCCTGGAAGTCCTCAAGAAAATTAAAGAAACTGACCGGGAAATTATCGTTATTATGATGTCAGCCTATGAGATTTTAGAAAAAGCTGTGGAAGCCATGAAGCTGGGCGCCTATGATTATCTTCTGAAGCCTTTTAAGCTTAGCGAACTCAAAACCACTATCCAGAGGGCTCTGGAAACACTATCTTTGCGTTTGAGAGTTCTCGAAGAATTTGAAAAAGAAAAGCAGCGTTATTATTTCGGGAAAATAGTCACCCAGAGCAAAAAAATGAAGGAAGTGGTGGATATCGCGGCTCGGGTGGCTCAGTCTGACAGAACCACTGTTCTTCTTCAGGGCGAAAGTGGAACCGGAAAAGAGCTTCTGGCCAGAGCTATTCACTATCACAGTCCGAGGGCGGAAAAACCAATTGTGGCTATAAATTGCGCGGCTATACCTGAAACTTTGCTGGAAAGCGAGCTCTTCGGTTATGAAGCCGGAGCTTTCACTGATGCCCGGAAGCGAAAAATAGGACTGCTGGAAAAAGCTGATGAAGGAACAGTCTTCTTTGATGAAATCGGAGATATGTCCTTAGCCCTTCAGGCAAAAATCCTGAGAGTGATTGAAGACGGAACCTTCACCAGATTGGGTGGCTGGCAGTCGATGAAAATTAATGTCCGAATTATTGCCGCTACCAATCGCGACCTGGCCAAGGAAACTGAAAAAGGAAATTTCCGCTCCGACCTTTTTTACCGGCTGAACGTGGTGCCAATCTATATCCCGCCTCTCCGTGAAAGAAAAGAAGATATAATTCCTCTGGCTCTATCCTTTATGGATGAACTTAATAGAGAAATAAAAAGAACTTTTAAGGCCATTGAATCAGCAGCCGCTCAAGCCATGGTCAACTATTCCTGGCCGGGCAATGTCCGGGAATTAAGAAACACAGTCGAGCGGGTTATGTCCCTTTATCAGGCTGAAGAAATTCAGCTTCATTTCCTCCCCCAGGAAATCAAACAGGAACTGGAACCGCCGGATAATAAAATTCTTGAACAGATAGCTAAGGCCAGAGAGTTACCGAATCTGGACCAGTTAGAAAAAAGTTATATAAAAAAAGTCCTGGAACTTACCGGCAATAACAAAAGCCAGACAGCCAAGATCCTGGGCATACATCCCTCTTCTCTTTTCCGCAAAATGAAATCCTGGAAAGATTGAGTATTGCAATTTGCAATACTTCAAATTGCAATAGCTCTACCCCTTTTGCCATTTGTCTTATTTAAAATCAACAACTTATATCTGGCATAATTATTGCAATTAAGAGGATGGAGGTAAGAAGATGAAAAATGTAACTCCTCTCAAAAAAACCTTAACAGAAGAAGAAAAGCAGTTTGAAGAAAAGGCAAAAATCATAAAGTTCCCTGAAATACACCGGATAAAAAAGTCAGCCCGTCCCAGAAATAAAAAAGTCAAAATTACCGGGCATTTTCTTTATTACCGAGACAAAAAAATTCCGATCAGTCAGTTTGAAAAAGCCGGTTATGGCAAGCTTTTAAGACTCCTGGTCAAAGAAATTTCCTAAGAAAGGAGAAATTATGGCAGAAAAAGCCAGAGTCCATTACATTCAACCAATACCAGAAGCCAAGGAATATGACCCTTTTTTTGAAGCCACTCTGCAGTTTGAAAAAGCCGCCAATTTCCTTGACCTTGAGCCATGGATTTATCAGCGTCTCAAGCATCCGGAAAGAGAGTTGATTGTTCATCTGCCCATTACTATGGATGATGGTCGGGCAGAAACATTCACTGGATTCAGAGTCCAGCATTCTACAATCCGCGGGCCAGCCAAAGGCGGCCTAAGGTTCAGCCCCAACGCTTCTCTGAGCGAATGCAAAGCCTTAGCTACCTGGATGACCTGGAAATGCGCCGTGGTTGATCTGCCTTTTGGCGGTGGTAAGGGTGCGGTCATCTGTGACCCGCCTAAAATGTCAGAAAACGAGCTGCGCAAGCTGACTAAAGAATACACCCTGGCCATCAGAGACATCATCGGTCCTTTTAAAGATGTGCCAGCGCCCGATATGTTTACTAATGCTCAAACTATGGCCTGGATTGCTGATGCCTACAGCCAGGCCTGCGGATATTTAGAGCCAGCTGTGGTAACCGGAAAGCCTGTTCATCTCTGGGGATCACTTGGAAGAGCCATGGCCACAGGAACTGGCTTGTTCTTTGTCCTGGAAGAAGCGGCTAAATATTTGAGGATGACACTTGAGGGTAAGAAGGTGGCCATTCTTGGTTTTGGTAACGTTGGCTCTTCTATCGCCAAACTTGTCCATAAAGCTGGTTGTAAGATAATTGCCATAACCGACATTTTTGGCGGTATCCACAGCCAAAAGGGAATTGACCCGTTTGAACTGGAAAAGCAGGTTAAACAGACCGGTTCTATCGTCCACTTCCCTAAAACTGAACCTATCGATAATGAAAGTCTGATCACCCTGGACTGCGATATTTTGATTCCGGCAGCCACTGAAGGTCAGATTCACAAAAACAACGCTGCGGGAGTAAAAGCTAAGATAATTCTGGAAGGGGCGAATGGGCCGACCACCACTGAAGCTGATGATATTCTGGTGGACAAAGGTATATTAGTTTGTCCTGACATCCTAGCTAATGCCGGTGGAGTGACAGTTTCTTATCTTGAATGGGTGCAGGATTTACAGAGATATTTCTTCACAGAAGAAGAAGTCACTGAAAAGCTGGGAAAAAAGATGAAAAAAGCTTTCCAGGAAATTGTGGGTTTGATGGAAAAACATCAGCTACCGATGAGAGAGGCGGCTTATGTATTGGCCGTCGGTCGGGTAGCTGAATCCTTCAGAGCATTGGGCCGGGCGGCCTGAGCACCCTTAACCGTTTTCCTTCTTAACCTAAATTCCCTCCGGGGAGGGCCTCAGCCCTCCCCTCTCTTTTTGGTTAATCAAACAACATAGCTAATTACCTTGCCTTCGGCATCGCAGGTTTTGAACCAGGATAGAACTGGCTTGTTCTGGGCATCATAGAACTTACCGAGCAGAATAAAAATAAGGTCAATCAAGACACCGATTCCCAGACAGCCAAGAGTTAGAAGCCAGATGACTCCAGTCCCCGTCTTACCGACATAGAAACGGTGTCCCCCAAAAATCCCTAAAATCCAGCAGAATAGGAAAGCCACCAATCTTGATTTTTCTGACATGCTGCCTCCTCTTAGAAATTATTTACGACAAAATTAATCAGGAATTGCAAAAAAGTCAAAAGCTGTTTTTTATTTAAACCTATAAAAATAGCTGAGTACTATGATCAGTGCTCCGGTATGATTTTTCCCCGTAGTCTCAGGATGAGACTGGATATTGGACAGCCCGTAATTGAACCGGCCGCTTAAAACCACCAATCCGGTCCCGAAGGGGACTTTAATCCCAACAGAGCCACAGAGTCCAAAATTCAAGCGATTGATTTCCTGACTGACGTTGGTTTCAGCATCAAAAGGAATTGGCAAATTTGGATCCAGCGGTGTAGTGCCGGAAGAATCAAGATAAATCAAGCTGGTTCCACTGGTTATGGTTTCAGCCCTCACTCTATAGCCAACATAGGAACCAGCATTGACAAAATATTTTGTTTTTTCTCCAAAGACCAATTCAGCCAGAAGCGGTACTTCCAGATAATCAAGGATGGTCTCGTTGTTAAAATCAGCATATAGGGTTACACCCGGCGGTACAGGTAATCCTGAAACCTGATCAGGAAAAATTGGCTGCAGGCCGTTTCTCTGACCGCCCTGAGAAGAATAGTTAATTTCTGTCCTCAGGGAAAAAGATGGTGAGATGACATAATCAAAAGCCAGCCCGAGAAAGGGAGCTTTTCTTGAAGTATAGCCTTGGCTGAGTTCGGTGGTGCCGCCTTTGATGTTCGGCAGGCTCAATCCACCCTGAAGTCCAATCCACAGTTCCTGGGCTGAGGCGAAATTAAATAAGAATAAGACCAGAATAATAAAAAGACAAGCCCTGTTAATAGCTGAAGTTAAAATCTTGAAGATAAGTCCCTTGTTCATCCACAGCCTCCTTCCAATATTTTATAGAAAATATTTTAATATTTTCTGAAAAGGCAAACAAGTTTGCAGGCAAGCGGAAAAGGATCAGCCAGAAGGCTGACCCTTTCTTGTTATCCAGATTTGAGATTCGAGCTATTGGCTCTGTGATTAAAGCGCAATTTTTGAGGTAATACCTGTATCTATTCCACCTTTAATGGTGGATAGCTTATTAAAAGGGTAAAACCAGCCTCCTGAAGAGCCTTGTTTAGCTCAGCTACCTCTTTCTGATAGAATTCGTTCACCCTGTTCAAAAATTCATTTACTTTGACTTTAACCTTATCATATTTTACCAGAGCTGGCTGAGTGATCGGTTCATAACCAGCGCTGGTAAGGCCACCGACTGCACTCATCACCTGAGACATCAACCCTGAAGACCTGTCAGCTATTCCCTGCTTGGGCGAAGTCGGGTTCAGGGTTTCAGTCAACCCTTTGAGCCTCTTTTCCACTTCTGAGACTTCTTTCATCCCTTCCATAATTTTCTGGTTGCGCTGACTGCGGGCAGATTCTCTCACCATCTGAAGAGCTTTTTCTGTCTGCAGGAGCCTCTGGCTGGTCATCTGAATTATCCTGGACAGTCTCTGGGCTTCCTTAGCCTTTTCGTAGTTGCCCTTCAGCACTTCCAGGTCAATTTTCAATCTCGGGTCAGGCTTAACTTCAAAGCTCTGGCTGACCTCCTGGTCTTCATATTTGATCTTTACCGTGTAGGTTCCAGGAAGAACGGTTAAGCCACCTCGGCCACCGAAAAAGCCCATGGCCGCCTGTTGCCTTCCTTGGGCTCCGCCCGGTTCATCAGACACAGGTGCTGGCTCGATTTCCCGGAAGTCCCAGTAAACTCGATTTATACCTTTCTCTTCCGGACCGCTCATCTGCCTGATCACCCGGCCCTGGCTGTCGACAATGGTAATCGACACCCGGCCTCCGCCCACCATCATCTGTCTCATCATGGAAATGTCCATTCCACTTCTCTGGGCAAACTGAGCCATTCTTTCCTGCCTCTGACTTATTTCTGGAGCCGGAGTTTCTTCGCTCTTTTTTTCTGAGGGAATCAGGTAATAAGTGAGGCAGGCTCCGGACGGTTTATTCTGACCGACAAACCGGCCATCGCCCGGACTCATATAGGAACTCATTCTGCCCGTTACAAACTGAGTGGCCTCGTTGATTTTAAACAGGTGCAATTTTTTCTTCAGGACTTCAGCCGATAGCTCTCGCAGCGGCGAGATATCATCGATGAGGTAAATCGCCCGACCGTGAGTGGCTATGATTAAGTCATTCTCTCTTGGATGAACAGCTAGATCATAAACCGGACAGGTCGGGAAACCGCTCGTCCATTTAAACCAGTTTTGCCCGTCGTTCAGGCTGACGAAAAGACCGAATTCCGTTCCCAGGAAAAGCAAATCTTTCTTGACCGGGTCTTCTTCTATAGCCAGACAATAACCATCAATTTCTGGAGTAGTCAGGCTTTTCCAGGTCTTGCCGAAGTCATGAGTGACAAAAACATAGGGAGTAAAATTCGACCGCCGATGGTCGTCAAAAACGATGTAGGCCGTAGCTTCATCAAACCGGGATGGCCTGATGTGGGGCACCGCTGCGCCAGCAGGAACTAACGGTTTTTTGCCTGAAGTTAAAGACTTCGAGACTAACTCCCAGCTTTTACCACCATCTCTGGTCAGTTGAACGTTACCATCATCCGTGCCCACCCAGATTATACCTTCTTTAACCGGACTGGGAGCAATACTCAGCACGGTGCAATAATTCTCAGCATTGGTCACATCAAGAGTCAGGCCACCGCTTTCGCTCTGTCTCTGTTTCTCCGGGTCGTTGGTGGTGAGGTCGGGCGAAATTATTTCCCAGGTTCTACCTTTATCCCGGCTTCGATGAACAAACTGGCTACCCAGATAGATGGTTGCAGGATTAAAGGGGTCAACCGCAAAACCTGCATTCCAGTTGAAGCGGTGTTTGACCTCAGATTCTGTCGGCACAGTTGCTCTGGTTGTCCCCAGATTGAGATCAAAATAAAACAGGTTTCCACCTTGAGACATGCCATAACCGCAACCGGGTTTTTCCGGGTCAGGAGCAGCATCAAAGCCATCTCCACCCCCGATAGTTTTCCAGTAATAGAACTGGATGGCTCTTTCAGATAACACATAAGCCGGTCCAACCCAGGTTCCATTATCCTGAAGACCACCGTAAACGTTATAAGGAATTTGCAGATCGTAATTTATGTGGTAGAACTGGCCGAGAGGCAGATTTTCCACAAACCTCCAGGACTGGCCGCGATTGTGGCTGATGACCAGGCCACCGTCGTTCCCCACAATCAGAGTCTCGCCGTCGGGGCTGATCCACATGGCATGAAAATCAGAATGAGCCTGATTGAAAGCAGTCAGAGCTCTAAAAGTCTTGCCGCCATCTTCGCTAACTCTGAGCTGAGTCTGGCAGAGGTAAACAATATTTTCGTTAACCGGGTTAACAAAAAGCCGGCTGTAATAAAACGGCCGATTGTGGATATCAGTTTCGCTATTAACCAGCAGCCAGCTCTCTCCACCATCTGTGGACCGATAAAGACCATTCTTCTTGGCCTCGACCAGAGCATAGACAATCTCTGGTTTATTGGCGGCAAAGGCAATTCCGCAACGTCCAAGCTCGCCTGAAGACAACCCATTTTTCTCAGTCAACCTCGTCCAGGTATCACCACCATCGCGAGTAACATAGAGGCCGCTTCCAGGGCCACCTGAAACGAAAAACCAGGGATACCGCCGATATTCCCACATGGCCACGATGATATGATTGGGATCAGATGGATCAACGGCCATATCAGCCACACCGGTTTTTTCATTCACATAAAGAACTTTTTTCCAGGTCTGGCCACCATCAGTGGTTTTAAAAACGCCCCTTTCCTGGCTGTCACCCCAGGTAGCTCCAAGAACACCCACTAAGACCACGGCAGAATTATCGGGACGGATGATGATATCTGAGATTCTTTCAGTCTTCTCCAGCCCCATCAACTGCCAGGTCTTACCACCATCAAGAGAGCGATAAACTCCCCGGCCAACGCTCACCGAATTCCGCGGGGCTGCTTCGCCGGTTCCCACCCAGACGATGTTGGGATTTTTCTGAAAGACCGCAATGACCCCAATGGAAGCCACCGGCTGTTCATCAAAAATCGGTTTCCAGGTCAGGCCGCCGTCAACAGATTTCCAGACTCCACCCGCTGCCCCTCCGACATAAACCACCTTAGGATCTGAAGCTACGGCTTCAATAGCCCCGATTCTGCCGCTCATATTGGCCGGACCGATGCATCTGGCTTTCAGTCCATTGAAAATATCTGTTGTAATCTTAGTTTGAGCCAGAAGATAGGTCAAACTTAAAATCAGGAACAAGACCAATAAAACTGTCAAAAGGTGAAGTTTTTTTCTCATACGACCTCCTTCCTTAATATAAAATACATCATTTATTTTGACGGAAGCAAAAAACTTTTCTTCCTGAAATTAATACTAACTCGCTCTGGTTTTTAAAATTTACTACGGCCAACTAATTTTCTTGGAAGAGCAATTTTAAGGTTAAGCAAGCATCGACCCGACTTCGGCTCCCATAGCTTCTCCTCCCCCTTACTCTGGATACTATGTCTAACCTGGAAAAAACCTAATTTGACTTATTTTTGAAAAAAGGGCGAAAATAGCTTGCTGAAAGGACATCAGGACGAACCGCTAATGCTTGTGCTCGGCATCATTATCGGGGGATATTTTCTGGGCTCAATTTCCCCATCGTTCATCCTCGGGCGTCTGCTTAAGGGGATTGATATCCGCCATTATGGTGACAAGAATGCAGGCACAGTTAATGCTTATAAAGTCCTCGGCCTCTGGCCGGCAATCATAACCGCTGTTTTTGATTTGACCAAGGGGCTTCTAGCTATGGACGTCTGCTGGCTGGCCGGTGGCTCTCCACTTTTAGTTCATTTCGCCGGCCTGGCCGCCATTGGCGGTCATGTTTTTCCCTTTTATCTTGGTTTTCGTGGCGGTCAGGGTGTAGCTACAGCTACAGCTATGATGCTTTATTATCTGACGACTTTTTATCTTAAGGGATGGTTCCCGCTTTCTTCTCTCATTTTTCTGGCCATCAGCGTGATTTCTTTCACTTATATAACCAGAAAGGGAGAATTTGTCGGGCTGGTCATTCTGCCAGTGGTGGCAATTTTTGCCGCGGTCTTCCTGCCGGAGACCCAGTCTTTGCTTTTTCTCTTGAGCCTCATTGCTTATATCCTGGTTATCAACATACTCAACCTGCGCCGGGAAAAAGCTCTATCATCGATGTCTTTCAAAGAAAAAGACCTTATCGGCTGGCGACTATACCTTCGGCCATTAGCTTTTATTCTGGTAGTTTATTATATTTTCGCCAACAAAAAACAGGCGCTCACAGCTATAGGTGGCATTGCCCTTTTCTTCCTCACTCTGGATCTAATCCGGCTCATCTCGACCAGGGTTAACTTCTTCTTTTTTCAGAAGGTTAAAAATATTTATCGGACGAAGGAGCAGAAAAAATTCTCCTCCATCACCATTTTTCTCTTTGCTCTCTTCTTGACCATTCTGATCTTCGAAAAAAACATTGCCATTCTGGCTGCTTCTTTCCTAACCTTCGGCGATTTTTTCAGCAAATTTTTTGGCATAAAATTCGGTCGCCATCGGATTTTTAATAAGACTCTGGAAGGAAGTTTGGCTCATTTCGCCGCCGGCCTGCTCGCCGGTTATATCCTTAGCCATTATCTATCTCTGCCCTTCCCTGTTTATTTAGCCGGAGCGGCCGCGGCTACCGTTTTTGAGCTCCTGCCGCTCGGTGTCGATGACAACTTCAGCGTTTCCCTCCTGAGTGCTTCAGTTATGTCGCTATTCAGGGTATTCGGGCAATAAGGATTTTCCGTGATTATCACGCTTGAGATTTGTTTCATTTTCGCTTGAGCCGGGTCGGGGACTAATTGTTGATTATCAAAGAGAAAAAAGAATAAAATATCGGGCGAAACGTGACCCGAAAAAGTGAAACCGCAATGATAATTTTATTAATTCTTCATACTGGCGTTTTTGAATCTTAAAGGAGGTAG
>Ga0315282_10002578_pt1 | contig 33121 bp, 28 predicted proteins | sample YL17G07_20_MG_FD_203693 | JGI IMG/M metagenome (GOLD analysis project Ga0315282, IMG submission 203693) | Sediment microbial communities from Yellowstone Lake, YNP, Wyoming, USA - YL17G07_20 | ecosystem: Environmental > Aquatic > Freshwater > Lake > Sediment | place: USA: Wyoming | collected...
GGTTTGACCGAGTCCGGCGATGTGGCCAGCGATCTGACGACGCTGTTCCTTCACATCGACGATGCCCGGGAACTCCTCGTTCTCGATGACAAAGTCCACGAGCTGATCGTCATCTCCGATTCGCTCAAAAAAGTGACCGGCCTGAACGCTCTTCTCCGCCAGAAGCTCGCCGCCTACGCCGTCGATGTCCAGCCCTGGCAGGAGTTTGCCCAACCTTTTTATATGGCGATGCAAGCCAAAAAGAAAGGTCAGCAGGTCATCCTTCTTGTTCTTTTTATCATCGTGGCCATCGGTGTCTTGAACACGGCGCTCATGACGGTCCTGGAACGGCGGCGTGAATACGGCGTGTTGAAAGCCATCGGGACACGGCCGCGCCAGATTTTCAGTCTGATAGTTCTCGAGATTCAGCTTCTCGCCTTAGGGAGCATTGTTCTTGGATTCGGGATCAGCCTGCCCATTAACAGCTATCTTTCCCGGCACGGGATACCCATCACCGGCCTTTTCTCCAAGCCGGTCACCTTCGGCGGCATGCAATACAAAGCGCTTACCTCGGAAATCAATTTGCGCAGCTTCCTCATCCCGGCAATCACGGTCCTTATATCCGCTTTCTTGGTCAGCATCTTTCCCGCTCTTAAGGCCGCCCGGACCGAGCCGGCTAAATCCATAAGAATCTTTTAGGAGAAACGACCATGAGCCTCTACGCGAAACTCGCCTGGCGCAACATCTTCCGCAACAAGCGGCGAACTTACATCACGGGCACGGCCATCGCCATAGGCCTAGCGGCGCTGATCTTTCTCGACGCTCTCTATATCGGCATGGCCAACAATATGATCGCCTCGGCCACCGCTTCCTTCACCGGAGAGGGCCAAATCCACGCCCGGGATTTTCTCCAGACACAGGATGTCAATAAAACCGTGGCCGATCTGGACAAAGTCGTCGCTCGGCTGAAAGAGGAATCCGTTCTTAAGAAGTACTCCCTACGGACACTCTGCCAGGGAACAGTGACGTCTGCGGCCGACGTCGATCCCGTTCTGCTCATCGGCATTCGGCCCGAATTGGAAAAAGATCTCTCTCAGGTCGACGATACCATCATCCAGGGCAGCTTCTTCTCCGGGGATAATTCTCAGGACATCGTCATCGGCAGCAAGCTGGCCGATCTCCTAAGTGTCGGACTCGGCGACCGCGTGGTGATAACGGTCTCCCAGGCCGGAAGCGGGAGCCTCTCTCAGGACCTATTCAGAATCTCCGGAATATACCGCTTCAATATCGAGGATTTGGACAACGGGCTGGCCTTTGTCCGCCTCAACAAGGCCCAGGCCATGCTCAACCTGGGGAACAGAGTCCACGAGATCGCCCTGGCCTTCAAGGATCCTCGGATTTCCCAGGACGAATCTAATCCTTTTTGGGCAAAATATTCATTTTCGGGCAACGAGGCCCAGGGCTGGACCAAGCTCTTTCCGGCGCTGAAATCGATCTATGACCTGACTCAAATCGGCATTCTGATTGTCGGCGTCATCTTGTTCGCCGTCGTCGCTCTGGGCATCATCAACACCCTGTTCATGTCGATCTATGAGCGGATGTTCGAATTCGGAGTGCTGCGGGCGGTCGGGACGAGGCCTTTTGGCATCCGCAAGCTCGTCGTCTGGGAAGCCGGCGCACTGGCTGTATTGAGCATCGGGCTGGGCGTGGCGCTGGGTTTTATTTTCACTCTGATAATCTCCCGGACCGGGCTGGATTACAAGGGCGTGGAATTCGCCGGGGTGACGATTAAGGAACTAATCTATCCGGTGCTGAAAGTAAAGCAATTCATCATCTATCCGGTCTGTGTTCTTCTGTTCACTCTGTTCGTCGGACTTTATCCCGCCTCGTATGCGGCGCGAATGTCCGTGATCGGGGCTATGAAAAGGACCCTGTAAAGGAGAGACCATGATTCAACAAGAACGACACCTCATTCAAACGGAAAATTTGCGAAAAATCTACACGGATAACGGCGTCGAGGCCCATGCCCTGCGGGGCATCGACCTGGCCATTCATGCCGGAGAATTCACGGCCATCGTCGGGCCGTCAGGCTCGGGGAAGACCACCCTGCTCAACATCATTTCCGGCCTGGACAAGCCCACCGAAGGCAAGGTCTGGCTGGACGGGAAACTCGTTTCAGCCATGAGCGGCGCCGAGCTCTCCGATTTCCGGCGCGACCACATCGGCTTTATCTTCCAGGCCTTCAACCTCATCCCCGTGCTCAAGGTCGAAGAGAACATCGAATACATCATGCTCCTCCAGAAAATCTCCAAGAATGAAAGGCATCGCCGGGTCCATGAGATCCTACGCGAGGTCGATCTCGAAGGATTCGCCCATCGCTTTCCCTCCAAGCTCTCCGGCGGCCAGCAGCAGCGTGTGGCCATCGCTAGGGCTATGGTCTCCCAGCCCCTGATGATTCTCGCCGACGAGCCCACGGCCAACCTGGATTCCAAAACCGGGGCGGACCTGCTGGATATGATGCGAAAGCTGAATGAAGAGCGCGGGATGACGTTCGTCTTTTCCACTCACGACAGGATGATCGTGGAAAAGGCTCGGCGGGTCATTGTCATCAAGGACGGCCTGGTAGCCCAGGACGAAATCAGGGAATGACCCATGAAAAAGCTCCTTGCCGTCCTTGCCATTATCTGTGCCCTGGCCGTAAGGATCTCGGCCGGGGAAAATTTTAAGCTCAGCGGATACGTCAAAAATTTTTCTATTTTGTTCAGCCTGCCTGAGCCCGAAAACCGGGGGAACGCCCCGCCCCAGCCTCTTTTGGGGATGTCCAACACCAGGTTGAGGCTGAATTTAACTTATGCTCCGAAGGAATGGATCTCTTTCCAGGCCGCTTACGATATTTCGCCGCGCATTCAGGACCCATTCTTTTTCGGTTCCTCATCTTTTGCCTTTTCCCTCGACGCCAGCGGCTATCGCGTCGCGGATTTTAAAACCCCTCTCGTCCCTCGGGAAAACGACCCGGTCGGAAGTTTCGCCCTTTACCATAATCTCGACCGACTGTCCGTGACCGTCCGGTCGGCAATCGGTGATCTCACCGTAGGCCGGCAGCCGGTGGCCTGGGGGAGCGGCCGCGTCACCAACCCCACGGACGTGATCGCTCCGTTTTCTTTCCATGAGCTCGACAAAGAAGAGCGCTACGGCGTGGATGCCATCCGGCTGCGGGTCCCCCTGGCCTCGCTCAGCGAGCTGGACGTGGGCTATGTCTTCGGCCGGAGCTTCGGCTTCAGCCAGAGCGCTTTTTTCCTGAAGAGCAAGATTTACGTTTTGAAAACCGACCTAACGGTTCTTCTGCTAGGCTTCCGGCGGGATTTCTTAATCGGCCTCGACCTGGCGCGTTCCGTGGGCGGCGCCGGTGCCTGGCTGGAAGCGGCCTACGTCTTTCCCGGAGCCTTTGAGCGCGGCCGTGCGGCCGACAGAGATTATTTCCGTCTGACCGCCGGCATTGACACCAGCCTGAACAGCAGAACCTACGGTTTCCTGGAATATCACTTCAACTCGGCCGGCGCCTCGCATCCCGCGGCCTATGCGGGCCTTTTTTCTCAGCCGGCTTATATCCGGGGAGCGGTCTATCTCCTGGGAAAACATTATGCCTGTCTGGGGGCGACCTACCAGCTTTCTCCTTTGATTCCCGTTACGGGATTGGTCATATTCAACGCCTCGGACGGTTCTTTCGCTCTGTCCCCCCAAGCGGAATATAATGTTGCCGAAAATATCTACCTTGCCGCCGGAGCTTATCTCGGAATCGGAAAAAGACCCGGCACGCCTCTGTTTTCAAACTCAGCGGCGCCCCCGAATTTCGAATCCGAATTCGGAAGCTATCCGGACTTCGCCTTTGTCTCGTTCCGGCTCTATTTTTAGAGGTGAGAAAAGGGAGGGACTGAGATTCGCACCCCAAAAAAACAAAAGATTTTAAAAAATCATATCAGGCTCAAAAACCTCAAAGAGCTGATGCGTCATTTCATCCTGGACCACAGTGAAGAGCTGTTCATTGCCAAAGGCTACCAGAAGACGTCGATGGATATGATCGCCCGAGCCTGCGGGCTGTCCAAGCCGACGTTGTACAATTATTTCCATGGCAAGCACGAGATGTTCACCTGCCTTTACCAGAGGCTCTACAAAAGCCTTTATGACAAGATCAAAGTCCTTTTAATTCTGGACAAGGACAAGCGGCAAATCCTGCAGGACATAATCGACGAGTATTTCATTTGGCTGAACACTAAGAAGGATTTCCTCCAGATGTACTTCCGGGAGCAACACGTGGTCATCCATGAGAACATCGAGGAGCATATGGAATGGCACATCAAAAGTAAAGAGGAAATGGTGGACCTGCTCTCCCAAGCCTTGAAGGAAATCATCCGCCCGGACGTCAACAAGAAGTTCGGCGTGGAGATAGTCGCCTCGACGATGTTCAATATTTTTGAAGGCCTCATCTCAGACCTGATGCTGCGCAGCGAAGAAAAAATTTCCGAACAAAAGAAGTTCATCCTTGAGTTCCTGCGGAACGGGGTTTTGGCGGGCAAAGATTAGTAGACCGATTAACCACACCCCACAGCTTGGCCCCGGTCAAGAGCTTAATGTCTCGACAAAATCGCGAAGACCGACGGGACCGCCTTCTCCTGGGAAAAATAAAATGAGCGGCCGGCCGTCATGGAAAGCCGGATTTTTCTATCGCCTCAACAAAGAGGCTACCGGCGACTTGTGACCGCCGGCCGCCGATTTCTTTATGATCTTTTTGATGTCTTGATATTTTCCCAATTTGATATAGCAGGATTTCAGTTGATTGATGAGGAGGATCTTCGTGTCCGGATCTTTTTCCAATTGAAGGGCCGCTTCAAGACAGAACGCCGCACGCTCGAAATCACCGGACCTTTTGTAAACGACGGCCCATTCCGTCAAGCGAACGACGTCGATTTCAAAAGGTTCATGTTCTCGATATAGGCCGTCGAGAAATTTTTCAAATTCGGGAGAACGATCGCTGTAAAAATCCTGTGGCCGCCGGATCAATTCGACGGCCCTTCGAGCAGGCTTGGCCGGGACGAGAGGAGCCCCGTAGTTCATATTTCCGGCCTCTTTTCTTAGAGGCAGGACCATGCCCTTTTCCAGCGTCCCGAAATAAAGATAAAAATTCCGGCCGGGAAAACAATCCAAGAGGAGAATATTGCTCTCTCCCCTGTCGTTCGCATAGAGGATCTCGCCCTTGAGGTCCGGATCATCAAACAGAAATCCCGAGCTCCACCATCCGTCCGGCATTTGCGCCAGGGGCTGGTGGAGAATCTTCATGATCACCACAGCGTTTTTGAGATCCAGGGATTTCAACGCGGCGTTGATGCGTGAGGTGGCGCCCGCGAAGTTATGGTCATAGCGGGCGTAATACCAATCCGTGTCCCGCGGCCACAGCCAACGGGGAAAACGGACGACGAAGGCATAAGCCGTGAAGATGATCAAGATTCCGGTCAAGACGTTTTTCCAGCGGAACGTATCCCTTGCCGAAAATTTTCGTTTGAAGAGCCCGTAAAGCTCGGCGATTCCCCTGGCGCTCAGCAGAACCAGGACAACGATTGTCTCGAAGAGAAGCCTGGCCCCGATATCCACGAACGTGGCCCAGTAAAAATACAAACCGATGAGCAGGGAAAAAAAGCCGGCCGAGACCAGAAGGTCTTTTTTCGCGGCCGCGGGATTTAATTTCGCGCTGAGCAGCAGAGGAATCAGGGCTAAAAACGAGGAGAGCGGCCAGCCGAACAAATCCCTATGGATGGCCTTGATATAATTGAAAATGTTTTCAGCGGCTTTGATTGGAGTCAGGACCGCCTCGTGAAACGGAGCGCGGCCGAAACCCGGCAAAACCGCCTGGCCGAAGTAAGCGACATATCCGTTCCGCAGGGGATGGCCGGTGGTCAAATAATTATAAATAAGATAAACCGAGAGAAAAGCCGCCAGGGTGATGATAAAAGCGGCCGCGTTTTTCAGCCTCGCCCTAAAATTCTTGAGAAAGCGGAGGCTATAATATAAGAAATAAGGAAAGGCAAAGAAAACGGCGTTATAGGGCCGGATAAGGAAGGCCATGCCGAGTCCGGCGGCCGCGCCGATTCCGTTCAAAAAAGTCGGCTTTTTCAAGGAGCGAAAGAGAAACAGAAGAAAAATGGAGCTGAAAAAGAGGCTCCCGGTGTGGGACATCATGGTCGAGGACATGAGCAAAAACCAGATGGAAGCGGCACCCAGAACCGACGAGAGAATTCCGATCCGCCGGTCGTAGATTTCGGTCCCCAAAAAGTAGAAAAGAAAAATCGTGAGCGCGGCCAGCAGCGGGTTGAGGAGCCAGGGCGCCCGGACGACGAGCCCCAGCGTCAGCAAGAGGGGAAAGCCGGGCGAATAGATGCTGTACCAGCGGCCGTCGTTGATCATATAGCTGAAGTCAAAAAATTCCTTAGCGCAGGGCGATACCGCAAACAGCCGGCCGGTCAAAAAGATTTTCGCCTGGAAAAGATAGTCGATTTCATCATGGACATGGGGAACGTGGTCGAATAAAAAATAGGAAAAAGCGGCGCAGAAGACGAACACAAATCCCGCCGCCGCGAAAACCGGCCAGGGAATTTTGTTCCGGACACTCGTCATCGTTTCATATTTAACGATAAAACCGGCCGGATTGGAAGAAAAAAACGTAAGTCGAAGCGACTCATCGCCCTCTATTTTCTGTGAACCAGCGTGGTCGAGGCCTGCGCGGTCGGCATGACGATCACTTCACTGATGTTGACGTGAGGCGGCCGCGTGGCGCAAAAGACGACGACAGCGGCAATGTCGTCGGGCGAGAGCGGCGCAAACCCCTGATATGTTTTGGCGGCGCGTTCTTTATCCCCATGATAACGCACCAGGCTGAATTCCGTTTCCACCATGCCGGGATCCACGGTGCTGACGCGCAGCGGCGTGCCGGACAAGTCCAGACGCAGCCCTTTGGACAGAGCATTCACGGCGAACTTCGTGGCGCAATACACATTGCCGCCGGGATAGACCTCATGGCCGGCGATGGAGCCGATGTTGATGATCTGACCGCAGCCGCGCCTGACCATTCCCGGGATGACCGCCCGGCTGACATAGAGCAGGCCTTTGATGTTCGTGTCGATCATCTCTTCCCAGTCGCTCGTTTTCCCCTCGTGCAGCTTATCCAGACCGCGGCTCAGCCCGGCGTTGTTGACCAGGATATCTATCGGCTCCCATGCAGGAGGGAGACCGGCAACGGCGCGCTCAACGGCGGGCTGCTCCCGGACATCGAGCTCGAAAGAATGACATGGAACATCAAACTCGGCTTTGAGCTCGCCGGCCAGCTTTTTCAGGCGGTCCCGCCTGCGCGCCGCTATAAGGATTTTGGCGCCTTCGCGGGCGAAAGCCAGAGCGCAGGATCTGCCGATGCCCGAGCTTGCGCCGGTGATGAAAACGATCTTATCGCCGAGAGAAATCATTGTTGACCTCCTTCATACAAGACCACAGGATAAAATGTGATCCGGTCTAAGTCAATTCCATTTCCATAATTTCTAACATTTTAAAACGGGAGGTCTGATCAAGGCGCTTCGGCAACCGCTTCGTAATTATTTTTTTTTACTGGGCGAGGGGTGAGTCCGGAGAAAGCCCTTCGCAGCGAAGCGGGCACAAAGAATTTTTCCGAAGACGCGTTTCTAGAATTTAACTTATTGATATTAATTCCCCCTTCCCCCCTTGGAATTCAAGGGGGGCCCAGAAACAAGTACGCGTCTTCGGCTAAGGTGGCGAGGACGTGGAGCGGATTTTGAGGATTTGTTTTTTAGACAAATCCTCGGGGGTTCCAAGGGGGTATGCCCCTTTGGTCGCAGGGAGCAAACCCGAGAAGGGGAGGCAGGGAGCTGAGCGACCGTTGGAAGGGGTTTCCCCTCCAAAGATCGCATGGGGAAAAGCGGCGTACCTTTGAGCCCTCTGCCCCGAGCCTCCTATTGACTTTAAGCGGCGACTGGCGATATATTCCGAGCTAACTGAAAGGTGAACTTGTATTCGTCTTTTTTTTGGAGGATTGAAATGAAACACAAGGTCGGTATCGGAATTTTTTGCGGCATCCTGCTCGTGACCGGCTTTTTCGTCTCCTGCAAAAAATCAGAAGAGGGAGCGAAAGCGGCGGGAACAACGCCCATCGCCGATCTCATCAAGGCCGGAAAGTCTCCCGTCGCCGTCGGCTCAATGTTCCGCGGCATCAACCCCGTGGCGCCGACATTCTCGATGGCGCTCGTAAACATTTCGGATTGTCCCATTCAATCCGTGACCGGCACCGTGCTCTATTTCGACAAAGACGGAAAACTCCTCCCGGAAGGAAAAGTGGAATCCAGTTATGGAGAATTATCTCCGATCAAGCCCGGCGAGAAAATCGAGTTGTCGATCATAGCCAAGGATGAGAATGCCGTCTCGGGCAAGTGGATCATCAAAGAGGTGGTTTATCTGAAACAGAATCCTCTCGACAAAAACTACCCTCCTCTTCCTTATAAATGGACCAATCCAAATTATGAGACCGAGCTCGGGGCCGCGGAGAATCGTTAAAAAACTAAATCCGAGGTTTGATGGCGCCGGAAAAAGGGCGAGAAATCGAACCCGCTCGATGGACTTGGATTCGTCGCTAGCGATACACTGCCGACGGAATCGATGAGGACGTTGAAATGACGATTAAAAGGGCAAATTTTGGGGCGCGCGTCGGGGCGCTGGCGATTGATGTAGTGGGCGTGGTCGTTTTCGCCCTAATTTTTAACAGACTCATCTTCAAGGCCGTGGACGCTTTGGGAATGGTCAAATTCTTGTCGATCGACACGTCCGCCGAAGCTATCATGATCATCATGCTCGAGCTGTGGGGCGCCGCGTTGCTCTATATGTTGATTGAGGCGTTCGCCGCCGCGACACCGGGCAAAATGCTCCTGGGCATGAAAATCGCCGCCGAAAACGGACAGAGGGCGAAAGCTGTAAACTTGCTCCTGCGGTTTATCCTGAAAAACAGCTTTTTTCTCATCGTTTTGCCCTTTGGAATCGTTGAAGATATGATCTTAAGCATTCTATTTTTAGCGATCGGCTTGGCGGTATTTGTCGGATTTTTTCTGGTGTTAGGCGAAAAAAAGCAGGCTTTACATGACCTGATCTCGAAAACCGCCGTCTTCCGGCGAACCCGTCCCCTCCTCTAAAGCCGGGCTGGCCTGTCTTTTTTTTGTCCGGCGAGATTTCTAGCGCGAAATCCGCTGGTAAGAGATAGTTATGCCGCTCACATCGGCGATAAAATTATTTTCGTTTTGAAACTCAACCGTGCAGGCCGAAGGAGCCTCGCGCGGATAAAGGATCGTCAGAGTGTTGTCTTCCAGGGAGAACTTGCCTGCCCTGTTCATGAAGAGTTTGCCCCACTGATTCACAAGGGCATCTTTGCAAGTCCCGTCCTGACGGAAGGTGATGGTCTGCGTATACTGGGCGCCGTACATAACGAACGTTCCCTGCCAGGTGCCGTAGATGCGTGGATCCGTGACCGGTTTTCTCACAATCCCGCCTACGGTGCCCTGATTAGTCTGGCCCCCGCCTCCACCGCCTCCGGTGTCCTGGCCGCCGGTCGTATCAACGAGCGTCCTTGGTCTGGCTGCGCCGCCGCCCTGGGCGTTCTTGAGGGTGTTGACCGTAGCCGCCGCCGCCTGCCGAACTTCTCCATCCTGATCATTTTGGGCCACTTGCTCAAGAAGAGGAAGAACGAGAAGGCCGTGCGGCACGCCGAGCTTGGCGATCACATTGCAGGCGTTCAGGCGGTCTTTTTTATCCGGCTTCTTAAGGTCCATGGAGACAGTGATAGCGACGAAGGCATCCACCCGGTCTTGAAACAAACCTTTGTCGGTGGGGGTGATTTTCATGAAGTTGGCTTTCGTGAGATTCAGCGCGAATTTCCCCTGGAGCCTCTGGTTGGTGCGGGCGTCGGTCGAGTCGACATCCATGTCCAGCCGCTTGATGACGGGAAGTCCATCGACCATTTTATAACCTAATGTGAATATCACGTGATTTTTCCCGTTGGGCATGGTGAGGTCCAAGCCCATCGTGTCCACATAATATTTTCCGTCGACAGCCTGGCACTTGACTTCATTCTCGACCTTCATCGTACCGTCGGTAAATTCCAGGACGCGCTTGGGGACCTGGTTATCTCTGGCCACCGTCAATTTGAGGATGCTGCCGTTATCTCTTTGTTCCGTCACCAGGAATCCGTCGGCGGTTTGGGCGGCCTGCCGTTTCTCGCTCTTGTAGTCGGCGAAGAGCGATTCGTTCCAAGCATAGCCGACAATGAACTCGATATCGTTTTTATTGAGAGGAACCGTCTGGAGCTGGCCGTTGAGCTTCGCTACCAATCCACGGTAGGGATCCCATGTCGCACTCATCGTGCCAGCGTTTTTGCCGTTCTCTTCGACAGCGTATTCGGCATTCATGTAAACGATATATTGCATGGTCAGCGTGTAGTGGGCGTCATTGACCTTGGCCATGACCTGCTTGGCCAGGTCCGCATTTCCCGCGCCGGCCGCCTTATCTTCATCGAACAGCTTGCGCGTCTGCGGATAGTTTCCCGCGACCAATGTCCCCAGAATGAGGACGAGTCCGATAAAAAAAAGAAAGACAAATGCGTTCCGCATTCTCATCATTGGACTTCCTCCTTGCCCGATCCGCTCACAAGCGTCGCCCTCTGATGCCGGGATCGGAATTTCATGCCGCATCTCGTATCCAATATAGCGATATAGGTAAGATAATTCATTTTCGCGAGCGATGGCAGGACGTGCCTCTTTTTCACGATTTCCCCTCCAACCATCGTGGAGAAGAATAAATCACAACGAAAAAGATGTCAAGGACGCGACGGCCAGCAGAACTTCCCGATAAACGATGCGCGGCGGTGGAGGCTTCGATGCGACAAACGGCGGCTTAAGGTGGTTGACGATCCTATCCACCGCCTCAAAATCAGTGAAGAAGGCAATGACCTTCATCTTGCCGCCACACTTGGGATATACGAATAGATCCCTGCCGTGGCAGAGACATTGCTGCGGGAATCAGGCGGGCTGCCTTTTTTTTAATATCCCGGACCTGTTGAGGTCTTAGTAAATATGCCTAGCAAATAATCGAAATATTTGTTAAGAACGATTACAGAAGGTGCCGTTTATGGCACATCTCATTGATATTAAATCAATTACTGAGAATTATATCTTGCCCATATTTTGACTTTTACTTCCTAGCTTGATATTATTATCTGCGATAAAATCGAATGGTCATTTGATTAACCGCTATGAGAACAACGAAAAAACGTCCCATCAACATCTCAAATAGTTTCGAAGAGGCCGAATCTTGGGATGTCCAACAACAAATCCATATGACGCCCAACGAACGACAAAAAGTTGCCCGGGAGCTAAAAATAAGAGTCTATGGTAAAAAACAACCGGATATAAAAGACGCTTATAATAGCCAATGATCAGGTCTTGTTTTTCCAGAGATGTTCGAGACTTCATCTTTCTGCTTTTTAAGCACAAAGTTCAATATCTAATCGTGGGAGGAGAAGCCGTTATTTATCATGGCCATGCTCGGTTAACAGGAGATCTTGACTTGTTCTATGGCCCGTCCTCTCCAAACACAAGAAAATTATATTCAGCGCTAAAAGAATTTTGGCTTGGACAAATCCCAGAGATTGATTCTCAAAAAGACCTCCTAAAAAAAGGAGTGATAATTCAGTTTGGAATTCCCCCTAATCGAATTGATTTAATAAATTTAATTACCGGCGTTTCTTTTATGGAAGCGTGGAAATCAAGAGTCGAAGAAACCATGAAAATTCAGAAACAGGACGTGACAATCAATTATATCGGCCTCAGCCAGTTGATCAAAAACAAAAAGGCGATGAAGCGCTACAAAGATTTAGAAGACTTGAAATTTTTAGAAGCAGCCGTCCACAAAATATAGAGGATAGGGATTTACTTTTTCTCGCCCCACGATTTTCCATCCCCTTGAGGTCGGAATCCATCCACCCATCGTAAAAAAATTCTATCTATGGCCGAGGATTGATGTCAAGATCCTCTTGACAAAGGCCGGCCACAAAAATAGATTCTTAGTTATGGAAAACGGAGAACAACGAAACCGCTTTAAGACATTTATCAGCATCATGATCGCCCTTGCGGCCGTCACCGGCGCCCTGGTCAGCTGGCAGGCAGCCCAAGTCGGCGGTGACGCTTCGGCGGCGGACGGGCAGGCCGTCACTGCGGCGCTCGAGGAAGCCGGAACCGAAATCAACATCGCCTCCGACATCTACTCTAATCAATTGGAAGCGCGCCAGTTTCTCTTTCATCAGGAAAACAGCCGCATGATTAACGATCAAGTGATGCGCAATCCGACCGTCCCGAACCGCTGGCTGGATGAATGGCAGTCCGAAATTATCCGCGCCAGGAACCATCACATCCAACTGAACATCGATTACCTCAAGAAAGAAGGAAACAAGGAGATGTTCGACAGCCGGAAGTACCATGACGCGCTCCGGGCCGAGACGGCCGGCCAAAAGGCCCTGGACCCGGGTCCCTTCATCCGCCGGTCTGAAGCCCGGCGGCAGGAATCCAAACTGCTCGTCTTCCTGAACACGTTGTTCACCGCGGCCATTTTCTTTTTCACCGCCGCCTATCATGCGGAGTCCCGGAAAAAAATCGTCTGGATCGCCGCCGGAATCATCTTCTATCTTGCCGGCGCGGGACTGGCTTTGTGGCAGGTCATCGTTTGAAGCCCGTCCCTGAAGAAGCCCATGAACGACAAAACATTTAAAAAGTTCTTAACGCTCATCCTGGCCGGCGTGACCATCCTGGGCAGCCTAGTCGTTTACTTGAATGTCGATGCGTCCGCCCGTTCCTCCGCGTCCAGCCGCGACAGCCGCATCCTCAGCCTCAAGTATATGACCCATCTCGGCCGGTCGCTTTGGGATGCCGCATCCGAAAAAAGCCTGATGATTTCCTACCAGGAGTTGACCTCCTTGATGACGCAGGCGGAGGCCTATGAAAAAATGACCCACGGCCAAGACTCTTTCCTTCACCGACTGACCTGGGACCGCCTGAAAAAATTGAGGGAACTTGTCACTCAACAAGGCCGGGTCACCGTAGCGCCTTATTTCAACGGCCAGTCCGGCGCTTTTGATTTTTTTCAGTACTATCTGGACCAAATTTATAATCCGGCAACCGAGCTCCTTGAACAGCAGGAATGGAAGAAAAATGAGAGCGATTTCTGGAGTTCCAAGTCGAGTAGCTACACCACGGGGATCGCCATTTTGGCCGTTTCGGCCTTCCTCCTTACGCTCTCCCTGGTGCTTGTCGGAAAAATACGTTATTTCATGGCCGGCGTAGGAATGCTGCTCGTCGTCGCCGTCGCAGGATTATCTCTTCACAAGCTCGTTCGCTCATGGCGGCCGCCCTCCTCTGAATCTATCCGGCTCTACGCCCGGGCCTCGGGGACGCTCATTCGAGCGTTCATGACCCTCGATATCGGCGGCGATTTAAGCTCGGCTTCTCTACTCGCCGGGCAGGCCGGATCCGACATCGGCGACATCCTTAGGCATGATCCCGATTATATTTCGGCCCTGCAGCTGCGGGCGCAGACCCGTTTGATCAAGGGCGAGTCCCTGATCTTCAGCGGCCGGCTTCCGGAGGGGAGGGCAGAAATTGAAGGCGAAGCCGCCGATTTAGCCCGTGTCATCCGTTCCGGCAAACAGGACGCTTATATATATATGTCGCGAGGCTTCGCCGAGCTTCTGCTTGGAAAGCCCGAGGAGTCACAACGATCGCTCGAAAAAGCGCTGGCCCTTCTTCCGGAACAAAAATTCTCCCTCGGCGTCCTCAAGGCCGTGGCTCTGCTTTACGCCGGAAAAATGCAGGAAGCGAAAAAGATGCTCGAAGAATCTCTCGACCATGCTCTCCGGCGCCCGCTGGCTTCGGATCCTCTTAATTTCAGGACTCTCATCCGCAACATCGAAAGGCTGGGAGATGTCTCGGCGGCGCCAGGCCTTCTGGGAATGGCGATGCGATTAAAGGAGGCGTCCGTTTCCATTTCTATCTGCGGGCAAACCCATCCTATTAAAACGGAAGCCGGCCTCTCGCCGCCGATTTTTGTCGCTCCGGTTTATGATTCCAAAGGAAATATCACCGCCCTTCCGAAAAGCGAAGTCTTTCCCAAATTCAGCGGACACGTCTATTACGTCCTGCCTTTTCACGGCATGAAATCCGGAGTCCGGCTTGTTCAGAAGGTCTACCGCCGTCTTCCCGGCCAGGTCTTCTGGCTGGAGCAACTGAGGCTGGCGCGGACAGAGATCTGGAAGGACAAAGCGGACGGCAGGGTGTTCCGGGCGGTCGAATATCCGATGCACGAGGCCGGCGAAGTCTTGTCGCCGGGCGAGTACCGCGTGGAGTTTTATGTCGAAGGCAACCTTCTGACAGACGGCGTATTTAACGTGCGACAATGAAATCGTATTCTTGCAAATATTTTAAAATACATTATTATGAAGACATCTTTTTAATAATTTAGAGGAGGACTTCATGAAATCTTTCTCCAAAATTTTTGGCTGCGTTTTTCTTTTATCTTTATTATTGGCCTCATGCGGTGGAGACAAGACAAGCGTCATCCCTGAAATGAAAGACTTAACGGCCAATTATTTCGGCTCTTACCAAAAAGTCTCCGAGGGCCTTCAAAAATACGGCGCTTCCAATCTCGAAAAAAAAGATATGGATATCTATGATTTGACGGATCCAAAAATTACTGCGACCGAAAAGAAAGGAAACGTCACCAACTATACGCTCGAGGCAAAAGCGGGAATCACAATTCGTACCTATGTGCTCTCCTGGGAAAACGGAAAAATTATTGAAATCCAGGATAAAGGAATAAAGTAAAGCTCCCCGCCGCAAGGTAACTATCAGTTTAAGCTTGAAATAAGCACGACCCAATTGAAAGAAAGGACTCACGTCCCTTTAGCCGGCGGCAAATGCTTTAAATTGATAAAAATATAGGCTTTCGTCTTATCGGGCAGAGAGAAATCTCTCCCCCACCCGAAGCCAAAAGGTCGAGGGCCTTTTTCTTTGAATTCCTTGAAAAACTGATCGCGGTAAAGCGCTACCCAGGGAACAGCCAGCTTCGCCGTTTTGAGAATAAAGACATCACAAACCGTAACAAGATCCGGCGTTATGGGCGTGTCGCCCAAACCTCTGATATCATAGGGCAATTCCCGAAGGTTCTTATAGAAATTTAAAGTCCCGGCGTTGAAGTATGGCCGGTTCGGCAAAAAGCCGACGACGATCGGATTGCGATCGAATCTTTTTTCGAGGTCGTCCAAAATGGCGTTGATGCTCCAATCCTCCTTCAAGGGAAGACGAGCGTAATCTTGCTCCATTTTTTTGGGCCAGCCGAAAGACGTCATAAAGAACTGGAGAAGTCCGGCCAAAAGCAAGGCCAGCCAGACTGCTTTCCGGATGAATTGCCAGGGCAAGGCGGAAAGGCCGGCCGCGGTGAGAAGGGCGATGGCCGGCAAAATTGGGAGAATAAAACGGTTATCCTTGTTGGGCAGCCCGACGAAAAAAATGTAGGCGGGCAATATCCAGCATCCGAGGTATCCTAACAGCTTCCATTTTTTGGCCCAAAGGAAGAAGCCGACGATCCCGATCACTATAAAAGGGAGGAGAATATTGGAGATGAGGCCGCGCGTAATCACGTGCCAATATAAAATAAAAGACTGAAGAGCAAAGGATTTGGGGAGACCCCTGCGAACGACGTCAACCTCATTAAAGTAACGATTCATCTGGACAAGCTCTGGAAAGGACCGGATGAGCCAAGGTAAGGCTATGAAAAGTCCGACCGCAAGACAAATGGCCAATGCCAGAAGCATGTTTTTTTTAGAGGGCTTGGGCGACTTCCAGGAAGCGATGAAGACGAAAAGGGACGTTCCGACAAAAAACACCGGACCCGTCCATTTGGTCAAAAAGCAAAAGCCCATAGCCAGGCCTAAAAGCCAACTCCATTTTATCGCCGTGCCTCCTCGGCTTTTTAAAAGAAGGTATTGCACCAAAGTCACCATGGCCATGAGAGGAAAGTCAATCAAAGCGGTCCTGGACAGACCGAAGCTGATCGGAAAAAGCAGGGTCAGGGCGGCCGCCCCGACGCCGACCCAGGGATTCAGGAAATATTTTCCGATGGCATATATGGAAAAAACCAAGAGAGCGAGGTACAGGAGATGCGTAGCGCAGACCGTACTCGGAGAAAAGCCGAAAATAAGCGTCAGGGGAACCGTAGTCATATGAAAAAAGGGAGGGTAAAAATGGGTGACATCGAGAAGCCGCTTAGGCAAGTGAGCGTAATCGGACGAAAAGACACGGAAGGATTTGAATATTCGGTAAAATTTAAGGCTTATTCCCGAATGCGCCGATTGGTCCCAGGAGACGGGCGCCGTTTCCTCATGCAGCCAGATAAGGTTCGCCGCGACAAAAAAGACAATAAGAATTCCTAAAACAATATGCTCGGGCTTAATTCTTATCGGCCTGATCTCAGCCAGATCTTTTTGCACATCGTTCGCCATTTAAAAAATATATCCCGTTCCCGTATTCCTTGTCAATTCCATAAAAGCGGCGAAACACACGCGCCTGTCGCCGGAATATGTTAGATGATGTTGGGCAGGTCGGCGCCAGGAGAAATGGGATCAATGCAGGTCTTGCGGAAGGCGGGATCCTGCATCCGGCACGTTACAAGATTCTCAAAAAATTGAAAACTTAAAATATTTTTTGGGATTTGACTTCAGTTCCCGGAGGAATTCGTTTAGCCTGTCCAGCGTTTCCTTGGTCATTTCCCAGAATTCCTTATCCTGAAGCATTTTTCCGGCTGAGCTGTCTGCGCTGTTGAGTTTCTCCAAGACCTTGCCCAACTGGTTTTGATTCCGTTCGGCTGTTTCGATCAGGCCGTCCAATTTCTTTAAAAAGTCCCGACTTTCCGAGGCCAGGGCTGGGATCTGTTCGTCGATCTTCCCGAAGGTTTTCTTTATTTGCCGGGCTGTATCCTCGAGCAAGACCAAATCCTCGCGGAATTGGGGCGGGATGAGCGAAGACAGCCGGGCGGGAATCTTTTCCAGCGCAGCCTGCAGTTGCGAAGCCATCCGTTCTATTTTTTCCCACCCGAACTCAGTCAATTTCTTCCGCAATTCGGAAAACAGAGCCTGGGTATCGGCCATCATGTCCCGGCTCTCTCCTCGGATTCGCTCATTCGGTTTCAGATATTCTTCGGACCGGGAAGGCACGATATCGACTGCGCGCTCGCCTATAAAATTGTAAAGGACGACGGCGAACGTTGATCCGACAGGGATTTGATATTTTCTGTCGATTGAGACGGTGACTATAATTCCGTCCGGTTCGAACCTCACGCCTTTGACCGAGCCTATGCGGAAGCCCCTCATCAAAACCTTGGCCTGGTCAAAAAGACCGCCGGCCGAATCAAACTTGACCTCCAGCCGATAAAACGAGCCGAAGGGCAAGCCTGACTTGGACAGCCAGAGCAGCAACGCTATCAGCAAGAACAGCGCGAAAAAAACGATCAGTCCTTGAAACAAATGGCTTTTATCTTTCATTCGAATCCGTCCTATAAAGGTCTTTGAGCTGTGATTCCTCGATCCGCGAAGCGGGTCCTGAAAAGAGAATCCCCCGGTCTTTAATCAATAAGACAAAATCCGCCAGCTCCCGCCTCATCTGCTGATCGTGACTGACGATAATCGTCGTCCTGTCTCCCCGCTTGGATAGCCGGGCGATCAAATTTTTTATCATTCCGGCATTGCCCTCGTCGATGCCTGTGGTGGGCTCGTCAAAAAAGAGATAGGGCGGGTCTTTGGCCATGGCCCGGGCCACGGCTGCCCGCTTTTTCATGCCTCCGCTGAGCTCTTCGGGAAATTTGTGGTCCATGTTCTCCAGGCCGACGTAGGCCAGCGTATCCCGTACTTTCTTTTGAATCTCCGCTCCGGACAGCGGGGTCTGATATCTGAGAAAGAGAGAAAGGTTTTCCCCCACGGTCAGCGAATCGATCAGGGCGCTGTCCTGAAAGACAAACCCAACTCCAGCCCAAAACCGATAGATCTCCTTGTCGCTGAACTTCAGAATGTCCGTCCCGTTGAATCGGATCCGGCCCCGATCCGGTCGAAGCAGGCCGATCAGGATTTTCAAGAAAACGGTCTTGCCGTGGCCGCTGGGGCCGAGGATAAATGTCGTTTTTTGCAGGGGGATTTCCGCGGAGATCCGGTCTAGAACCAGCGTTTCTCCAAATCGCATGCTGAGGTTTTCAACAGCGATCAATAGGTTAGTTCTCCGATAATATGGTTCAAAAAAATGATGATTAGGGCGGAAACAACCGCCGATTGAACCGAGGCCTGACCGACACCCTTGGCGCCTTTGCTGGCCCGGCTCCCGAAAAAATAGCCGATAAAGCAGATGATGAAACCGAAGAGGGCGGGCTTGATGACCATTTGCGTGATCAGAAAAGCGGGACGGAAATCGGCCCTTAGGCCTGAGATCAAATCGTCATAGGTGATCCAGGAAAACACGTAAAGCGAAACGACGGCCATCGAGACAAGAGCGAAGAGATCGGAAAATATGGTGATCAGGGGAAACATCACTATTGAGGCGGTAACCTTGGGCCAGCCCAGATAGCCGATCGGATGGATGGACATGGTCTTCAAGGCATCGATCTGTTCAGTGATTCGCATGCTGCCGATCTCGGCGGCCACGGAGGAACCGATTTTCCCGGCCAGAACCAGCCCCAGGATAAGAGGATACAAGTCTAGAATTCCGAATTTGAACATGATGTTCACAATGTGCAGGCGCGCAACCCATATTGAAGCCTGAGTTTTCGCCTGGATCGAAGAGGTGATTCCGACAAGACAGCCGATCAACAGGCCCAAGGGTAAAGTCTCGTAGATATGTTTATTGATCTGTTTGGAGGTCTCCGACCAGTATTTCGGGATTTCCGGGATATTTTTTATAAAATCCAAAAGCTGACGAAAGAGTTCGTAAGAAGCAATGAAAAATGCTCGGAGTCCTTTTTTGGCTGCATTATCGACGGCCGGAGAATCCGGAAACATATCCCTCTTAGCCACAGGGACATTCTAGAAAAAGAAAACACAAATATCAATAAAACCTTTTCCTATTCAAGCATCTCAAGTCTTCGCTGAGATGCAAAGGAATTTGAAAATATCCGGGCTTATAATATAATGGAAGAGAGAATATCCGGAGATGGCCGACAACAATAAGCCCACGAAAACTCGCGCCGCTGACATTTTGCGGCTGGCGAGTTATGTTATCGTTTTTGGCTTTCTTTTTCATCCTGTTCTAAGCTCGAATACGGATTTGCCGAGTGCGGAAACTCAAAAAAATAGCCTTATTTTCCTAAGCGACACGCAGGCGCCGCTGTTTTTAGAGACTCTTAAACTGAAAAAAGATCACAACGAAAAAGCGAGAAAAAAAATCCTTGACAATATTTTAAAAGAAACCGAGATGGCGGCCTTGTTCCACTTGGGGGATATCGTGGCCCGGTCCTCATCCGATAAAGATTGGCAACCCATGGATGAGGCCTTCGGCAGATTAAGGAAACTCAACGTGCCGATCTATCCCGCGATGGGAAACCATGAGTACCTGTCACATCCTGAGGAAGGCCAAAAGAATTTCAAGAAAAGATTTCCCGAACTCAGCCGTTCATGGTATTCGGCGAGAATCGGGCCGATCGCGGTTATCATGCTCAACTCCAACTTCGAATGGCTTTCCAAGACGGAACGGACGGAACAAAAAGCGTTTTATGAGACGGAGATGAAAACTCTAGAAGCCGACCCGGCTATCCAGGGCATCCTCGTCTGCAGCCATCATCCACCCTTTACCAACAGCAAAATCGTCAACCGCTCGAAAGACGTCGAACGGGAATTCGTCCCGCAGTTTCTAAAATCAAAAAAGGGCGTGCTGTTCATGAGCGGCCATGCCCATGCGGCCGAAGATTTCGTCCGGATGGGAAAACATTTTCTCGTTTTGGGAGGAGGGGGCGGCCTGTTGCATCCGCTTTGGACGGGCGCGAAGCAGAGATGCGAGGATCATTTTCCCATCAAGACCGAGAGAAGATTTTTTCATTATGTGAAACTCGAGATCGAGGAAGATTCCATGGTCGTGACATATAAAATGTTAACGGCTGATTTCGCCGATTTCAGGGATGTCTATCAATTTTCCATCCCGTTCAATAGATCTTAGAGGAAGCCTCACTCCTAAAAATAAACCATCGGGCTTTTGCGCGTCTTGCCTCAAAGAGGTAAGCCCCATATGATTCAACCGAGGAAACATGGAGGGAAATATGATTAAACGCCAGACGCTCATCCTGTCTTTATTCCTCACGGCCGCGCTATCCGCCATCGCCCAGGTGTCTCAAACTCCGTTCGATGATTTCTTCTTGGACAAGGCCATGCGGATCGACCTCTACCAAGTCGGCGACGCCAAAGAGGAGATCATCACCATCGACCACGTCTACCAAGAAGGAATCTGGCCGGAGTCGCGGCTGCACCTGATCGATCCCTTGGGATACGGCCGCTATGCCGTGAAGGTCTACGACGTGGCCTCGAACCGGCTGATCTATTCCCGCGGATTCGATACCATGTTCGGCGAATACAAGACCACGACGCCCGCCCTCAACGGCTTCAAGCGGGTCTTCGAGCGGTCGGTGCGAATCCCCTATCCCAAAAAGCCGGTCCTTTTCGTGATCGAAATGCGGGACAAGAAAAACATCTTCCACCCTTTGTTCGATGAAACCATCGACCCGGCCGACTATCACATCATCAAAGAAACGGTCGCGGCCGGGGATTTCATCTATGAAAGCCTGAAAAGCGGCGATCCCCACGAAAAAGTGGACCTAGCTTTCATCGCTGAGGGCTACACGGCCGAGGACAAAGATAAGTTCAAGGCCGACGCGGACCGGTTCGCGGAATATCTCTTCGGCATCGAACCCTACAAAAACGCCCGGGACAAGTTCAATGTCTATGGCGTATTACGTCCGTCCCCGGAGCGGGCGATGGACGAGCCGCGCCAGGGCGTTTACAAGAAAACCGTCCTCAATGCCTCGTTCAACGCTTTCGACCTCGACCGTTATATGCTCATTGAGAAAGACCACCGGCTGCACGAGATCGCAGCCCAGGTGCCGTACGACGCCATCATCGTCCTCGTCAACAGCAAGCGCTACGGAGGGGGGAGCATCGGCTTCGATTACTGCGTGACCACGGTCGACCATGCCTCAAGCCGGCGGATCTTCGTTCACGAGCTTGGACATTCCTTTGCCGGTTTGGCCGACGAGTACTATGCCTCGGAGGTCGCCTACAACGATTTTTATCCCAAGGGGGTCGAACCGATCGAGCCGAACATCACCGCGCTGCTCAACCCGCAGAACATTAAATGGAAGGATCTTTTATCGCCCGGCATAGCCGTCCCAACCGATTATGGAAAGGAAAAGCTCGAGGCGCTCGAGGCCGAGCGGCAAAAGAGCCGAAAGAATATGGCCGCCGAGGTTGAAGCGGCCAAGAAGAAAGGACAGCCGGAAGCTCAAATCAAAAAAATCGAAGAAAAATATCGGGAAGCGGATAAAGCCATCGCCAAGGAAATCGAGAACGTGCGCCAGCAATACGCCTATCTGAATGACAAAGTCGGAGTCTTCGAGGGCGCAGGTTACGCCGCCAAGGGCCTTTACCGTCCCATGGTCTATTGCCTGATGATCTCCAACCCCAAGGACGAGTTTTGCCTGGTCTGCCGGCGGGCCATATCTCAAATGATTGATTATTACGCCGGGGACAAATAGGACGACAAATCCGTTCTGGCCTTCCACGGCCCCGGCGGTGAATCAAACAGCCGTAGCTGTCCAACAGGGTTGTCACTCAATCGTTCTAATCCTTATTGATCTGGCTGAAAATGAAAGCGGACTTCCTAAGTTGCGCCTTTTGACTTGCCCGCCCTGGCATGATAAAAAAAGGCGAATGGACCGGACGACTTAAAGCAATATCTTCAATTCACATAATACCCGATCGTGAAGAAGCTCACCCAATGGCGGAGCGAAAAAGGCGCGGTCGTCCCCATGCCGGTCTTCTTGAGCGGAAGCACGCCTTCGCTGTAGGTGTCGGAATAACGGAACAGGCGGCCGGTGAGGTCTTTGCCCTCGGCGCGCTTGACGATCTTTTCGGCGGCGAGCAGCCCGAACGGGACCGAGTACTTGCCGCACCAGTAGGTGTTCCGGTAGTCCGTATAAGTCGCGCCCCAGAGCTCCTTGGTCAGGCCCTCAATTTTCTCGGCATCGAGGCCGCCCGTGAGATAGGAGTCGATGAGACGCCGGTCGAGGGCGAGCGCCGACTCCCAGGCTTTCTCCCCTTCGACGAACGGCGAGTTGTTGAACGTATCTCCTCCGGACGGACCTCCAGGGCTCGGCGCATCAGGCGTTCCAGGCGGCCGGCATGCGGCCGCCCTCGCCGGTGACGATGATGGAATGAGAAGAATGATCGGCGTAGTGACAAAGAATTTTTCGGAGCCCGTAACTTATGGATTATGAGATAGATCTATTTTTCAACTGTCGAAAATAGGTGTGACGACTTTTTCCCGAAAATGGGCATAAAACGGCTTAATTGGGCTTAAAGAGAGATTCGCTGGAGTCGTGCTTAACTGCCTGATTAATAAGGCTCATATGGGGGAAATTGAAGTGCGCCCGGGCAGGACTCGAACTTACGACCTTTTAATTCGTAGAGACATTCCATCTCCGCAAAACCCGGATTTCGGAAATGGAAAAGCTGGGCTAGGACAAATCCCCAGGCGGATCACCGGCTAATTATTTCGCCCGGAGGGGAAGAACTATAAAATTCCCTTCCGATAAAGTCATCTCAATGGAAGTGGTGTCATCTTTATTACACTGAAAAGAGAAAGCAATCCCGTTAATTTCTACTGCTCTCTCCAGAGCTGATGCTACTTGAACTCGACCATCCGAATTACTATCAGGATCATATTTAGTACGTTCCCCGTCTTCAACCAGAATGACGTTCACTCTAGGCCACCCAAGTACGATTTATCCCCCGATAGGCGTTGGCGTAGAACCCATAATAATGCCTCATCACTTGGCCCTTATGATAATTCAATTAATTAAAAACGCTATGTGCTTTAGTTATTTATTGGAATATTTTTTAATTGCGCCCTAAACCTTCCACGGCTTTGATTAAATAGCGGGTCTCCTCTTATACATGAAAGATCAAGAAGAGCAATCGAATTAATATCGCTCGGCACATCAAATATCATCATACATTTCGTCGGAATATCCTTCGCTAGTTCTGTATAAGCGTTAATATTGGTCCCGCCTCGATTTCCGAGAGTCAATCTTGATGGGCGAAATACATTTCCATAGTTATCTGTCATTCTAGTTTCCATATATCCAATAAACAGAATGTCGTCTTTTTCAATGTTGGTTATCATTAATTCAACTGTGATTCTATTCCCACTTCTCACGCATTGTTTAACTTCGAACTTGAAATCATTGGCAATAACGTTATTACTTTGAGGAGTCTTCTGATTTTTTTGTTTTTTCTGAAGATCGTTAACACCATTATTTTTCTCGGCAACTTCATCCCCCTCGCCTATCATTTTCTCTAGATCTTTATCTTTTACAATTCTCGTTTTTGCTGCGGCAAACACTTCTCCGGATTGTGTTTCAATTAAACGACAATTTATAGCGATACTTGAACCCAGGTCAGTTATCGTTCCTGCGATAATCGCGTCTACTCCAGTCATTTTTCCCAACTCTTTAGCAGAATTCGCATCCATAATACCTATTTGCCCAAGTTTAAGTTCATCAAGGACTTGCTTTAATAGACTTCTTTCCACAATTTTAAATTTTCCTGTACTGAATAGATTTGTGGTCAATTCTTCTGCGATAAAGTTACCGAGGACATATACCTTTTGTTTTTGGATATCTGGAAATGGAATAATTGCTATTTTTGTTTTCTTTTGTTCCACCATATACTTATTAATCTGATCGGTTAAGGCATTGATTCCCTCGTCCAGGCTCACTTGTGCAATCAGAAATGCGGGTGTATAAAAAAACCCGACGACGACCGCTACGATAATTATTTTTCCCAATTTTTTTTTAAACATTCTTCCCTCCTTTATATTTTGGACTTAATATATTCCTTTGCTTTATCCGATATTCGATTTATTGCCTGCCATTTAGCTTTATCTTTATCAATTCCAACACCCGCTTCTTTAAATATATTTGATCCAATAATTGCGCTTGTTAGAGCCGAATATATTTTTATTTCTAATTCAATCTTGCACGAATTTAAATCGCCAAGTCTGGGATCTTGTAAGTATTCTTCATTCTTCTTCTTTCCAAGCACAATAAAATCTACACTCTTTTCGAGTCCAAGATCCTTGATGATTCCTGAATTCCCATTATAAATTTTTTCAAAATTGCCGCTCTCTATAAATCCATTATTGAAAAGATCAATTACCACAACTAAGTTATCTGCAGCAATGCTTTCCTTTATTTTATCTTTTATCCAAATACTACTAGAAGAAACACGATCCGCCTCTTTATCAAAAACCAATATTGTGATGTCTTTTTTATCAGGACTGTTTCTTATTGAGGTGTCAATGTTCGTTTCAATATATTTCCTCCTAGATTCCTCTGCCTCTTTTTTTTTAATTTCTTTTCTTTCATTCTCTTTTTTCTCATCTTCTGCAAGTCTTTCTGTAATTCTTCTCTCGCTAATTTGCCTCATATATTCCTTATATTCCATGACAACTTGCTTGCTGATTGGCTTTAATTCCTCCCAATAAACAGGATGATATCCAGGTTGATCAAAAAAATCATAATTTCCTTCTTTGTCTTTAAAATACCATATTTTTGGTTCACCCGTAATTGAATCAAAATACTCGATATTTTGAGCCATATTAACAAGTTTTGGTTTTTTACCAAGCTTAGCTCTTTCTAACTGTTCGATCATTTTAGGAGTCATGGGCTTGAGTTCAATTCCATACTTCGGATCAAAGCCAGGGGAATCAAATGTCCGCAATCCTTCAGGCGTCATAGCATAATATTTAGTTGCTTCGCCCTTATAATGTCCAAAGTAGGTTCCTCGACTGAAGAAATACATGCTGAAAAAGAATAAAGCAATATATAAAACAATAACAATAGCTGCAGCTTTTCTATAGGATTTTAAGGGCCTTTTCTTAAATATATTTATTTTAAACTTAATTTTAAAAACTTCCCCAATTGCCCAAAAGAAGGGGATAATAGCTATAATAACCAAACCCTTCGCCAGCCAAAAGCTCATACCTGTAACGTTAATAATATTTTGGACTACGTAATTAAACGTCTTTACTATTATTGAAAATTTAAATATTTCCCAAAAAAGCAAAATCGCTATGAAAAATATTAAAGTTATAAAAAGCAAAACCAGTATGGTTTTTTTGGCCCTAGATTTGCTTGTCTTCTCCATATCTATCCTCCAAACATTTCTTTCTTATTTTTTGCAAATTCTTGCAATTTTTTTATTCTGTTGGGAATATAAGGATGGTCTTGAAAATATTCCCCAATTTTAAAAAGTGGGTCTGACGATTTATTCTCAAATTCTTTTAAATATTCTTCAATTTTAATACTATCCTTTTCTCCTATCAGTTTTATCAAGGCAGAAGTGCTTATAGACAATTTTTTCGTAGCGATCAAGCCTGCTCTATCCGCTGAATATTCCGATTTTAAGTGCCAATTATTGAATATGACTCTCAATATATCGGTTATAATCGGCAAAGCATAATTTGATGTGGGCGATGATAAATTAAGCCAAGTTGTGTGTTCCTTTTTTATGTGCCCCATTTCATGCCCGATGACAAATAAGACCTCGTCCACAGCGAGATGGTTAAGTAACCCCGAATATAGAATAATCCAATGATCACCCCAAAATCCAGATGTGTATGCGTTTATCTTCGGATTTAGTTCAATATAAACGGGATAAAGCGGTATATTTAATCGATAAGCGGCTAATTTGCTAATATTGAATATATTGGCGTATGCCTTTTTTGAACATCGAACATAACTAGCTTTTATAAATGCAACCCGGAGCTTCAAATATACTAGACTTATAATCAAGAAAAGAAGAAATAGGCCGAAAGTAATAAGAGAAAAAGCAATCCCAACTACAATGCTGATTAATATAGCTAAAGCCAAACTAGAGCTTTCGCCTGGATATTCGATTTCTAATTCATTTCGCCTTTTTTGTTTCGAAAAAGAATATTCGCGATTTATATTATCCATGATTTCTTCTGGAACATTCGGATCAAGAAAACAATTAGGGCAAAAAGAAATAGTTTGTTCTACAGAGTTTCCACAATTAGCACAAAATCCCATTTTTATTGATTATAAAAATTCGAGGTTTCTATCATCAATGACCATGGTTTTCGCAAAGTCATCTCCGATGCGTTTTGTCCGGCCCATAATAATTTGCACCGCAATTAAAACTGAAAATACGGAAAAAGCAATCCAACCTAGAATAGGAATAGCAACGATTGCTAATAAAGAATTTCTCAACAATGAATCTGTCAGATCGCATGGCTTTTTATTCTCGACATTGATTGTCGTTAAGCTCAAAATCAGTTTTCCAAAGCTTTTTCCACTTAGGCTGTCTTTTAATAAAAAGTAAACCGCAGGCAAAAAAGGCAATAATGCTCTTAAAAGAATCCATCTTATCTTTGTTCCGGTAATCGCAATTCTCTTTAGCATAAAAGCATATGCTAAAAGCGCCAAGCCGATGCCTATTGTAAGGTCTATTAAAGCGGCAATGATCCTTTTTGTTCTAGAAGCCACAGGAATATCTATCGATTTTTCGGTTTTTTCGGCTTCCTTTTCGCTGATCTTTTTATTTTCTGTCGTTTCAACTTTCATTAGAGTTTTCCCACAGTTCGAGCAATTTGCCCAGTCTATTTCAACTTTACTTCCACAATTTACACAGAATGGCATATTTTCCCCTTTCTATGAATATTTCATTAAAGCAAAATGGATAAGATAATTTTTGCCGTTCTCAAATTTCCCCTCAGTTCGATGCTAATTGTATTCATAACTGCGTCTAAAAGTCAAATAGAAGGCCATGAGTGCCAAGGCAACATTTCAGCTTTTGACATGGATTGGATACTCTTACAGAAGGCAATACAAATATTTACTATCACTCCCATATTCTCTCTCCCTCCTCCCTCTTTCTGTCTTGCCAAAGATGTTTTTCTTGTTAGAAAATGGCGCTCACGGCTATAAACGTTAGGGATAAGAAAATATTCGTACTAGAGTACGCGGCTAATTGAAGAGGGATATGATGGCTCCCGGGCAGTGAATGATATTTTATACATCTATTAGGAGTCTTTTGTTTTATTTTATTTTCAAATCTTTAAACACTGCATATTTAACAACGTTAGGTTTTCCTGAAACTTGAATGCATAAATCTACTAAATTAATATCGTTATTTAAATTATTAAAAGTAAATTCAACTTTAACGGGAACACCAGGAACAAATCTTAATGTATTATTTAGCGTTTGGAAAATGCAATAATTTTTGTTCCCATATTTGTCAACGATAAAGGGCTCTTCCTCATCTTGAGTTTTTGAAAACGAAATTGTTTCTTTCGTAAAATTCGTCCATATCATATTAAACGTAATTTTATTTTTTAGTATTGTAACGCTCCTAACCTCAAATATCAAAAAGTCTGAAAGATCCTGCAAATAAAGGCCCCGCATATTTTCTGGAATTACATCTCTTATTGTTAGCTTAAATGTCTTGTTTTGATATTCAATTATTTTAGGCTCATCTGCTTTCTTTTTAGCTACTTCTTCTTGTTCTCTTTTCCTTTCAGGAGTCTCTATAGTTTGATTTATAAGCTGAGTGATAGTCTCATCTTTATTAATTTTTTCAGAAGCAGCAGCAAATATATTCCCAGTTTGTGTTTCTATAAGTCTGCAATTTACCGCAACTCTATTGACCAGATCTTGAATAGTCCCTGTAACGATAGCGTCTACCCCAGTTATCTTTCCGAGTTCTTTCGCAGAAGCTGGATCAACGGCTCCCGTCTGCGCGAGTTTTAATTCATCAAGAACTTTTGTTAAAAGATTTCTTTCAACGATATTAAATTTTCCACTACTAAAGAGAGCTGTTGTTAATTCCTCCGCAATATATTTTCCAAAAGTCGTTCTGGTGTCATTTGATAAATCCTGAAAAGGTATTACTGCTATTTTAGTCTTTTTTTGTTCAGCCATATATTGAGATATTTTCTCCGCCAATTTAGTAATAGCGTTATCAAGACTTTCCTGAGTATGAGATTTTAAAGGAAGAAATAATTGAATTAGTATTATGAATAACACTATTATTGATTTCTTCATTGTCTCCTCCTCTATTCACTTAAATAAGCAATTTTTATTTATAGGGATTTGCTTTTTCGCTCAGCACGACTTTCGCTCCCATTAGGCTCGGAATCGATACTTCCCATCACGAAAAAATGATACTCTTTGCCGAGAATCGATGTCAAGCCCGCAAAATGGCGGTCTGCAGCCGGCCTGCCGGTTGAATCTTCGTCTTGAAGAGTCCCAAAAAAGAAAAGCGCACACAGACTCCAGCCGCACCTTCAGATGACACGAGAGGGATAATTAAAAATATTCCGCGCCGGGCTCGGCCGCCATCAGCGCGACCTCGGTCAAGACACGAGGCGGCTTATCTGCCAAGAATGTCAACTTGAGGTAGTCGATGATCCGGTCCACGGCCTGATAATACATGATGAAAGCGACTTGCCAAAGATTTTTTTAAACCCCGTCAAGAAATCGATAATAATCATCCGCCAACGCTGCTCTGCCTCGACGCCTTGCCCTTGATATTCGCCAAATAATCGAGGGGATGGCCGTTTGATATGGACCGGCGAGAGATCGTCGATTGTAGGGCAAATCGTAAAGCCGTTTTTTTGGGGTTTCTGCGAAAAATGGCTTTTGAGCCATTAAATGTATAAAATGATCACGACAGACAGGCCAGAATGTACCTTTAGAAGGCCCCTCAGTGTCCAATCATTGGGGTACAGCTCAAATTACATTTTTCAACCGCTACTAAGACCAGGGTGAGCGTGTATATTTCGCCCCCGAAAACCGTGTTCTTCATTCGTCTTGAATCACAAATTCTTTAAGACGTATTTTTCAGTTTATTATGGCTCTTAATAATCTGATTATTGGGTTGAGCAAGATTAGTTTAATCGGAGTTTTAAGGAATCTATTCTTTTCGATTATTTTTGAAATTAACGGCGAGACGTAATAATAAAAGTTTATAAACTGCATTCCGGATTTCATTCGGGTCAAGTGATAATCCCGGAAATATTTTAACATTATCACGTTCTCGTTATATGGGGAACCGTAAACAGCGGTTGCAATAAAGCATTTCTTCTTTGGTAATTTGTCTTCTATCTCCTCTATTGTACTCTTTGCTTTTCCCTCCCAAAATCCCAACGCATCCTTTATTTTCCCCATAAAAACTTTGTCCTTATCATCGAACAAACTAAGCAATTCATGCGCGCGAGGATATTGGGTTAGTGCGTTTTTAAGGTGATTATGGCTTTGCACAAATTCGCCATCTTCTTTTAGAAGTTGTCCCAATAGGGTATGAAAAATTGGAGAACATAGGTGGGTATCGGCGTTAAATTCTTTAACCCCATTTGTTAGTTCAAGAATTGCTCTGCTTCTATCTCCAATAGCCAAATAGTGTGCGAACATCAATATACGCAGGATGCGGAAAGTGACAAATACTTCATAATATCCAGTCATCATATCAAGGGCTGCGTTTTTTCTAGATTTTTCGTCCATATCAGGTCTTATACTATCCGGGTAAATGGCGACCCAATGTAGCCCACTGATAAACAGGGATTCCGCCGGATATTCAATGAAGTCAATTGTCGAATTCCAAGAATCGGTGTTTTTCTCGAATATTTCTCGAGCGACTTTCGCTTCTTTATTCGCTGATTCCAGATTTTTCAGTGACGCCCAACAATTCATCAGGCTGGTTCGAAAAACAAACTCTTCCAGAATCGATTCCTTATTATCCAGGGCATTTTCTAGAAATTTGATTTGCTCTTTAAAATCCGCGCCTGAATAGTTTGCTTCAATAGCAGCCCAAAAGTCTTTTCTGCTGTGATTGAATAGGCTATGGCTCATCGAAACCTCCCTCTTGGTTCCTTATAAATAAATAAGACCAAATCGGCGGCAACATTATTAGGTCGTTTCAGTAGGGTTTGTGACATAAATAATTATTTGTAGATTGAAAAAGCCGTATTTCTCCACTGGCACTAGTTCAGGCTTGATTTTATGAACAAGATAAACAAGGGGATCTCCAATGGCGATGGTCAAGCTAATGAAAATAGCAAAAAGGCCAGCAAAAGGAACATTTGCCTTAGTAAGAAAAAAGGCAATTAACCCAATAGGCAATATTATAGGGAAATATCCAATTGGATGTAATAGCAGAATAGGATTTACGCCTCCAATAAAGAACGAAAGAATAAACATCGTGAGTCCCGCTGCAATAGACCTTTCAAGGTTTAATAATAAAGTCAAACCCCAATTGATATTTTTTAGTCCGAAATAATCTTAGACATATCGCACCCTCCTCATTCGATGCAGATATTGGCTTTATTTTATAAAACCAATTTATGCGATCTTTTCAAGCTTGCGACGCCTCGTTGATTAATGTCTGGTTACGGCCCAAGCTTCTGCTTTATACATTGCTTCCCGGCCGTCTTTTGCTTTCCCGATATGATTTCCCCCCACATAAAGATCATGGGAATCTGGATCCCATTTCACTTCGTATGAAGTTCCCTTCGGAGATTTCGCGGTCCCCAACTTGATCGAACTCATCTCTCCACCTTCTAGCTAATATAAATATGAAACAACAAATAATCCTAAATGTCAAGGATCAGGATAGGAGGAGTTCCCCCAAAAATTATGGTGAGAAGAGCCATCTTTGGCCGGTTTCCGGATCGCGAGAGGAAAAACAGCCGTAAAGGCCCCGCTTTTGGCCGAACAGATACGCCTTGATCCCATCGGCCAGGGCATAGAAGCGGAAGTCAGGGATCCCGAACATCCGGCGGGCCGCCTGCAGCACGTGGCCGGTTAATACGCGAAGCTTCGTCCGCAGGTTCAGATAGACCATGGTGAAGTAGGACGCGGCCAGAACAAGAGCCATCATGTTCAGGAGACGGACGTAGGTCAGAAGTTGGATATCTTCGAGCTGACACGACTGCTTGATGAAACGGAACGTTTCTTCGATCGTCCAGCGGTTCAGATAGCTTTCGACAGCCCACCACAAGCTTCTTCTGGTCTTCTTCAGAGGGACGTTGGTCAGGAGCATGAGCGGCTCTTCTCCGAAGCCGCGAATAACCACCAGCGACAGAGGCTCAGGACGACCGGGAAGAGTGACGGGACGGACGCCGAACTCCAGACGCAAACAGCGGTCATTCTCTCCCTCCTCTTTGATAATGGATTCCAGATAGAGCATCGGACAGCCTAAGGCGATCTCCAGATCGTCAAGAGCGCGGCCTTGATAGATCAGATGCCGGCCCTGACACAGGCGGATGAGGAACCGACGTTTGCTCTTGATCAGGGGAAAAAGCAGTTTATCCCTGTCACCGCCCCGGTCCATGACCCACACTCCTTTTCCCTGGGTCGCCTGGCTGACCGTCTCGATGGCCGTCAAGATCGCGATGTTCTCGCTTTGATGATCCAGGCTCCGCTGGGAGTAGAGACGATTATAAAGCGGAAGGACCATGTGTTTGCCTGATTCGGCACCGATGATCTGGAGGAGCCAGTAGCCGGTGTCCAGCCCATCTTCGCTGCCATCGTGGACGCGGGCCAGGTATTCCATTTTCCTGGCGTACTTTTTGCTAATGTCCGAGAGATCCAAGATCAACAAGGTAAGATCTTGGATACGGGCCGCGGCCATGCGGCAGAGCGTTTGGGTGAGACGTTCCCATAGTCCTCGCCGGCACAGTTGGCGGCACAAGCGATATTCGGTCTTCTTTAAAGAGATCGGTTCTTGTAAGGCCCGTCCGATCTCCGTCAACCGAACGGATTGACGAGCCTGGATGCCATAGAGCATCTCGGCGACAAAACGACGGGCCGTTTTCGGAAGGCCTGCGGAAAGTTCCCCCGAAAATCGGAGGATCTGTTCTCGCAATTTCAGCGCGGTTTTGGCATAATGCGTGCGAGGTCTCCTCTGGCGTAGTAACCATATGCCAGCCTTCGGGCTGGGCATCTGGAGACCCCATTCTATTTCAAAAACCAGAAAAGTACCCCCAAATTTCATTTCCAGATATGTGTCCAGACTAATTCCAAGAAATAAAATAATTTAGCCCGATTTCAGCTTAATTATTGGGGGAAGTCCTGCAAGGAAACTGCCGCGAAGCAGGCCCTCCGGCCGTATCATCGTTCCGAACCACTATGAAATCCTCTTAAAAACGATAGACTTCGCGCCTATCTCGACACTACCCATCATAAAAAGTATTCCATCCGCTGTTCGGCCACCATGAGCGCGACCTCGGTCGAGACACGTGAGGGCGGCTTTTCGGCTACGAAGGTCAACTTCAGGTGATCGACGATTCGATCGACCACTTGATCATCGGTGATGAAAGCGACGATCCCGGGCTCAAGTGTTTTCCCCGCCGCGGCCTGAAAATAGAAAAGAAGTGCCCGGACCGCGCAGCAGCAAAGATCGCCCAGGAGCCGGCGCTTGAACGGAGGGGGGAGCATCGGTTTCGATTACTGCGTGACCACGGTCGACCATGCCTCAAGCCGACGGGTCTTCGTTCACGAGCTCGGCCATTCCTTCGCCGGTTTGGCCGATGAGTACTATGCCTCGGAGGTCGCCTACAACGATTTCTATCCCAAGGGAGTCGAACCGATCGAGCCGAACATCACCGCGCTGCTCGACCCGCAGAACATTAAATGGAAGGATCTTTTATCGCCCGGCATAGCCGTCCCAACCGATTAT
>Ga0315282_10002579_pt1 | contig 33120 bp, 34 predicted proteins | sample YL17G07_20_MG_FD_203693 | JGI IMG/M metagenome (GOLD analysis project Ga0315282, IMG submission 203693) | Sediment microbial communities from Yellowstone Lake, YNP, Wyoming, USA - YL17G07_20 | ecosystem: Environmental > Aquatic > Freshwater > Lake > Sediment | place: USA: Wyoming | collected...
CCATCTGGGTACGTAGCGGTGAGCTGCGGAGCTTGATACAAAAAACGGCGATCAAGGACACTTTCGTGTGACAAGCGCTTATAAGGGACTGTGTGACAGTCTGCGGGCACCTGAGCGTCTCGGGAAACGACTTTCTCCTGCTCGACCACAACACGAACGTTTACGTGACCCTGAAAAACGCGGAAAATTGGAGGGACTGGAACGGCCGGGACATCGCAGTTTTTGGAACGGTGCGCTGGATCCCGCCTGTCAGATAGGAATGTGAGCCGATGAAAAAACGAACGCCGAGAAAAACCAAGGTTCGGCGCAAAGCGACGAAGAAGGGCGGAGGCGCCAGGCGGTGGGTGAAGCGGCACAGGATGGCTTACGAGATAATTGTTTCGCTGTTGATAGTCGGTGGGATATATTTCGGCGTCAGAGGATCGCTGAGCCTTGCTCTGCGGATGGACGAGCCGTACAGGGCCGTGATTTCCCAAAGCATGAATCACGGTGATGAGTCATGGAGGAATTACTTCACCGATCGAGGTTACGATACCTCCAACTTTCCTGTACAAGGTGGGTTCGAACGGGGTGATTTGCTGTTTATAGAAGGTGTAAATCCTTTGATGGATGTAAAGGTTGGGGATGTCGTCGTATTCGATGTATCAACCCAGCCAATACCTATCGTCCACCGCGTTGTGGCAATAAACAATTATAACGGCGAGATTTACTTTACAACTAAGGGCGATAACAATCCATACGTTTTGCAGATTGAAAGTTACATCAAACCAGCACAGGTCCTCGGCAAGGTGGTATTCGTTATTCCATATATCGGTAATGTGTCGCTTTTGTTGCAGGAACACCCGGGGGTGTGCGTGGGAATTGTGGTTGTCGTGGTGACTGCTGCTGCCGCGATAGTTGATATCCACCGAGTCCGCAAACGAAGGTCTCAAACTCAACGAGTCAAGGGACGGATGAAACCCACCAGGAAGGCGGCGGGCAAAAGGAAGCAACGAAAGCGAAAACCGCGGCAGCCGAAGTCGCAGCGGAGAATAACTCGGCGGTGACCCCTGCGATCGTGAAGCGGGTTGCGAGCGCCGGTACCAGCAACTGGTAGCAAGCAAACAAAAAAAGAGCGAGGAGCGAGGCCAGAGGATTGGAGGGGGTCAGTCCCCGATATCGGGGGAGGCTCCAACCCCGAGCGACGAGCCGGGGCGGCGGGGCTCCCGCGTCCTAAAGTACCGTGAATGAGTTCAGTATGGCGTCGAAGGTGCTTGCGTAGTCACCGTAATATTTAGATATGGCAACGAACGTTATGGTGTAAACTTTATTGTTGGCGATGAAAAAGTCTTGCTTCATGGTGGCATTTACGCCCGAGCCGGAGAAGTTGTCCAAAACGAACGTCCACTCGTGCCCTTCTATGCCGTTTACTTGGACGCCCTTTTCACTTGTAAAACTGATGCCCGGATACATATTTTCTATCACGAGTTTGCTCGCGTTTGCCAGCTGGTCCAATGTCATGCCGCCCGCGGACGCCGGGATCTGCACGTTGAAACTCGCGGGGTCGTTCCATGAAGATGTGGAGGTCAGCTGCAACGGTGGCGCGTTGTAGTAAATCGCCGATCCCGATACTGTCCTCTCAATCCAATTTTGGGGGTACTTTATGCTGAACCCGTACTCCGCGCTGCTGTACTGCTCGTACCCGGTTCCGCCCCCGCCGGCGTTCGTCAGGGTCTTGATCCCAACGGCGAGGGAGGCAACACCGAAGACGAGCACCGCGACAACCAATATGAGCTTCTTTTTGTTCATGTTTCACCCGATTTGCCTTGTGGATAACCCCCTTCTCAGTTCAATACTTCCTAACTATTTGGGATATTTAAACTCAATCTAGCTTATCTGCTTCAGCAAGCCTATGGTGCGGGGGAGGGGATTCGCGCCCCTTTTTACTAGTAAAAATCTCTAAAAAGGAGGACTTCTAGCGATCACATCGACTTTTTGGGGTTTTACCCATTGCTTAATCTCTATTGGGCAGAGTTCCCCCACCTGGTCAAATATAACCTTGAACAAAATAGAGATATACCGCTCAGTCACGTCTGCCCATTTCTCTAGCATCTCTAATACATCTTTTTTATTGAACATGCTTTCCAAGCTAGGACCACTAGGCACCGTGGGAAGGTAAGTGTAGAATAGAATTAATGTTTTTGATACATGAACCTCAACCAATGGAGGAACTATACCCAACAACTTCCCTCGTTGCTCAGTCATGAAAGGACCTGGTCCCGTAAGAGCAATGGCATTCGTCCACCCCTTCCCTCCAAATTTGTATTTCCGAGTACCATAGCTGGCAAACCCTAACCTTTTAAGCACATCCACAAGTGTTTTGATCCTCTTCTCAACATCCTTTTCAGAAACATGAACAGTGCGGATCAGGAACGCCTTCAACTCATGGGGTTCCTCATATCCTTCTATATATCGCATGGAATCCTTCCGTAAAAGGAGAAATTCGCTCCCGAAATGGGTGATGCTATAATATCGCTTGTATTTCCGATCCCTTTCCACCCATTTTTCCCCGATAAGCGCTTCAAGGTGTCCGCTTACTGTCCCCTTAGAAGATAACCCTAGCTTCTCCTTCGCGTACTCCCAAATGCGGGCGTAGTGAACCCCCTCTTTGAACTTTGAAATGAAATCAAGGATTTTGTATTTAGTCTCGACGCCCATAGTTTCCTCAGATTCATCTCAGTGCCCCAATTTTTCAGCCTTTCGTTCGAGGGGGGCGGACTTTGTACGGAATCAAGAAGAAAACGGTGCTAAACAATAGTGTTTGTGGATGTGTTGAGATTGACGAACACGCACGAGCCAATCGCACTTGAGCAGTGGGGAGAGGTAGTCAGCCAGCTTCAAGCGCTTAGAAGAGATGATCACTGGCTCAGGGTCGAGCTGGACTGCGGTGAGTTACTCTTCCCGATCGACAGCCTCGAAACGAAGACACTCGAGGAAGATTTGAAAAAGTTAATGGGGCAAGTGATCGGCATCCTTCGAACAGATTCTGTGGATCGACCTGTCACAGTAAGGGCTGTGGAGAGGGGTGCGGCTTGACACTCTTCTCAAACTATTCTGCGAAACCCCGATTGCGGGGAAGCGTACTTCCCCGAAACCTGGGTTTCGGAGAATAAAATCCAAGGTGATTATGTGAACCCAATTGAGTTTCCTGAAGTTAAAAAATGGTTGGCGGGAAAAAACGAGCGTACTGTGAAGCAATATCTGCCAGCCCTAGAGGAGTACGTAAAATTTACTGGTTTGAATCCTGAACAGTTGATAGATGAAGCGGAGGGGGACAGAAATAAGTCTAGAAGGTACAGAGGTGCACCGGAGGGTAGACTGCAAGAATTCCACAAATACCTACTAACCAGTTATACGCGAAAAAGGGCAAAAAAAGAAAAGATCGGTCTCAGCGAGAAACGTGCAGTAGTATTCTTCGGTGCCATAAGAACATTTTACGAACGCAACGGGTTCGAGCTAGACGTAAAAACGCCAAAAGCCTCTCCTAAGCAAGTCAACTTCAAGGTCGCTATAAGACCGAAGGAATTGAAGAGGTTGCTTGAATGGTGTAGTAGTCTTAGAGATAAGACCATTGTATTATTCCTGTTTCAGAGCGGAATTTCGCTGGCCGAACTATGCAGCCTCAACTACGGAGACGTCGCCAGAGAACTTGAAGAAGGGAAAATTCCGCTATGCCTGCATATCATACGCGAGAAGGAGAAGGTGGAGTATTATACTTTCCTAGGTAAGGACGCTGTGGATGCTCTGAAGCTGTATATACATGAGAGAGAGATGCGAGGGGAGAAGCTCACCTATATGTCCCCCTTATTCACCAATGAGGGGACGAAAAAGTTGAAGGCTCAGCGAATCACGTCGCGCCCCATTGAAATAACATTCAAGAAGCTGGCGCTGAAGTCCGGTTTAGTTAGTGAATCGCAAATGGAGGCTGCGGACATGAACCCTGCTAGGCCCCACGCGTGTAGAAGTGGTTTTATGACTACTCTCAAACTCGCGAGTTGCAACGATACCGCCGTCGAGTACATGGCTGGGCACAAATTAGACGCCGTACAGATGGCATATTGGGGGGCACGACCCGAGGAATTGAGGGAGATGTACAGTAAGTATGAAAGTTACCTTAGCATATCTGAAACATCTGCTCCAGCCCTTGGGGCACGACAAGCGATCCTAAAGGAGATTGCAGACATAATGGGCATGGATTTAGAACTGGCCAAATCTGAAGTTAGAAAACAGCTGGGGAAGGAGCCGGAAGAATCCGAAGTAGAATCATTCCTGAAGGAAAAGATCCGGCAAAAAATCAACGGCGAACGAAGGATCAAGGAGCAACGTGTGATTGTTGAAGAAGATGTCGAGAAGTACATTAACGACGGGTGGACGGTTCAGTCCGTCTTGCATTCGGGAAAAATCATCGTTTGTAAATTATTAGTAGACGGCGCCCCGCTTCCCAATACCGGGGTGCAAAAGGGTTCCGTTCCGCCCCCAGAGAGAGTTACCCCCTCATCATCGGATAGCGAGAAGGAGAGATCCCTCGAGTCGAATGAAATACGGAAGAAAACTCCCACCGTAGTCAACAGCGGTACCACTGGTAACGTGGAGCAAACTGAGGAGGAAGACGTGGATAGACATCGGAGTGAACCCAAGAGTAAACTGAACAATGGCGAGCAGGAGAGGCGGGCTAGAAAAGGCCAACGCAACTTGGAGGATTTTATTTAGCACTCATCTGCCCTTTCATCTTCACGTACTCTTCCATTAGCCGATCGGGGTCGATTCCCGTCCCCTCGAATGCCTTGGCGACGGCCGACCGCAGAACCTTGAACTTATTGTCGATAATGACGCGACCGAAGTTCAGCCTTGAATACTCCGCTCTCAAATTCTCAATCTCGGTGGAATCGAAGTAGTTGTCTTGGCTTCCGGGCAGTATGTGGCCCATAAAGAACTCCTGTACCTTAGGGTCAAGCTTACCACCGTCGGCAAGCTCGCTGTGCAGCACTGTCTCGCAAGCCTTTCGGAGACAGTGGGGTCTCACATCGTTCCACCTGCGAATTCCCGCGAGCCTTGCCGATTTCTTGACGACATTCTGGAGCTGTCGATCCGTCATGACCTTGCTATTTCTACACTCCCTGCTTATCTGATTATACTCAGATGCGAAGAGCGGGTCGTCATCCTCTATTTTTCCGTATTTCTCTTCCCGTTCCCGCAGGTAGAGCCTTATCGCCTGTGTGGCCTCATCGGAAGTGAATGTGTAGTATGGAACGTTATTCTTGCATGCTTTGGTATCGATGCGCTTCATCTCAGGGTAAACTGGGATCATCAGGTTCGTGACCCCCTTCCCCAGATCCTCCCTGATGTCGCCATAAAGCAGCGCTCTAGATGTTGAATTCCTGAGGCCAGTGCTGTCTAGCGTCAGGATGATCGCCCTGTCCCTCAACGAGCAGGCAGAGTCGGCCATCAGATAGACTTCGTGCTTCGACGGGATGTACTCCGGGACCTTTCTATACCTACTGGGCGTGTAGTAGCCCTCCACCTCCAGGGCGTTAGCATTTTTGAAGCCGTTTACCTCGAAGAAGGCTTTCAGCACCGCTAGGATGTTGTTGGCGTACCTCTTGCTGTACCTGTCATTATTGAAGCCGTCCGCGTAGTCCTGCACCAACCTTTCCACATCGCTCTTTGGTAGTCTAACTAACTCATCTGGATTCGTCTTGGCGTACAGGCAAAAGGGATACAGTCTCTGCAGATAGGTTTTTCTGGATGCATCGCTTCCGCTCTTCCTCGATAGGTGCTTTAGGAGAGCGTCCACACTTTTGTATTCGCTGCTCCAGCCGTTGACCTTTAGAAATTCTAAGTAACCGCCGTGCATTTTTGCTGCATCAATGACGAACGGCTTTGATCGATTCATAACATCAGTTTCGACCGACATTTTTTCACCTCCTTTTTTGTCTTAGATCCGGCTTCATCGATTTTCATTCGTACAACCCCCTGAACCTCTCCACGCCATCATCTCGACCGTAGTGGAGCGTCGCCGTTTCGCGAAGATGTAATCTGCACATAGCTCCGTTGTGCTCATTCCATGCAACGCAACTTCTTTCCTTCAACAATGGAAGAGTGATAGCCACGTCGGTACTCAAAGTCGCGGGGAGTAGAGCAGATGCTATCCTAACCTCCTTTCTGCACACGAGCTTCCCGCAGAAGGTCACGTCCCTCTCCCCTAGGATTGGGTTTCCGAAGTCCTTGATGCTCTGGGAAGCCAAGATAACGCTTATCCCTAGGTTTCCGGAAATCCTGACGAGATCGAAGAAGGGCCTGGAGTTTATCCTGTTGAGTTCATCGACGATCACGCATGTGGGCTCCAACAGGCGCACGGCAGGCTCGCCCAAACTGTATTTTATCTCTTCGTCCCTCGCCCGCCTTCTTTCCTCTATTAGCTGTTTGATGAAATAATTGCAGATGAAGTCGGCTCTTGTCCTATCGGACGGGGAGATGTCGCTTAGATCTATCCTGATTCCCCGATAATTCGTTAGGCACTCAAGTGGCCTCGTTACGCCGTCGACTACCACGGGATCGCTTTCAAGCGCATCTATCTTCGTCTCAAATCCCTCCTGTGAAATTAACGGGAGCTTAAAGGCGTACTCTCTGGCCAATGTTATGAAGTCGTCTTTTGTTGTCCCCTCTCCCACCTCGTTCAGGATCATCCCGACGGTCCTCCTCTGTAGCGTCGCATGCTCGCCTATCCCGAGTAAAGCTAGGATGTCGTCCCCCTTCAGGCTCGAGAACGGTATCATCAGGGATCTGTCCACAGCGCTGAGGGTCTTGATGTTGTTGAATGCCAGCTGGGCATCGTTAGGGCCCTCGTTTGGCCTGTCGAAGCGGAGGTTGCCTATTGGGTCGAAAATAACCGGCTTGGGGAGGAACCCTTTGGAAAGGTCGTTTCCCCGATCAAGTAGCCCTTCGGTAATGACTCGGAGGCAGGAAGACTTGAAAGATCTCTTCCTCCCAATTAATACCGCGAAGATCGGGTGGCTGAAATCAAGATAGACCTCTTCGCCCCCATCGTCATTATGGCCCAACCAGACGCTGTTTTCGCCATCTCCTTTCCCCAATGTTACGCTCGCCATGAAGAATCACCCCTGTGCTTGCATACAAGATACCCGCAACAGTCGCACGCCCCTGTTTTCGGCGACCGCGAGGTTTTGCCTGTGCTCAAGAACTCGGTAAATTCGCGGTATATCTCCAAAACAAGTTCCTTCTCGCGGATGCCGAACTCGACCTTTACTCTCTTGGGTGGAGAGCTGTACTGAAGCACCCCGAAAGGCACATGACGATATTTGAACTGTACTCCGGCGCAATATGCCAAGAGCTGAAACCGATCTATGTCTTCAAAGCCCTTGTCCCATGTCTTATATTCAACCGGAATTGGGCCACCATTTCGAAGGATACCATCGACCCGCCCATAGATACCAGGAGGGAATTTGACGGGGATTTCCATCTTTATTGGGAACATGGCTTTAGGTGGAAATCTCTGTAGAAGTCCAAGCTCCCAATCCCATTCGAGGACAAGTATATCCAAGGCACGATCGAAGACCCTATCCAAGTCAACTCTTTGAAGGTAAGGCACCTCACCCCTCGCCCGTTTCAAAGACAGCAAGGCAAAATTCTTCATATCTTTGGGTTTTTCGCCCACTTGCGCGAACCTTCGCTTGAACTGATTAAGGAAAATTCTGGCCGCGTGAACAACTGTGCCAACAACCATGTCCTCGCTTGGTGCGAAGAGCTTTCCTAAGTGCCTGTTCCTAGCGATGTACGGGCAACGAATGAATTCAGACATCTCCTTCACAGAGACCCTGGCATAATTTCCTCCATGGGCAAAGGCCGGAGTCTTATTGGCTAACACCCTAACACCTCTTTTTTAGAATCGAAAGACCTGTAAAGCGGACAGACCTTGGTAACCTCGGCATCTAGTTGGGAGGGCCTATAATCGTTCAGGAGTGCTTCGATCCCACCATTTTCAGTTTCGCTCATTGGGCATCACCTTCTTGTAAGAGGATCAGACAATCGCTCCAAGGTGAGGGTTTCTGGGAGTTCAGCCGCTCCTTCAGCCCCCCTGAAATGCCTTGAGATAGGTTCAGCACGGTCCTCGCGACGAAGGTACTGTCGTAGAGTTCGCCGACGATCAAAAGGCACCCGTATTCGACCAAAGCGCTATTGCCGTCCACTGAAACCAGCCCGTTTTTCATGGCTTGGTGCAGAATTCTTGTTACCTGGGCGGAGTCTTGCACCCCAAACCGCTCCGAGATTTTCCTCACCGCGTGGCTTGTCAGAACCAATCTTATTTCTCTCTTCAGATTATCTGACATCTGATATCACCCATCAGATATCTGATTACTCCCCGTATAAACCTTTCGGTCAGATATCTGATTTCTTCCAGAAGCGTATTTAAGGCGCAAATCTGATAATATACTGGTGATCATCGTGGGAAAAATATCATTGATCCTAGACGGTGAGCGAGAGGATAAGCTGCGAAAAATGGCGATAAAGAAATTCGGTCTAAAGAGAGGTTACCTCACCAAAGCCTTGGAAGAGTCGATAATGCTTTGGATGAAAGAAAACAAGAGCTATTTGAAACCTGAAAAAGCGTGACCCCCGAGAAAGCGCGACCTCCATCATACCTTCAGGTAAAGAATATTGGGGTCTGGTAACTAGGAAAGGACTTGACCACGCCAGTTCCCTATTGCTTGTTTCTCGTCACCCGGTCTGGCTCCGCTCGGTCGTCGCGCTCCGTCGCCCTCGCGTCTTCGCATAAACATCGCTCCTGCCCGCCCGCGGGGCCTGCTTAAAAAAGCCAAATATATGCAGTACATAAATACAAAGGGACAAACATAAAAAAGGGAAAGTATGACAAAATCTAGCGTATTCATTAGCGGTGATATGAAAGATGTCAAAGACGAAAGAGAATTAGTAGAATGGATGATTAGAGAGGTAGAGCCGTTTAAATCGCTTTTAGATCCCATAGCGCTTGGAAGGACGGCTGGACCGAGACCAGCCATAACCGAATCTCTCAGAAATGCGAGAGAGTGCAAAATGTATATTGGGATAATTGGAAAGGATTACTCAGAAACCACACATAAGGAGTTCAAAGAGGCCCGAAAAGCCAACAATAGATGCTTAGTGTTCGTTCGTGTTGAAAAAACAAGAGACCCAAAAGTAAAAAAGTTTATTGAGGATGTAGCTAAAAAAGAGATTATCTACAAAGAATTTAGTGATACTCCAAGTTTAGTAAAGGCTGTAGAAAATAGTTTGCAAAATGAGCTACTTAGAACACTAGATTTTGGTCTTAAAGTGAGAGGCCGACCAAAAAAGCAACACAGGAGAAGGCAACGTGGAAGAAGCGAGGCGTAGACTGCCACACGTTTTATGAGACACTAAAAAGCGTAGAGTTAATGTCACTCTTCCAGATGGTAAGAAGCTTAGACTACCTGAACCCCACCGCTAGCACTGCACCCTATCTTGGTTAGTATGAAGCAGAAACTCTTGAGCATGTTGGACAAGAGGTTGATATGGCATTATGGCAATCAAGGAAAAATCGGTGCAAAAAGTGACAATGTTATGAACTACCGCCAGCCCAAAGCCCTCGCCCGCCGCGAAAATGCGCGAGGCGCTTGGATAATTTCCGACGATAGCGTACCGAACCTCAAATGTGCACGCAACAAGGAGTGATGCATCCAGATTAACGTGTTTGGGTGGATTTAAGCGCATCAGAACCTCTGCGCAAAGAAACGTGGATTAAATTTCAACTTTTTTACGCACACTTTTCCGTGTTTTTAAATTTTGAAATCCAGCGATGAGTATCGACAACGTTAAGCCGAGAATGAGTATAAAATCTCTAGAGTTAAGAAGCGTCGCCAATGCATCTGATCTAAAAACGAGCATTAGTAAATCATGCGAGAAATCGAAAATTACTACGGTAAAAAAACACATGAATAGTAAGGGAGGTAAAAACGTCAAAAACTTTGAAGTTGCATATTTTGCGGAAAAAACCCAAAGTAACCAAGTGAGAAAGATTACTCCAAGCACATATATCGTGTGAAGAAGTAAACCAACACTACCAAATTGTGAAATAAAAGACGCAGTTAATGCTTCTCCTTCTGTAAAAATTTGTTTATAAATTACTGCATACCAAGTAAGGGAAGCTGTAATAACGTGTAAAACTAGTGCGCTTATTAAAAGAATCCGCTGAAGGCTATTCGCATTCGTCCAAATTTTTAACGCAGTTATTCTCATCACCAATTTGGGAATTCTTCGCATTTTTTAGTTACTGTAGATGAGTTATAAAGATACTACACTAGAAATAATTCATATGGGAAAAGTTGAAGATGGTGATCAAGACTCGATCCATGACTTGGTGATTAAAATGGAAGCCAAAAACACGTTACCTCAGTTATGGTGGGGGCGATGAGGAGAGTAAAATATGAGAAAAAAGTTGTTAAAAAGTCTTGAAAAGTGCATCGAAAGTGCATGGAAAGAAGGTGTTAAAAACGATTATAAGAATACTGCTATGTGGTGGAAAGAAGCGGAGATAGTTGCCTCTTTTTATCATCATTTGTGTCTAAATTTGTGTCAAAATAAGGAACTCAAAAAATCTGGAGTTCAACCAATATCCGAGTATCGGCCAAAACCAACGGAAAAAAGGGAGGGCAAAGAGTTCTTCCCAGCACTTAAAAAAGACAAGTCTGATCCACGCGGTAGAGCTAAATCACTTGATCTCTGTATCGCCGAATTTGTGAAACACGATAAAGAAGAATTATGGGAAAATGAACATCACCCACTTGTGGCGATGGAGTTCAAGTATTGGGTTGGAAAAGAGGATATTGATCAGCTAACAAAAATTCAAAATTACATCGATAACTATGAGGGTTTTGATGAGAAATATTTTTGTTTCGTTGAAATGCAGAGGAGATTACAGAGATTACATAATTGGACGGAGAAGATTAAAGACAAAAAGAAATTAAAGAAGTGGAGGATAGCCTACCTGATAGACGATGGAAATAGAAATCCCCTTTGCTCGGTGGTTTCTTTAGATGAATTTTTGAAGTTGGTAATCAAATTAAGAAAACAAAAAGCAAGCGAAGTCGCATGACATCCCTCACCTTCTACGGCGGCGTGGGCGAAACCGACAAAAAGGTACAAGAAATCGTAGAAAAAAGCATTAGACAAGCGATTCGTAACTTTGGTGAAAATCAAGAAAAATTCAAGAACGAACAACAGTTTCAAGAATTTCTTTACTACATTCTTGCCGATGAGCTTAAAAAAGAAAACATGCTTTTTGCCAAGACCGGAAACGGGAGGGATTTGATTTTGTTGTTGAGGGAAAAAATAACGAATAAAAAATACAAGCGCAGCAATGCCAAGAAAAAAACTCATGGTAGGTTGGACATTGCCATACTTAATTCAAGCGCAAGCAACCAAGATTTCCCAAAAAACGGATCGGATTTAGAAAAAATTCCTCTAAGTGTTGGAATAGAAATAAAACTTAACAAGACAGATAAAAGTTGGGAGGATGAGATGAATCACATTTTTAAAAAACTAAATGATGAGATAACTTTAACCGCTGCTGGGAGGTACATTATTTTTTTATCTACTAGGGCAAAGTTCAAGTTCGCAAATGGGTATAGGAAATGGCTAAATGAGCACCCCAGAGTGAAAGTCTATTCTAATAAAAATGGGTTAGAAAGCACGAGATGAAACAATGTCCACAACGTTGACTTTCCACGGCGGCGTGGGCGAGATAGGCGGGAACAAGATCCTCCTGGAGGACCGAGACACCCGCCTCTGGCTCGACTTCGGCCTCAGCTTCGGGCAGCAAGGCGAATTTTACGGCGATTTCATGGGTCCCCGCTCGAAGGGGGGCATCCGGGATCTCCTCCAGATGGGGTTCGTGCCCCGCCTCGACGGGATTTACAGGGACGACCTCGTGCATGTCCAAGGGATTGAGGATGCGCTCAGAGAACTCGGCATCGAAGACACATCCTACTGGGCCCCGGAACTCCTGAGCTACGAGAACATTCTCAAGCGGGACGGGAAGCCCTGGCTCACGGGAGTCCTCCTAACCCACGCCCACCTCGACCACTGCGGCTACATCCCATACCTCGACCCGCGGGTCCCGATCTACTGCTCCGAGATCACGCTGCGGGTGCTGGAGACCATGGATGAGATCAGCGGGGGTGAGTTCACCGCGGTCAAGCCTTGGGAGGTCGAGCGCTTCAAAAGCGGGTTCTTCAAGGGCAAACCGTCGATAAGGGGTGGAGATGAAGTTGCCCGCGAGTTCAAGCCTTTCACCCCCGGTGGCACACTCAAAATCGGGAAGTTGCGCGTCCGGACCTTCGCCGTCGACCACTCGATTCCCGGGGCGATGGCTTACCTGATAAAAACTTCGGACGGCAAGCGCGTGCTTTACACCGGGGACCTCAGGTTTCACGGCAGGCAGGCCGAGGCCACCAGGCGTCTTCGGAGGGCGCTCAAGGGGACAAAGCCGGACGCGATGGTGTGCGAGGGGACGCGCGTGGACGAGCCTGAGCCTGACTCCGAGGATCGCGTCCAGACCGAGTGCACCGAGATCATCTCGAAGGCCAAGGGGTTTGTCGGGGTCGAGTTCGCGTGGAAGGACCTGACCCGCTTTGAAACCCTTCGGGGGGCCGCCCGAGCCAGCGGGAGGACGTTCGCAATCTCGGCCCGCACCGCCTACCTGCTCAACAAGCTGGAGCGCGGCGGGGAGGTGGAGCGAGACCCGCGGGTGAAGGTTTACGTCCCCCGGAAGGACAGCATGACGTACTCCCCCGGCGACTACGGCAGGTCGAAATACATCGCGGGGTTCAGCTCGGACTGGGAGGAAGGGGGGCCAGATACCCGACATCTCGAAAATGGGATACGGGCTTATCAGATCAAGGCCGGCCCCAAGCGCTACCTCGTGCACATCACCGCCTGGGACTTCAACGAGCTCATCGACCTGCAGCCTCCGGATGGCGGTCTTTTCATCTCTGCTTCATCGGAACCCTACGACGACGAGGGGGTGATCGAGGAGGAGCGGAAGAAGGCCTGGATGAGGCTCTTCAGGCTCAACCCTCCCGACCACGAACTCCCCCACATCCACGCCTCCGGGCACGCTTCTGGACCCGAGCTAAAGTCGTTCGTGCGCGAAGTGGGCCCAGGGGTCCTGTTTCCGGTCCACACCGAGCACCCAGAGCTCTTCAAGGGGCTGGCAGGGGAGGTGCACGAGCGGATCGAGCTGGGGAAGGCTTATGAATGTTAGAGGAAATTTGCCGTTGCGAGTGAACTTTGTAGAAGAAATGTTTATGCTCAATTAACATTGGGTCTACGAAAGCGCACCGATATCTTGGTTGAGACTGAAAACGGCATGTTGAGAATACAGGTCAAGGGCAAACAGGGAAGGGAGTGGCCAGGAGTTAAAGGAGTGTACGACATAAAGCATTTATGGCTTACTAACAAAACTATCATGATAAACATGGCTAGGAAGACCATAATCGATACGCTCGTCCTCTACTTGGGCTCTGGGCCAAAGAGATTCACTGAGATTAAAAGCTATCTCGAAAGCTTCCGGAAAGGGGAAACCCCAACCAAATCTTACGCAAAGGGAACCATTCAGAGTATTCTCGAAAGGGCATCCGAATACATCGAGAAAACTTCTCGAGGTTTATACGAGCTTACTGATATTGGTAGGCGGAGGCTGGAAGAGTTGCAGGAGGTATCCTTGGAGGATGTCCGAGCTGGAAAGTTAACGCCTCAAGAACTGGAACGCTACCTTTGGAAGGCAGCCGACATCCTGAGGGGGGCGGTGGAGGCCCCAGATTACAAACATTTCATCCTGCCAATGCTGTTTTACAAACGGCTTTCCGACGTGTACCAGGAGGAATATGAAGAATTGCTCAAAAAATATCGCGACAAGGAGATCGCCCGCAAAAAGTTTCACAGGTTCGTTATTCCAGAGGGCTGTCTTTGGGAAGACATCCGAAAAGTCGGCAAGAATGTCGGGGAAAAGCTGAACGACGCGCTCAGCAAAATAGCAAAGACAAATCCAGAACTAGAGGGCGTTGTCAATCGGGTTGATTTCAACGACCAGGAGAAGCTCTCAGAGGGCAGGCTGATCAAACTCATCGAGCACTTCAGCACGTTGAAACTCGGAAACAAAAATGTGGATCCGGACATCTTGGGCAGAGCTTATGAATACTTGATAAAACAGTTCGCACTTGCAGAGGCTAGGAAAGGCGGGGAGTTCTACACACCTCGGGAAGTCGTCAGGGCGATGGTTGAAATCCTCGGCCCAGATGAAGGTAGCGAGGTCTACGATTCTTGTGTCGGCTCTGGGGGCATGCTCATAGAATCTTACTATCATCTAGTCAGAAAGGGCAAGAACGCCAGAAATCTGTTTTTGTATGGGCAGGAGTCGACGCTTTTCACATGGGCAATCGCCAAGATGAATGTCATCCTCCACAATTTAGAGGCAGAAATTCGCCACGGCGACACTCTAATAGATCCAAAATTTTTGGAAAACGGAGGGCTGAAGAAATTCGACATAGGGATAACAAACCCAATGTGGAACCAAGACGGCTACCGAGATGTCATTGAGAACGACAAGTTTGGAAGGTTTGTTTACGGCACCCCACCAAACGGCTCGGCAGATTGGGGATGGATTCAGCACATGTTGGCGAGCTTGGGGGGGAAGGGAAGGATGGGAATTGTTCTGGACCAAGGGGGCCTTTTCAGGGGCGGATCGGAAGGTGGAATTCGTAAAAAAGTGATTGAGGATGATTTGATCGAATGTGTTGTCGCGCTTCCGGAAAAGATATTCTACAACACTGGGGCGCCTGGTTGCCTCATATTTTTGAACAAGAACAAGCCCAAGGACAGGGAAGACAAGGTTCTGTTTATTCACGCCGCCAACAGCTACGAGAAATTGAAGAACATGAACCGACTGAGGGAGGAGGATACCGAAAGAATAGTTAAGGCGCACAAGGACTTTAAAGATGTTCAAAAATTTGCCAGAGTCATCTCTCGTGAGGAGATAAGGAAAAACGATTATAACCTCAGTGTTGCTCGCTATGTCGATATCTTTGGCGAAGAAGAGAAAGTTGACGTCAAAAAAGTTTGGCAAGAGTTGAATTCTCTAGAAAAAGAAAGACAGAAAATCAACGAGAAAGTTAGAACCGATTTGAAGGAGTTGGGAGTTGAGTGAAAATGTTTATAAATAAACTTTACATTAAAAACTATCGTTGCTTTGATGAAACTACTTCGGTGATAGAGTTTTCCGAGTCAGGGTTAACTGCGTTAATAGGCCCAAACAATGTAGGTAAAAGCACTGTTTTGAGAATATTAGAATTTTTGCTTGGAGATAAATGGCCACGTTTTGACGAGGAAGATTTTCACAATAATGAGTTACATAAGGATATTGTTTTGGTTTGTACTTTTACAAAAAAAATAGATATCGATATGAAAGATTACAAGATCTCCATTGCAGGCGTTGTGATAAGAGCTAAACATATACCTAGCGGTTATGGGGAAAGTTCAATTGATGTAGATTATCGACTGTTGGAAAGCGATAACAATATTGAAAATTTAGATTTTGAAAAAATTGATATTGCTACTTATCGATACAAAGATGGAAGAAAAGGAAATTATCCAGTTTACATAAGCCAGGAAATTAAAAATCAGTTGCCTGTAGTAGTAACCATCCCACTGATTAAATTGCTGGCAGAGCAACCCACTAATAAATGGGGCGTATTAGGAAGAATGTTACAAAAAGTTGATAACGAATTCACCAAAAGTGAAACCCAAAAAACCGCTTTTGAAGAAAAGATAAAAGAAGCGGTAAAAATTCTCAGGATTAATGAGTTTAATGAGATAGAGAAAGACATCCAAACATTTTGGAATAAAATGAAACCTGCAAATTTAACTGGAACTGAGCTTAAATTTTTAGAATATGAGCCATGGCGGTATTATCGTCAATTCAAGCTTTCGATAAGACAGGACGGTAAAGATGTTCCACTTGAAACATTAGGAGAGGGAGTTCAACGTCTTGCAATCATCGCCCTATACCGTGCTTATCTCAAACGACATGGAAGAAATGAAAGAGCAATTTTGCTGATAGAAGAACCAGAAAGCTATTTACATCCACAAGCCAGAAAAACTTTATTCCGTATTTTAAAACAAGCGATTAAAGAAACAGAAGATGTGGAGGGGCAAATAGTTTATACAACTCATTCGGAGAATTTTGTCGACTGTGGAGATTTTGATGATGTTGTGATCTTTATTCGAAAAGATGACGGCATAAAAGTTAGACATATAAGCGAAGAGGCATTAAAACGGCATACAATTGCCCTTGGACAACCAGAATCTGAAATTTGTGAACAACACGTGCACTATCGGCTTGTAGAAACAATTTCGCAAGGATTAAAGGAAGCACTTTTCGCTCATAAAGCGGTTGTAGTAGAGGGCCCATCAGAAATCGAATTATTCAGATTTTTTAGTGACGCAGAAAAAGAACAGATTGGAATCGTGTCGGCTGGTGGGAAAAGTAATATCCCAGCCATTTATTCTTTTCTCACTGCTTTTGGCGTGCCTTGCCTGATTGTTATCGATAGAGATGGAGAAAACCAAGAGAAGAACGAGCAAGATAATGTTAAAATAGCCAGCATTTTACAACAAACTAACGCAGCGAACCCAGATAACACAAAAATGGATATTTCTAAAGATGAAATAAACAACGTGAAGGATGACGAGATCTACTCGAATAGTAGATTGCTAGTTTTTGGGAAGAATTTGGAAACAACCTTGAGGAAAAGGATACCTGATTGGAATAAACTGTTAAGCTTACTTCGTAAAGCTTTCAATTTACCCTCTGAAAATCCAAAACCTGGCCCCCGCGACATTCAAGCGTTAGGCCTTGTGCACGCTTTTGGATGCAAAGATAACACCGAATTAGATGTAGCAATAAAAGCAACTAGAGCCAGTTTCGATGAGTTGAAGAAGGGACTAAACGAATTCATGAGCCAAAAAACAGGTAACCCCAGCTTATTGGTGCCAAAATGACAAGGAATTCATTAAGAGAGAAGGAACTTAAAAATCCAATTGGTGTAATTCCGAAAGAATGGGGAGTAGTTAGACTGGAAGATGTTACCCAAATAAACGCGGGGCAAACAGCCCCGCAAGGAAAAGATTATTTTGAAAATGGTAAGTTCCCATTTGTCAGAGTAAAGCACTTGAATAATCTATATCGGGGCGGACACGTTGCTGATTTTGATCTAATTAACGAGAAAGCGATTTCTGAAAACAAGCTGAAGCTTTATCCAAAAGGTAGCATAATTTTTCCAAAAAGTGGCGAATCTATTAGATTAGAGCGCAGGGCAATTCTAGATAGAGATAGTTATGTTGTAAATCACTTATGTGTTTTAATTCCGGACAAAGAGAAGATTGATGACAAGTTTCTTTTTTATTATCTTACTCACATCAAAATTTCCGAGTTATTAACTCAAACGACGACCCCCTCGATCAACCTCTCTCAAATTAAAGAAATCAAAGTTTCCCGTCCGTCCCTCCCCGAACAGCGCAAAATCGCCTCGATCCTCTCAACCGTCGACGAGGCCATCCAGAAAACCGAGGAGATAATCCAGAAGACCCAGAAACTGAAGCGGAGCCTGATGCAGCAACTGTTGACCAAGGGGATAGGGCACAAGAAGTTCAAGCGGACGGAGATCGGGGAGATACCAGAAGAGTGGGATATCGAGACTTTGGGAGAAACCGCTACATTACAGAGAGGGTTTGATTTGCCGGTTCAGTCCATGAAAGATGGAGATTATCCAGTCATGGCTTCTAATGGGATAATAGGATTCCATTCAGAATTTAAGGTAAAGGGTCCTGGCGTTACTGTTGGAAGGAGTGGAGCTGTGGGCGAGGTCCACTATATTGAACATGACTTTTGGCCGCATAACACTGCACTGTTTGTCAAGGATTTTCATGAAAACAATCCTAAATTCGTATATTATTTCTTACAAAAACTGAGGCTCCAGCGATTTTCAGCGTATACTGGTGTGCCAACCCTCAACCGCAATTTCATACATCCAATCAAAGTGGCTGTTCCGAAGCTGAATGAACAGCACAAAATCGCCTCGATTCTATCAGGGGTTGACGAGAAAATAGAGAAAGAAAAGCAAAGAAAAGAGCAACTCGAGAAGCTGAAGAAGGGCCTAATGCAGGATTTGCTTACGGGTAAAAAAAGAGTGCGGCCAAATTGTACGAGAGGAACTTAAAGGAGGAGAAAAATAAAATGCTAGTATACACCGAAAAATCCGCAGCCGAGGATCCCATTATTAAAATGTTACAAGAACTAGGCTGGGAGTACATCCCAAGCTCCGAGCTGGATAGAGATTTCGAAGAACCTTTTGACAGGAAAACATTGAGAGAGTGGATCAAAAAATTGAACCCATCGATAACTTTAGAGGAGGAAGTTGACAGGGTAGTCAGCTCCCTCAAGATGATCCCGAACGACATAAGCGGGAACGAAGAGTTTTTTGGATGGATCAAGGGTGAAAAAAGTCTCATCCTAAGGCCTGGGGAAAAGGCCACGACGATCAAACTCATCGACTTTGATGACATCGAAAATAACCGGTTTGTGGTAACCAACCAGTTCTGGTTTCAAGGCCATGAGCTGCGCAGATTGGACATCGTCCTTTTGGTCAACGGCGTGCCTTTGGTGGACATAGAAACGAAGAGCCCCGTGAAAGGAGAAAGTGAAGATACAACAGTATATGAAGAAGCATTAAACCAAATCATGAGATATCATCGCGAAGCCCCCCAACTCATGAAATACTTGGCTTTTGTATGCCCATCGGATGGTTGGATTCTCAAGTATGGAGGATACGACGAAGAGAAATTTTCCGAGTGGAGAGTCCCAGAGAAGGAAAAAACAACCGATGACATGCTAAAAATCGCCGTTGAGGGGTTGTTTAACAAGAAAACATTCCTCGACATGATAGAGAATTTCATCATTTTTGAAAAGGAGCGCGAGTTAATACGAAAGAAGATTGCTCGATATAACCAGTTCAATGCTGCAAACGAGATCGTGAATCAAATTTTAGAAGGGAAAGTCAAGAGGGGCTTGATATGGCACTTCCAAGGCTCTGGGAAAACCCTGACGATGTTGTTTGCCGCCTGGAAACTTAAGAAAATCCCGCAACTCGGCAATCCCGCCATTTTAGTTGTAGTCGACAGGAAGGATTTAGAAAGCCAGCACTTGGGAACTTTCAAAATTTTGCCTTACACTGCTAGGGCCGATAGCAAGAAGAGCTTGAGAGAAAAACTCAGCCGCGACACGAGAGAAATCGTCATCACGACTGTTCAAAAGTTCGGTGGGATGGAGAAAGCCCTGAGCCGGAGGGGAAATGTCGTCATCCTCATCGACGAGGCTCACAGAAGCCAATACGGGGCTCTGGCCGCCCACATGCGAAGAGCGCTGCCGAACGCTTTCATTTTCGGGTTTACTGGTACACCGATTGACAAGGGGACCTTGGGCAAAAGCACTTTCCGGACGTTCTGCCCCCCAGGCAAAACGTATCTAGACAAGTATTCGATGAAAGATTCCATTCACGACCATGCCACAGTTCCCATCTATTATCTGCCAAAGTGGATGGAGTACACCACAGAGAGAGACAGGAAAACACTTGACAAAGAGTTCTTCGAAATGACAAAGGGGCTCTCAGACGACGATCAGGAGAGAATCCTACAAAGGAGCGTAAAAGTAAAAAATATACTGAAAGCCTCAGACCATATTGAAAATGTAGCCAGAAATGTCGCGGAGCATTTCGAAAAAAATGTAAATCCATCAGATTTCAAGGCCCAACTTGTGGTTGTGGATAGAGAGGCATGTGCGCTTTTCAAAGACGCACTTGACAGATATTTGCCTCCAGAATACTCAGCAGTAATCTACACCCCAAGAGCAAACGACAAGATGTTCTTAAAACGATTCGTCAAGGATGAAAGGGAAAAAGAGAGGCTGGTTAAGGAAGTGGCTCAAGGGTCTTTCCAGCGCCAAAACGAGAATCCGAAAATTCTGATAGTTACAGACATGCTCCTCACCGGATTCAATGCGCCGATCGAGCAGGTCATGTACTTGGACAAGCCCCTAAGAGACCACAGGCTTCTGCAGGCGATAGCGAGGACAAATAGGCCGTACCCTGGAAAGCTCGGGGGCTTGGTGGTGGATTATGTAGGCATTTTCGAAAATTTGGTCAAGGCGCTGAACTTCCAAGAAGAAGAAATAGAAGGAATTGCTTATCCGATAGATGAGTTAAAAAAAGACTTCACAAGCGAAATTTCCTCGTTGTTGGCGATTTTCAAAGATGTTAAGAAAAACGGTTCAAGGGAGTCTTTGCTCGTGGCGGTGGGGATGATAGAGGAAGAAAAGAAGGCCAGAGAGTTCAAGAAAAGGCTCTCGAGGCTCAAGGATTTGTATGAGGCGATCGCGCCTGATCCGTTCCTCATCGAATATCTCCAAGATTACAAGTGGCTATTGAGCATAAACATCGCCTACAACAGAATTTACGGGAGAGAGGCGCGGCTGGTCGAATACAGGAGAAAGACGGAGAAACTCATCAGGGAAGAAATAAAGATCAAAGATATGGAGCGAGAAATCCCCATTTTCGAAATAGACGAGGACTACCTACAGAAACTCGACAAATCGGGATACACGGAACGTGAAAGAATATCTGAACTTGGAGCTGCCTTGGGGCACCGTATCAGGATAAATTTGGGAACGCACCCAATCTACGAAACCCTTAGCCAGAGACTCCAGAGAATTATGAAATTAGTGGACAGGAGGCAGAAGAGAGCGGAGCTAGAAAAGCTTGTTGGGGAAATCGTAGATCTCGGACGTGAGCGGAAGAAACTTGGCGCGACCCCGTTAGAGCATGCCATGATCGCGGCTCTAAAGAAAGTAACTAAAGCAAGGAGTGACAAGAAGTTGCTTCCGCTCGTGAAAAAGCTTCTTTCTCATGTTGAGGACATGATGTTTCCGGGATGGTCTAGGAAGAAAATCCTCAGGGTGGAGATGGGGAAAAGACTTTTTGATGCATGCATGCACGAGTTCTCAGCCGAAGGACTTAAACCGGATACCATCTCTCAAACCACTGATGAGTTGATAAAATTTATCGAGAGATACAGGGGATAGCATGGGTACGTTCAAAGTTGGAGGCCAAGTTGTTCAATACACGATTCGAGAAAATAGCAACTCGAAATATTTGGTTCTTAACCTGAGGAAAGACCGAGTGCTGGAAATAAGTTTGCCTCGGAACTCCGGGCTAAACGTGAGAAAGGTTCTTGAGAAAAAGCGTCCTTGGATCGAAAAAAGATACAGAGAATTATCGGGAAGAAAGCGCGTGGTTGGGAACAAAAAAATTCTTTATCGCGGCCACATGTATCACCTTAAAATCATTCGGGGGTACGAACAGAAAATCCGGATACATGGAGATAAAATAACAATAAATGTGAAGGGGGGACAAAGCGCGAGAGTGGTGCTGAAGGAATGGATGGTCCGAAAAAGCAAAGGCTACGCTGCGAGAAAAGCAGTGAAGTTTGCCAAGTTGCTGGGGATTAATCCTGATTTTAACGTTGAAACTAAAGATATGAAAAGTTGGGGCAGATGCATAGACAAGAAACAGTTGGTTTTTAATTGGCAGCTGATAGGGCTTCCGGAGCGGCTGGCTGAATATGTGGTGGCTCATGAGCTTGTACATCTGGCTGAGGGAAGTCATTCAAAAAAATTCGAGAGGAAGCTAGCTGCTATTTGTCCCGGGTACAAAGAACATAGGGATGAACTCAAGAGCTACTTGATTTGTTCACGAGAATAGAAATAATGGTGAGGAAAAGTGTTAATTATCTATAAATCATCGTCAGAATAGCACACGAGGTTGAAAATATGATGAATGCCGCTGAAGAAATTAAATCTTATTTTCAAGAGTACGAACGTCCAGAAACTGAAATTGTATCAATCGGGAATGTCCACGAGTGGGAAAAGAAGAGGGAAGAGGCCTGCAATAAACTTAGACTACTTTTCGCCGCGGAAAACCTGAATAAATTGACAAAAAATGATGTTTCTGATTTACTAAACTTCAATAAGAATCAATCGATGGAAGCGAGGAGAGTTGTGCCCCGCCTTGTAGAAAATATCGAAGCATTTAAAAAAGCTATTAGAATCTTGACCGATGAGTCAAGAGATATAAAAGAAAGGTTAAATGAAGCCCTCAAAACTCCCGGAATGGGCCAGGCCATAGCTACGATGATACTCTTCCTTCACGATCCAGACAAGTATCCGTTCTGGAGCATGGCTAAAGAAACCATATTGAAAAAAATCGGAGCAATAGATGAGCTCACCGGGACTCAGGGAGACAAGTATGCGAAAATCATTGAAGCTGAGAAAAAGTTGAGTTTGGATCTTGGCGCCGATTTCGTAAAACTCGACACTTTTCTGTGGTGGCTTTTAAAAGAAAAAATTGAAAAATTCCAGCCAACCGAAGAGATGGAAGCAGTCTCATTCAAAGCCGAAAGTGAACTCAGAGACTATTTGGGTCTACGCCCTGAAGCAATAGAAAAGGGGCTTTCACTCGTGGAAAAAGGTGTTGAGTATCAAACCGATGTTGGTAGGATTGACCTTCTTTGTAAGGACGAAAGCGGAAATTTCGTTGTTGTGGAGTTAAAAAAGTTAAAAGAAGGTGATAGGGCTTTAGGACAGTTGCAAAGATACATGGGATGGGTTCAAGAGAAAATAGCGAAGGAAAAAAAGGTTAGAGGAATATTGATCACGCATGAATTTGACGAAAATCTTGATTATGCGGTGAAAGTCACAAAGGTCAAGCTAAAGTACTATGCGATTAAATTTGAATTAAGTGATACGCCATTTGAGGTCTAGGACATCCATCTAGAACCATCCACTGTAATCGGTGCCTACCCGCTGTAGGTTTCGTCTTCGTTTTCCGGGGCTTCTTGTAAGTTTGTTTCGGGAAACTCTAGTATCCCCAATGTTAGCATACATATCCCAGCTAATTTTCTTCTCCATGTTTTGTCCTCGATTTTAGAGAGAATTTGAATAATTGTGTTTAGGGAATTGTGAAGATCATCGAAATGTTGTTTGTATCGTTCTGGTAATGCAGAGAAATCTTTCTTTGAGATTGCCATTTGCCCGCCAGTGTTTTAGGCGAATGGGATTTATATAATCAAAACAAAACGCGTGGGTTCTAAGTGGTTCATGGCCGCGCCCTTTTGAAGGCGGACGGCCAAGCGGACGCGTACCACAGTTAATGTTTCATAGACAAACGCTCGCTGGTGAAATAGTTGAAAAAAGTCTGGCTTTAGTCCATGATTTTAAATGGAATGCTCTCGCCACGATCACGGGCGCCTTTCACCTTTTGGCCCTAAGACGAACGATATTGCTGACCACATAGCTTTTGTCAGTCGATGCGATAATCGCCTGTTGGTATTTCTTACTCAACCACTGGACGAACTTGGCCTTGTGCTTCTCATCCGGGTCGGCAACTCGCGCTAGCGGCTCATCGAGAAGGATGCATCTATCGGGTTCGGCTCCCGCCATGGGTTCAAAAAGCTCGATTTCCACTGCCATCTGTTTTTTGTCCAGGGTCACGGAAGGCGGACGCCAGACCGATTGTCCCATCGCGCAGGCAATCGCGCAAATCAAGCTGCTCTTTCCTGACGCGTTTCCACCGAGAACCAAGTTGACCCCCCGGACGAACTTCGCGTCCAGCTCCTCCAGCGGACCCACATTCTTTAGCCTGACGCCCTTCACGGCGCAAGGCAGTGTAAAGCATTCGCCGTTCTTTTTGAGATCTTCGAGGAGCAGGTCGAAAAGAAGCGCTCGCCCCCCCGCGGACATGAGGGGAAACACTTTTTCCCGGATGGCGACCTCGGCGACCTCCGACATGTTGATTTCAAATCCCTTGGCCAGCTGCACGAGTTCCTCGTCCAGGTAGAGCAGGGTGTTCTTCTTACCCATAGCTATCATTATTCCATATGGACATATGTATTTAACCCTTTACGGTTCTGTTAACTAAAGGGGGCCTGATTTTATAAAAAATAACAACTTTTCTGCAACGAGCGATAAGGGAACTATACAAATTGTTTTGTTCCTTACAACCCTCGGTGCGACGCTAACGATTTCGATATATCCCCCGTTGAGTGCGATGACTTCTACGATTTCCTTCGTGGGCGTCATGATGTTGATGAGCTATGCTCGCTATGTTGCACACTTGACTAAAAAAGAAATAACGTCGGTTGTAGTTCTAGCGATTTTTGTCGGAGTTATGGCCACCCTCCCGCCATATATTCTTGTTCGCCTCGCGAAAGCCCATATCCTATTGCTAAAAGCAACGGTAGGATTACAATGAAAAAATCAAATGCTAACCTAACCACAACATCTGGCATCCATTTCCCAAACAGAATTCCAAAACCGATCAATACCACAAGATTGCCTGTGAGAACCCCAACTACATATGCCCCATGTTCCTTGAAATTCAAAGCTCCAGCAATTCCAATAAACAAATTTATAAAAAAACCTATTATGGCTGGCGCAAGAAGAAGCGAAGATACTTCCGATACGGTTTCTGGAGAAGACTGTAAAATCCCTTCAATTAGATTGAGCAAAGATGAACCTAAAGAAAGCGCTAATTCTGCTCCTAGGAGAGATGCGCCCCCACCCAACCCAATCAAAAACTTCTCAAAGTCTGAAGGCATTTGCTCCCGTTTTTCTCTATTAGATTTGGTTTTAAAGACATCTTCTATTCTGAGGGGGTTCGCTTTTTTTGAAAAATAACAAGTTTTTAACGCCTAGTGGTCAAAATAGGTACCGAAAAAGGAGGCTAGATCGCACGACATTAATTATTGGTATGAAGTGTCCAGAAGGAGTTGCCCTAGTCGCAGATAGAAAATTATTCGATACAGAATCTGCTAGGGAAACATACGAAAAAAAGATTATTGCGCCTTTAAATCTCCCCGTTTTTGTGGGAGCAGCAGGACTCACCGATTTATTTAGAGAATTTAACAGAAAAATTCCAATAGTTGTCCAAAGAAGGCAAATGATGTTCGCCATAGAAAATCAAAAAATATTACAAAGCGTTGGTTTAGATATTAAAGATTTTTTAGTACCACCTAAAGAACCAGAGAAAATTCAAAGCATTGAAGAACCAACAAAGGAACCATCAAAAGAAATTAAAAAAGAACAAATTTTGGGCCCACCATATATTTATGGTGGTGAAGATTTTTTGGATGATTGTAAAAAGCTTATCAAAGAGATTAGTAAAGAAAAGAAGGAGTTAGGCTATCCTTATCCTTTGGAAGTGTTGCTCGGATTTAATGCTGGTACCCCCGTACTATTTTTTATCGATTGTGATGGATCAGAAAGTCAAGTAGAAACTTACAAAGCAATTGGTTCGGGGAGTCCATATGTCAGATTATTTTTTGATAGATTATGGGATACAAATAGACCAATCGGTGAGAGCATATTACTTGCTTGTATTGTGATAAAATTTGTAGAGGAAATGGGGCTAGATAATTTCGTGGGGGTTGGAAAGGATAATGTGCCCCAAGTAGCACTTATTTTAAACGATGGAAAAATAGGAGAATATAAAGTTGATAAAAAACCATTTCTCGGCGACTCTGAAAATTTTAACAAACAACTTGACTCATTTATAAGAAATATCAAGTTTATCGGTCGGGGTGATCTTTAGGTTTTAACACAATTTTCTGATCTTTAACTGAAGCCTCCAACTCTGCGCCTTCTTGCCAGCCGACTTCCTTAATCTTTTCTGGAGGAATAGTTACTACCCACTTCGGATATTCTTTGCCCCTGACTTTTCTAGACAACTGTTTTTGAAGTTTCATCTCTACGCCCACATAAATTAGGTACCGAAAGGTATATAAGCCTTTATGTGCCTAATAGTATTAGGTACCTAAAATGAACCAATCAGAAAAATCCTATCCGAGAGAACAAAGGGCATTTGCTATTCTGGCAAAAAGAGATCAGATCAGAAAATAGACGATTCAACTTATGGCGTTCAATCTCAATCGGGCAAAGACTCGTACATCGTCAAGCGGATGGGGTTGGGGTGGAAATGCAATTGCCCCGACTTTGTTTATAGAAAGATGAAATGCAAACACGTTCACGCCGTTAGGTACTTGCTCAAGATAGAAAAGAAAACGCCCCAACAAAAACAAAAGACCAAGCACCACAACAAGAGAGTATGTCGATACTGTAATTCAGCGAACATCGTGAAAAAGGGATACAGGCGCAACGAGAACAAAAAGGTTCAACGTTATCGGTGCAAAGACTGTGGGCGTAAATTCATTCTCAACAAAGGTTTTGAAAGAATGAGGATAAATCAGAAGATAATAACTCTCTCATTAGATTTGTATTTCAAGGGCGTTAGCCTACGAAAAATTGTGGATCACATAAGGCAATTTTACGGCGTCAAAGTTAGCCACATCGCCGTTTACAAGTGGATTCACAAGTACGTTAAATTAATCAAACAAAATGTCGATACACTGGCCCCAACCACTTCGGAGGTATGGCACACGGACGAAATGGCCCTGAATGTCAAGGGCGGTTGGAAATGGCTCTGGAACGTGATAGATCACAATACACGATTTTTGCTGGCCTCACGTGTTTCTAGTAAGAGGGGGGTCAAAGACGCTAGAAAACTGTTTGTTGGGGCAAAACAAACTGCAAAGAAAAAACCGTCCTTTGTCGTGACGGATGGGTTTCTCCCATACAGAGATGCGGTTAGAAAAGAATTCTTCACTATAAAACGAGAAACAGAACACATCGGTTTGGCGAGTATTCACGGATTTGTGAACAACAACATCGTTGAGAGGCTTCACGGCACAATCAGAGAGAGAAACAAAGTAATGCGAGGGTTGGGCAACAACGGATCGTCCGAAGAAATCGTGGATGGGTTCAAAATCTATTACAACTTTGTTAGACCACACATGGGGTTGAACGGTAGAACACCAGCAGAGGTTGCGGATTTGCCGTTGAAATTAGGAGAAAATAAATGGTTGTCTTTGATTAGGTACTAAATTATCCTTCCGTATTTAGTTCTGTAATACAAAGCTTAAGAGAAGTCATTTTACAATTAATTTGGGATAATAATGGTCAAACAGGATTTACTTCTCATTGTAATAGGGGCTATTTGTGGAGTGCTTTCCATTGATCTTCTAAAAAGATTGCAACTCCTATCATTGCCACCAATCTACTATATATTTGGAGTGATAGGGGTGTTATTGTTCATTTCAGGAAGAAAAATGCATGCAGAAATAATAACAGGGTTCAGCTTGGGATTGGCCATACGAAGTCAGATTACCTTAGCTTAGAACAATGTCCTAGTACTAAAAATCAAAAATTTAACCCCCAAACCCAAACCCCGATGTCACGCGCGTCGGAGAGAATGATTTAGTTAAAGTTGATATCGGTGCCCACGAAAGGTGAAAAAATGTTGACAGCAAATAATTAATTAGACCTTTTCTCGTACCTTCCTTTTTTGACCGCAGCCAACTCTTCTGCGAAAACCGCAAACTCCTCTGTCGATTTGTGAACGACTGCCCCGTCTCTTCTAACAAGGAATAGATTTAATCCGAGCTTTTTGATTGCCTCGGAGTTAGAAAATCTCCCGATTATGTTTCTAAAGTTCTTTGAAGGATGCGGAACAGCGATACCGTAATGGATGTCTTCATCAAATTTTTTCATAATGGACAGCAACTGGCCCAAGCCCGTACAAAAGTCGACATCCCCTGAAGCACTGCCGCCCTTAGTTTCTCCTTTAACTTCAATAATCCATTTTTCATGGCCCTTCTGCGCCACGATATCGATGCCGAAAATCGAATGCGACCGACACTCTTTGATATCTTCAATTTTTGTTGGATCATCTATGCATTTCTCTACGACCTTGTAGCCTTTACTCACAAACCATTTTTTAAGATTTTCTTGAACCAAACTTTCCGCCATAGCCTCTTGAGATTTCAAATCTGTTTTAATAGTCCCATGTTTCATTGGCTCGTGGAGCTCCTTCGACTCATTAAGCTCATATAGTCCTCTCTCTATCCTAATTAGAAATCTTTGGGACATCGGATAAGGAGAAGATGGTGGACCATTAACCGAAAGGTCAGACATAGATGTTGAGATGGTATCTTCTTTGATATTTCGGTATCGCGACTTTAGGTAGTTAACGACCTCCTTTATCGAGGCTTTGCCACTTAAATTTTCCATGGCCTCTTTGATAATCATTGGGATAGTCTTACTCAAATGAGCACCGCCAAGTTTTTTCCTACTTATTCGGTTTCTAAATTTGCATCTTTAAACGTGAACTCTACTTCATACTCCTTGATCTTAATGTTACCCACGATAGAAGCTGCGTATCTAAGATCATCATCAGCTTTTCTGGTTATTATTATTCCACGAACATTCTGGTCTTTAGCTAAGTGTTTTTTAACCCACCCCATATACCTTAACAATTGTCCACATGACTTGTCGCTACCGTATCTCTTCAATTCGATGACTACAAAGCCACCGTTTTTGTCTATTGCTAGGATATCAATTCTGCCGACATCTGTAACATACTGATTTCCTGTTCTTCCACCATATTCCTTGTAAAGCTTTAATCCCTTCTCTACGTCTTCAAGATTTCTTATAAGATGGTCTTGTAGATCCGCCTCAAAGCTGAAGGTTATGCCCTTTTCAATCGATTCCTCTTCGACTGATTCTTCCGTCGATGCTTTTTGTAGCTCATCGACGTCCGAGGGTTTCCATAACCTGAAACGTCCATTGCCGTGGTAGTAAAAGAGTTTGTGTGTCCTCGGATAGTATTTACTTGAGGGGTGATTTGGGGCACAACCGATAACTTGGCAACGTATAGTAACATCAGGAACCTGGGGGTATTTCCGCTTAACCTTGATTATCACATCTTTAGGCGAAAAGACCTCTGGCAATTCGCTCTTGACCTCTTCAAGCATTTGCCAGATCGTTTTTCCGTATTTCGGCATTAGAACTCCACTTCGTCATACGTCTTTCATTTATTCATCTAGTTAAACTTGCCCAGTCGCTATTTAAAAGACCATGGACCTATTTCGCTCCATTTTCGCGTAGTAAAAGAAATTGATCAAAATTAAAGTTCCATTCCTTTCTCGATGACTATCTTCCCGTTGACTACCGAGACCTTCACGATCGTCCTATCGCCCCACCCCAGCGCTTTTGCTTCTGGTGTCACAAAAACGACGTAGTTATCATGCCAGCGAACGAGCTTCTTAGCTCTCTTGCTGCGGATTTTATCAACCAATCAAATCCCAGAGGTAAATCTAAATAACACGTTAAGAGAGTTAGACGTGCTAAACGTGTTATTTATAAACCAGTTATGAAATCTAATTCGGGTCATATGAATGGCGGAACAACGATTAACCTAAAATATGGCTGGAGGCTGGAGAGTTGGCAAGAAAGAAAAAGATGAGCAAACGCTTCAAGATCGCATTGATCAGTATGATAATTGTGATAATTGTAATAGTGATCGTAATACTTTTCCTCGCCATCGATTCAGATGGAGACGGGCTAAGTAATTTTACTGAGCTTCGACGTGGTACATCAATGTTTAACCCGGACACAGACGGCGATAATCTAAGCGATTGGGCGGAAATAAATTTACACAACACGAATCCGTTGGTTGCAGACTCTGACAATGATGGTTTAGCAGACGGTTTGGAGATAAACACATATAGAACGAATCCAATCAAAAGTGACACGGACTATGATGGTCTAGCAGATGGTTCTGAGATAACCCTTGGGGCCAACCCACATAACCCAGATACCGACAATGATGGGTTAAGCGATGGATCAGACTCCCATCCAACGACGCATGAGTGGAAGCTTACGGATTCGGATAGCGATGGATGGAACGATTATAAAGAATACTACGAAACTGGTACAGATAGGTTCAACTCGGATACGGACAACGATGGGGTAATCGACTCTAGCGATCCCCATCCAATGACACACGAGTGGAAGCTTATGGATTCAGATAACGACGGATGGAACGATTATAAAGAATACTACGAAACAAGAACTAACAGGTACAACTCTGACACCGATGGCGATGGTGCTCCAGACTCGCGTGATGCCCACCCGCTCAGTGGCACATACACGATACAGAGAAAATTTGAGTGGTCATTTTTAGGCATGCGGGTCGAGGGTGAGATTGCCCCAGTGATTAATTTTTCCTATGATTTGTACCTTTACGAACACCAGCAGGACAGACTCACAAACTGGGCAGATTGGACCCAATATGCACTAGATCCTAGCACAAAAATGTTGGCGCTACAACTGAAAAACATTGCAGAAGCGCTTGGGATGGATTATTATACCACAGTTAACCTTGTTTTGTCGCTTGTTCAAACCCTCCCTTACACTAGCGACAATGTTACCACTGGGGCAGACGAATATCCACGTTATCCTCTAGAAACAATTTATGACTGGGGTGGAGATTGTGAAGACACGAGTTTTTTTGTAGCGGCGATTTTGAGAGAAATGGGTTATGATACAAGCTTGATATTATACAAGCCTGATATTACTCTTCCTGGACACATGGCGGTCGGGGTGCAGGGCGATGATGGTTATCTAGGAACATCTTACTGGGATAGTGGCAAAGCGTACTTTTATTGCGAAACTACTGGAGACGGATGGCGCATGGGTGAGATACCCCAACAATACAAAGATGAGCAGGCATCGTTGTATCCTGTTGGCGGGGGGACATTAGTTCCCCCTAATGTGGGTTCTTTCATAACGAGTTCAGGTAGTGATCCAAGCGGAGACGAAATCACAGGGGTTTCTCCCCATCTAGACATCATTAGAGTTACCTTGACCATTCAGGCGGGTGAATTCGACGCAGAGATTAAGGTGGTCAGTAGCATCCCTCTTCCGCCAGCGGGCGATGATTATTCATACATGATAACCATCAACTCAAATGATGATGTGGCTTTTGACTATAGTTTTGTAATCACGCTTTACCAAACTGGTACGACTTACTTACTGTACTTCCGTAACGACACGAATGTCGTACCTAGCCCCATTGATGGATACCTCGACCGTTCAAGTGGGATAATCCATTTTAGCGGACCCTTTAGTGCGATAGGTGGGCGCATACCACTCATGTTTAATGTATCTAGCGGTAAAAGTGCTGGTCTAGTGGACTACGCAACTATGAATTATTTACCTGATTTTCAGTAACTCTATGAACTACCGTTTCTTATTCCTATTTTAATAAATTCAGTTACCTCAAGTTTTTTAGAATGTGGGTCTCGAACCTAAGGTTGAGCCCCAGGTGAGTCATTAACCCACGGTTTAAATTCCCAACTGGGGGACGCAAGCTAAGTAAGCTTTTCGCAGCTCGGCACGGCCTATGTGGTCGTATATGTCTATGGCCTCCCTCCGCCTGTCCCCCCTAAGTTCCTGGATGAACTCGCGTGGCATTCCGTTCCTGCGCAGCCAGGTGGTGAACCAGTGCCTGAAACAGTGCGGGGTGAAGTGGTCCTCCGGCTTGGGGGATTTTGGATCGTGAAGTCCGACCTTCTGGGCGTGATTGCACACGATGGAGTAAACCCCATGCCGTTTGAGGCGCTCTCCACCCGCTCCGATGAACAGGGCCTTGTTATCCGGCTTGAACTCTTCCCTCGCTTTCAACCAGCGCTTCAAGGCTGTCGCGCACTCATCGTCGAAGAACACCACTCTGCCTGTACGCTTTCGCTTTGGCTTGAGGGTTATCGATTGCTCGATCCAGTCGATGTCGTTCACATCCATGGAAATGAGTTCCCCACGTCTGACGCCCGTCTTGGCCAGCAACAAAATTATAGACCTATCCCTCGGGTCCAACACTGAGTTGACGAGCTTGACCATCTCCTCAATCGAGATAAGTTTCCTCGGCGGGTCATCCGAGTCGCGCTTGTACTTCTTCAAGAACCTTTTCCGAATGGGGGGAACGGGGTTGGATTGCATATATTCTTCAAAGCACAGGTAGTCATATAAAGCTGCTATGGACGAAAGGTCGTTCCCCATCGTCTTCTGCTTTATCCCCTGGGATCGCCTGTGCCTGATAAAGTCCCTAAGCACGTGTCCGTCGACGGCGAGCAGGGAAAGGCCGCGGTTGTTGACGAACCTGGAGAAGATCTTCGCCCCGGAGATGTAGCGCCTGGCGGTTTCATTGTCCAGGCCCCTGTCCCCGCAGTCGAGCGCGAACGCGTCGATGAGTTCGCTCGAACTTAACTGCGGGTGGTCCGATGATCCAGCGGCGATCAGCCCGTCCATTGCCATCCCCTCGCAGTTGACTTGACCAGCCCGTAGGTCTCTAGGTTCTCCAGTTGTCTGCTCACGGCCTTGACCAGGTCCGTCTCGCTGTGGTCTATCCCGAGCTTTTCCAAGATCTCGTCGCTGCTCACGACCCCACCCCGCCTCAGCAGCTCCACCAGCTTGCGATCGTACTTTCGCACTCCCCGGAACCCCTCCTCGAGGAATGGTTTCGCCCTGTAGCGCTTGACCTCGGAGTCCAGCCTCTCGTATGCCCGCCTCAGGATCTCGTTATCACGTCCGAGTTTCTCGTTCTCAGCCTTGAGCTCCTTCAACTGCCCTATGAGCTCGGCACGCTTCGGATGATCCTCATCTCCTTCTTTCCTCAGCGAGTCCTCCACGCGCTCGACGACGAACTTGGATATGGATGAGTGAGATCGCTTCGCACGTTGCTTCCAGCGCTCCGCCATTTCCTCCGCGGGAAGGTAGACGTACACCGCCCTCTTCTTTATCGTCTCCGTCTTTCCCATTCAAAACGCCGAACTAACATGGAAATTGGGGCATAAATAGTTTACTAGTAAAATGGTGCGGGGGAAGGGATTTGAACCCTCGAACCCCTACGGGACAGGCTCCTCAAGCCTGCGCCTTAGACCAGGCTCAGCCACCCCCGCACGATTTTAATGTTGTTTAGGGGCTCTAAAAAT
>Ga0315282_10002580_pt1 | contig 33120 bp, 42 predicted proteins | sample YL17G07_20_MG_FD_203693 | JGI IMG/M metagenome (GOLD analysis project Ga0315282, IMG submission 203693) | Sediment microbial communities from Yellowstone Lake, YNP, Wyoming, USA - YL17G07_20 | ecosystem: Environmental > Aquatic > Freshwater > Lake > Sediment | place: USA: Wyoming | collected...
CAGCTTTTGGATTTGGATAACATCAGGGAAGCTGTGCTGTTCACAAGAGACCCTGAAAGATTGGTTCCTTAAATTATCATTTCAGAACACAGAGCGTAAACTTTAAAAATACTAGATTTCAATTAAACCAAGATAAAAATGGCAAGGAAACCTATAGTCGAAGAAAACGAAGAAGATGAAGAACCAGAGGAAGAGTCAGAAGAAGAGATTGAAGAATTAGATGAGTTAGATTTCTAAATTCTTCTTAAAAATCAAGTTCTTCTTTTATTTCACTTCTTCAACAAAAGTTTGCTAGCATAAACATGAGAACATTCTTTTTCACGAAGCGAGGAAAATTTACAATCACATGACCATTCTTCCTTAACCTTGTCGTAAACAACAATATGATCATCCGTCTCACCATGAACTAAAAAATGAATTCTTCTATCAGTTTCTACATCTTTTTTTACTCTACCTTCTCTGAGGAGAGCAGCCGCTTTTTTTTCTATTGAGTTTGATATACTTCTCATAGTAAATTATAATTGTAAAGCATGAAATTAACCATTTCGCTGATCATAATAACGACTTTAATTTTCATAATATCACTAAACAATCTTGATTATTTCATTTCAAACTACGGGTTCAGCACGAGCAATTTTTTGGGTGGGAAATATTACATTATCATAACTTCAATATTTTTACACAGTGGCTGGAGTCATTTGATTTACAACATGATAGCCCTTTTCTTCCTCGGTATTGTAGTAGAGAAAAATGTCGGTGCTTGGAAATATCTTCTTGTATACTTTGTTTCTGGGATTGCTGGCAATCTATCGCTTTTCATACCTTTCTTCGGCTATTCATCTGATACGTTGGCCATAGGAGCTTCTGGGGCAATATCTGGTCTGGTGGGGTTAGGCGCTTTCATGTTTCCAGGAGAGGTTGTAATCTTTCCGACAGCTTTTCCTATACCTTTCATTCTCGCAGGAGTGATATTTTTCTTGGTGAACCTTTCGAACCTTTTCAATCCTTCTGGTATAGCTTATTCAGCTCACTTGTTCGGACTTCTAGGAGGAGCTTTTTTTGGAGTTGTCTGGGGCGAAAACCGAATTAAAAAAATATCCGTCTTCATTCTTCTCCTTCTTTTGATTACAGGCATACCTTTGATAATAGGGTACTTTTTGTGATATGAGTTGTATTTTTATCTTTTACGGTTCATTTCTCTATCATGAAAAATCTGTCTGAAGTGGCTGTGAAGAAGGTAATTGTAATTTATGCTGCGATATTCTCATTTTTATTTTTTTCGCAGGTAGCTCTTTCTCATTGTTATTGTGGATGTGGAGTTTGTACTTCTTGCACAGGCACCTTGAATATTTACGTAAGGGACTGTTCTACGAACAGCCCGATAAGTGATGCGAGACTCGACATACGTGGCACTTCAATAAATCCTACAGAATATACAGATTCAAATGGATTTGCCACATTTACTCTCGAAGATGGTACTTATCTCTTAGATATCAGTAAAGACGGCTACAAATTTACGAGAACAAATGTAGTTGTCACTTCAGGTGAAACTAACTGTATAGACATTTGCATTCAGGAAACATATCAGTCTTCTTGCCAGAGTGTATGTCCTTGTGAGGGCGCATGTTCATGTCAAGGGTCGTGCGATTGTAATTTTCACGCAAGAAATTTTTACATAAGGAGTTGTTCAGAAATCACAACTACAGTTCAAGAGCCAACTCATTCTCTGGTCTATCCAATAGCTGTAAAACCAGAAGTAGTCAGACAAGTCAATGTTTCTGGAGAAGTTGTTGTAACATCTTACACTTCATCTGAAGTATCGACCTCGTACTTTGTCTACTTTGGGCTTGGTGTTTTGACTATTTTGTTGCTTGCAGGAATAGCATTTGTTCTGTACAAAATCTCTCCGATAGTAAATTTAAGAAAAGGAAAGCCAGAGTTATATAGATTATGCGAGAAGCAATAGAAAAACTGAAGAAGCTCGGCTCAAAAAGAATTTTCGTTCAGTTTCCTGAAGGACTAAGACTGAAGATTCAAGACATTGCTAAGCAGATTGAGAAAGAAGATTTTGAAGTGATTCTTTCTATGGAGCCTTGTTATGGAGCATGCGACATAAGGGAAGATGAGGCAAAGAGGCTGGGATGCGATGCTATTCTGCATATTGCTCATGAAGATTATGGTGTGAAAACAGAGATTCCTGTTGTGTACTACCCTTATTTTATGGAAGCTGACCCGATTCCAATTTTGGAGAAAGAGTTTGATAAGTTGGAAAAATTCAAGAAAATAGGTCTGATCACAAGCCTGCAGTTTGTCAAAACTATACCATCAGTAAAAAAATTTCTAGAAGATAAAGGCAAGAAAGTCTTTGTCAGTAAGTCGGGGACAGAGAGATATGACGCCCAGATTCTTGGTTGTAGAATTGACGCTGGAAAAAACATAGAGAATGAAGTTGATGCATTTCTCTGTATATCTGCTGGAAAGTTTTATCCATTAGGACTGGTGATGAACACCGATAAACCAGTATTTAATCTTGATTTGGAGAAAAGGCAGATTCATGATTTAGAAGAAAAGAAAAAACAAATTAAGAAAATTGAAGCATGGAACTTATCACAATTAAAAGACGCAAAGAAAATTGGTCTGCTCTTGAGCTGGAAAAGAGGTCAGATTCAAGGTTCGCCCTTCGAGCTGAAGAAAAAACTTGAGGATGAGGGGAAAGAAGTTTTTGTTCTTGCGATGGATGAGATTTCACAAGAAAAGCTTCAGGGTCTGAAATTTGACATTTTGATTTCATTTGCCTGCCCGAGGATCACTGACGACCTCGAGAAGTTTAAAATACCTTTGATAGATAACAGTCTGCTTTATAAAATGGAAAAATCGAAATAAGAAACGTTTAAATAATGATGAAGCAAATATCTGTTAAGCTGAAGTGTTTTCATGGAAATAAAAGTTGTTAAGAAAAATGAAAAGACTCTTGTTATTGAAACTCCTGAGGAGACATCTACATTGACAAACTTGTTAAGAGAGAACCTATGGCAAGACAAGAATGTAAGTGAGGCAGCTCATATAAAGGAACATCCTTATCTTTCTAATCCAAAAATTTTGGTTACAACATCTAGGGGCTCACCGCAGACTGCCTTGGAGAAAGCTGCAGAGAGGATATCCGACCAGGCAAAAGAGTTTAAAGAAGAATTCAAAAAGGCTCTCAAGAAATAATTTGAAATTTTTTACACATTTTTTGAGATCGGTGGGTTGTCGGTTCGATTTTTATGTAGACTATCAAAGTATATACTTTAAAATATATTTTATAAAATATATATTACAGAATATAAAAATAGTAAAAATAAAATCTAACACCACAGCTTTTCCAAAGCATTTTTCAACTACAGATGTTCCTACCCTGCTCTTTCAATAAATCATCTTTTATGTAGAACTCATCAGTCTTCATCCTCACACCAATCGCTATTGCATCACTCGGTCTCGAATCCACGCTCAATATGTTGTTTCCCTGTTGCAAAATCATTGTGCTTATGAAAGTGCTGTTCCTCAGTTCAGTTATCTTAACCGTCAGAACTTTTATCCCAAGATTTTTGAATACAGAAGCAATTGTGTCATGAGAATTAGGTCTTGCACCAATTCTTCCAGCTAGGCCGTTAGCAATGGACTCAGCTTGATAGTATTCTGTTGTGGCCACAATCTGATAACATCCTGACGTCAGTGTGATAACACCAGTGTCATCTGATACCCCGACTTCAACGCTGAATTTATCATAACCTACTATGGAAAGATCTGCTAGAGATGATACTTCCTCTACGTTTGTCGGAAAAAAAGGAAGAGTTATATTTTCTGCTATCATGAAAGAGTATATCAAGAAGGCCAATATCGAAGATAACACGATGAAATTAATGACTAGCAAAATTCGATTTGTCTTGTCAATAGTTTTTTTCTGCATAATAAAAACTTCTTACCTATAGTAAGCATTTTGTATCTTTATAATTAAAAAGTCCGTCCCGCTCTGTAGAGTATAGATTACATCGTAGACAGCATACGTAGTGTTTACGTGCACCAAAACCTCGGCCTTAGGCAGATTGTCACCAGACCTCACGAGCTCACTGTAACCATTGCCATAACTTGTGCTAGGTATGTCGTCCAAAACTATAGAGCTGTCCACAGGAGTAACGTTCATACTGTTATCTTTTATGTTGATAAGTTTTATAATTCCGCTAGTGTTCATAGTAGCATAGCTAGTGGAAGTCCCATTTTTTACTATTCCTACTCTGAGAATCTCGTTCTCCAAAACAAGTTCCGTAGTGCCATCGTTATTCAGATCATACTCGCTTGCTTTTGCATTGGCCCCAGCAGATAATATTAAATTTCCCTCTTTCATGTAAGAATCAGCTGTAAATATTCCACTCGTTGTTGGGTAAGTGAATTCTATGTTGTTCGACTTGCCATTAATTTTATATTCCCCTCCGGAAACCTTCAGCTGAACTGTCCTGAAAGTTCCAGTACCTTCAGAGGCAACTTCCCTTATTACATTGTCCATTATCTTCATGTTCTCCATGCCTTCGTTAATAACAGAAGATTCCTGTGCTCTCTTTATCGCTGGCAAGACAATAGTTAAGGCTAGTGTGACTCCTACTGTTGTCATAAGAATTATCAGCATAGTGGCTAGTATGGGACTAATACCTTTTCTGAATATTCTGAAATAGTTTAGCATAATCTCCCCCAAATTATCGGTTTGTTGGCATTGTTTACTCCTTCATTACTGAAGCAAATCTTCTGTTCTCCTGAGGAAAACCTATCTGTTCCGTTGAGCTGTAACTTGTCGTAGACAGAACGTATAGCAATTGTCAGAGAGCTTGGTACAATCTGAGTGAACGCTGAAAAAGCTTTATTTGGAATAGTCTGCTGCTCTATAACAGTCATTTTACTTTCTACCAGATCACAAGTGTTTTTTGTGAATGGCATGATGAGTTGGTTCCCTTCAATTTTCTGCTTGAGCTTTAGAGTGTAATAAAGGCTACCCGTTGCTTTATAGAAATTGACATAGGTCAAGTCCTCCATCTTACCAGAATGTATCATTGCCAGTGTCGTTCCATTTGCATAGGACACATTGTCGTAGCTACAAACATAAGCATGAGTCAGATTGCTTGAATATTGCGTGTTGTTCACATTCACATCGTCCACGGTATAGAAGATTGGAGTCGGAGTGGGAATTCTGACAACATCGTCTGTGTTGCTGTTGTTCAATCTGAATATCATGTTGAAAGCGACTGTCTGAGGGCGTGTTGTGTTTATCGCAAAGACCGCGTTTGACGATAGTAAAAAAGAAAATACGAGCAGAGAGATTAAAAGACAAAATCTCAATTTTCCTATCAAGCCTTTCCTACCCTTCAATTTCCCAAATTCTCTGATTATTAGTTTCAACGTCTTCTCCACACTACCCAACGACTTCTCAACTTTGTAGTGGCCCACTATCTTCTCTTCTTCTTCATCTAGCTCTATCTGATGTTTGCTCATTTTTTCTCTAAAATTTATATAGGTTTTTTATAATAAATTGTTATATTTTATAACAGATAGTTATAAATAGTTATAATTTATAATAAATCTTTATATGGATGATGACATATTCGATCCACTAGAAGAGGACGATTTGGAAGAAGAAATTGAATCTTGATTCTAAAATGGACTAAAAGATTATTAAAATGGACTAAAAGATTATTTTTGTTATTCGTAAGTACCTTTCTCTACACCACAAATTTCTTCAAGACCGACCCTAAATCCATTATGTTGTTTGGCATGAATTTCAAGTCCACGAAAAAAACGTCTTTCACAAAACTCAGTTCCTTCACCCTTTTCTCGATTTTATCTTTTGTAGGACTGTTCTCAACCTCGTATGCGATCAGGTTGTCCATGTCTACCAAATCTACTATATCTTGAATTATGTCGACCTCAGTTGCCACTCTCCTACCTCTTTCTCTAAGAATTTTAAAAAGCGCTGCCTTCACCATGAAATGCTTAAGACCCTCCTTTCCGTTGCTAGAGTAAAGGCAGTTGACATACTTCATGAAAATAATTTTAGTAAATTAGGTGACATATGAAAATAGAACTCTGCAGAGTAGTAATTTTTTTCATTTGCCGATCGGTTTTTTACGTTTTGAATTGTCTATCGAAATATTTACTTGAAAATATATTTTCTAAAATATATATTACAGAATATAAAAAGAGTAAAAACAAAACTCAACCGACCTCTAACAAATCGAAAATTAAAAAACTCAGCTCCTGCTTTGATACCTCGGAATGTAGGAGTGCATATGTTTTTTCCTTATGCTTCTACCTGGCTGGACTATTCCTCTGAATCTCGCACAACTAGGGCATGCTCTTACTTTTCTTGTTAGCATATGAACGAATCTCCTATCAACCTGTTGCATAATCGTCGGATCGCTTATCCTGAAACCTTTTGTAAGGATGAAAGTCTTGTACTTCGGTATGTTCCTCCCACAGAACTCACATTTTACAGTACTCTCGCTCCCTCTGCTCTTAGTGTGCCAGTACTTTCTTCTATATGGCGATGTGCTTATTGGCAAAATAAACTACCTCTTTATTTTTCCTTGACTAAGCTATAACTTATAGTTTGGTAAATTTATAAACATGGAGTTTTCAGAAGAGGTTTTGACAAAAAGTAAAAAAGGGAAAATTGAAGTGAGAGCACTAGATTCGAGAGGAGAATATATCGTGACAAAATATCTAGACCTGAAGACGCTCAAATTGTCAGATAAAAAGAAAAAACTAACTTTGAAATCTGAAGATGGAAAAATCGAGGAATATTTCATCATACCAATTCAACAAAAAAGATCGCTTCTGATAACCGGAGATAAAGAGGAGAAAGAGAGAAAAGTCTGGAACGACAAAACTAAGAAAGAAGAAGAGCTGTGGAAATAAAAAATATGGGTTGATAACATGTCGCTAAAAGAAAAAATTAAAAAAATAGGTCCTTGCTCATGGGAACTTAACAAGGATGCAAAAGCTGGAATGAGAGTTCCTTCTAGACTTTTTCTATCAGACAAATTATTAAATCAAGTTGAAGAGGGGGCAATAGAGCAAGCTGCCAATATGGCTTTTCTTCCAGGTATATACAAATACAGCATTGCCCTTCCTGACATGCATTTTGGATATGGTTTTCCTATCGGTGGAGTTGCTGCTCTTGATTACAAGGAAGGAGGACTTTCACCTGGGGGGATTGGATTCGACATAAACTGTGGGGTCAGACTACTCAGGACAAATCTTGAATTTGAAGAAATTAAACCAAAGATCAAAGAACTTTTAGAATCTATTTTTAAAAATGTTCCATCTGGCGTAGGCGAAGTCGGAAAAATCAAACTGAACTTTTCGCAACTGGATGAAGTTTTGGAAAAAGGTGTCAAATGGGCAGTTGACAACGGGTATGGAACGAAAAAGGATATGGAACATCTTGAAGAGCAGGGCGGTATGAAAGGCGCGAATTCAGAAAAAGTTTCAGGCTCAGCTAAGAAAAGAGGGGCACCGCAGCTGGGTACTCTAGGAGCAGGCAACCATTTTCTTGAGATTCAAGTTGTTGATAAAATTCTTCAACCAGACATAGCGAAAGTTTTTGGCATAGAAAAACTTGGCCAAGTCACAGTTATGATTCACACTGGTTCGAGGGGATTTGGTCATCAAGTTTGCACAGATTACTTGAGGATTTTGGAGTCAAAGTTCAGAGATGAAATCAGAAAATTACCTGATCGTGAATTAGTATATGCACCTGCTGGAACAAAAGAGTGTGAAGATTATTTCTCTGCAATGGCTGCTTCAGCTAATTACGCTTGGACGAACAGACAGATGATTATGCACTGGGTCAGAGAAAGTTTTGTAAAAATTTTGGGAATGAGATTGGAAGATATTGGCTTGGATGTTGTTTATGACGTGGCTCATAACATAGGCAAGATTGAAGAGCATGATATTGATGGAAAAAAAATCAAAGTCTATATGCACAGAAAAGGTGCGACAAGAACTTTCCCTCCAGGGAGTCTTGACATTCCTAAAGATCATCAGAAAGTTGGTCAGTGCGTGATAATTCCTGGCTCGATGGGAACTGCTAGCTATGTTCTGGTCGGAGCTGAGACAGCAAAAGAAACTTTTTATTCAACTGCTCATGGTGCAGGAAGAGTCTCTTCTAGGGCAAAGATGCTGAGAGGAATTAGAGGAGAAGACGTGGCAAGAGAACTTAACAAGAAAGGAATTTCAGTTAGAGCTGCAACTTGGAAAGTTCTTGCAGAAGAGGCCGATGCTGCATACAAAGATATTGACGAAGTAGTCAGAACTACACAGGAAGCTGGAATAAGTAAAATAGTTGCCAGACTGATTCCTATTGCCGTAATGAAAGGCTAATTATCTAAATGATTTCGAAACTTTTTTATCGAGTTTATCTGAGTGATATTCACATTCCACGCAAGTCCATTTGCCCATTATAAAATGCAAGCTCTTGTTTCCACAGTTCGGGCATTTTCTTTTTTCACTCATTACAATAATTTATATAAAAGTCCAATTTTAAATAAAATAGTAGGTGATCATAAAATGATGTCACAAATACCGGCAAATCTTAGTAAAATAAAAAAAGAAGAGATAGATAGAGAGGTATTGAGAGTTGGAATGATAGCTGAGCTGGATGCAGTAAGTCTTTATGAGCAGTTAGCAGCTATGTCAGAAAGAGAAGATATTAAAAAAGTTTTCATGGACATAGCAAAAGAAGAAAAAACTCATGTTGGGGAGTTTGAGACGTTGCTGCTAAAGTATGATAAAGAGCAAGAAAAGGAGCTAGAAGAAGGTAAAAAAGAAGTCGAAAAATTAACAAAATAAACTATATTCAAATGTCAACTATGACCTTAGATTTCCAGTAATCCTTTTCCTTCTTTACTTCAAGTTTATGGTAAGTAGCTGCTTTGACAACGGTTCTTATTTCGTGTTTTTTAGTGTCAATATTTTCCCCTTCACAAACAGCATGTAATTCAAACCTTTTTTCGTTAATCTTAACTTCAAATTTGCTAAATGCCAAATTTTCCCCATCGACATAGACAAGCAGCGCGTTTAGCCAATTAAACATCAACGACTCTAAATCATCCCCGCTTATTCTTATGCTCTTTTTCACCTTTGGCTTTATTTGCTTGGTGTTTATCATAACTTCGAACATGGCTAGGGCTGCATTTGCAAAGAGCTCATTTAAGTCCTTGCCATATGCGACAAAAGCTACATCAGCTGTGGTAATGTCCACGAACTCGAAATTCTTCATAATATATAGTTTGATTGGTTTTTAGAAATAGAATACGCCTTTAGGTGGAGTGTTTCTACAAACAAGTATTGAAAAAGAGAAAAGCTTAAGAATATCTGTTTCCTTATTATACTCTTGACTAAGTTGATGATTAGTCCTTTTCTATGAAACTATGATGTCAAAGATTTAAATGTTAAGCTTGATTGTGAGAGTATGCCAGACCCGAAGATTAGTGGATGGGGAATAATAGAAACGGCAATAGAAGAACTAAGAGAGTATTTTAGACAGACTACTAAACCTAAAGGAGCAGTTTGGGACAAACTTTTCATTCCTTCTATCATTAAAGAGGATAGAGGATTCAGACATGTAGACTTTTTGTACGAAATGTATAATGATGATTTTGATTCTTTGTATAAACATCTCCTAACCTACAAAGATGCGATACCTGCATATAAGGAAGAGCTTGAGATAATGGATCTATTAAAACAAAAGTTTCTTATTCCGGCCGAAGAGATAATACAAAACGCAGGGAGTGGTGGAAGGAGAAATTTTACTCCAGAAGAAGTTGGAGAAGTAATAGACGACCTATCTAGAATCAGGACATTCAAGGATTATTTGGACGGTTATAATGAGTTCCGATATACCCATTTCATTAATCACATTCCAGTAGCATACCTCGTTGATGCTATGATTCCCCCTTTCGACGCTTTAATAAAGAGTTGGGGATTAAGTTTCAAAATAAATGAAATCAAAGCAAGAGCAACACCTCCTAATCATGAACCTATTGATTACGACTCGGTTCCAGTTTATGGGTGTCTGACTCTTTTTGGCATTGATTCAGAGGATGGCCCATTAATACCAAAAGTTTTATCGGCTGAAGATCCTAGCAAAATTTTGCTATCGGAAATACCAAAAAAAGGGATAGAAAGAGTTGTATTGGAAGAAAGGGAAGATGTCAAAAGCAAAACAATCAATGACATAAAGGGTCTTGATGATCCTAATTTAACTGATAAGTCAGAAAGATATTCGAGAATAAAAAATCACTGCAACGTAGGACAGCTAAGAATCAGACTCAATCCAGAAAAACTGTTTGAATATGAAAAAGAGATTTCACGTCTGAGTGCAGATAGTATAAAGAAGTATGTAGGCATGCTGGAGCAAGAGAAAATTAAAGAGGAACAGAAGAAGACGGAAAAATACATAACTTAAAATAATCAAAAAAAGCCTGAAGTAAACTTTTTAACACAAGTTCTTAGACTAGAGGCCTAGACAGTTCATCCAAAAGGTCGTTTGTAGTTTTTTTACCTTTTATTTCTGGAGTATGTCCTAATCTTTTGGTACTCTCGATAATGTAGAAATTTTCCATGTGCCTTCTAAGCATTCTATCATCACCAACTTCCTTACTATATCTACTTTCATAATGGTTCAGCAACTTTACAAGCTGAGAATTATTTAGATTAGTTTTTAGTTCAGAATAGCGGTCCAAATCACCAGAAAAACCACAAAGCGCCCTTTCAAAAAACCAACATCTTTGCAAAAGTTCAGGTCTAGTCATTGTTTCAGAGGCCGCAGCATAAGCATAGGGCATCTCTGGACAGGTAGCTAACTTAGCATATCTTACAATCCGAGGATCATGACTTTTTAATGTAGGTCCAGTTTTCAGGTGGCAAAGAACTTCCTTCCCATCAAGTATCTCAACACTTCTAACTCTAGATTTCTTAACACCGAATAAGTTCTCCAACTCTTCGTAAAATACATTGCTTATGGACATTTCAATCAATAACCTTTTCTATAACCTTAAACTTTATATACCTTTCGTTTTTGTCTATTCCCTTCAAAATATATTTTATATTTTATACTTTATAAATTTAGTTTTGTAAAGATTTTGTAAAATTTGAAATAGTTTAAGAACTTTTTTTGATATTTTCAAATACTTTTTTTATCTTTAGCGCATCTTTGTCGGGACTGGGTTTAGATTCTGCAATAAGCGTTATGTCAATCTTTCTTTTCAATATTTCTTTAATTAAAGGCTCTAGCGGAGGGTGAGAATTTATCGGAGTGTGGATGTCAACAAACTTTTTACTGTCGACATTGTACTTTACACCTTCGAAGTGAGAGTTTATGTGTTCCAGTTTCAAAACTTCAAGTTTGTCCAAAATCTCAGCATAGTCAATTGTTCCGTTGTTTCTACAGAACATATGTGCCCAGTCAAGATAAGGAATAAATTGTTTGTTTTTTATCTCCTCGCATAACCGTATTATCTCATCCAAGTCGCCGAACTGACTTTCTTTCGCCATCGTCTCGGAACCGATTTTTATATGTTTTATCCCGTTTGATTTCATCTGATCCAAGATATCCAAATAAGCTTCCTTAACCATCTCAAACGTCTTTTCCTTATCCTTTCTGTAATAATAGGCTGAATGTATGGCTACGGCATCTGTTCCTGCTCTTTCTCCTCTGTCAGCTGAGTCGAGAATCATTTTTTTGCTGACCTGAATTATGTTTTTGCTCTCTGATGCGAGATTGATGAAGTAGGGAGCGTGTACTGACAGTCTGATTCCAAGTTCTTTTGCCAGCTTTCCCACGCTTTCTGCTCTTTGAGGAGTTAGGTAAATATTTCTTACGAATTCTATTTCCTGAGCGTTCAGCCCAACTTCTTTTACCCATTTTAAAGACCCTTCTGTCCCTGGATCTTTTGCGCTAGAAGCGTTCCCTGCTGGTCCTATAAACACTGTCATGATTTTTACTACGTTTTTCTATAGGTTAAAATTTTTCTGATTTGGTTTTTCTGAACATATGGTTATCGGATTTTTAATTTTTGTTTAGATTATCGAGACATATACTTTAAAATATATCTTATAAAATATACATTACAGAATATAATATAAAAATTAATATAAAAATCTAAAAACGTAAAAACAAAATCTTACCGAACTCTACTCAAAGGAAAATCTCAGACCAAAGGAAAAGCAACTTTCAAAAAAAGCTCAATGACAATAATCCCTATGACAATGTAGATGACGTGCATGGGCTTTAGCTTAACAACTTCTTTCTCTTCTTCTGGATATCTTATCAAACCACCCATACCAGAAGGAATGTAGACTTTGTCCCTTTTTTCTGCCATATTTTTTTCTACCTTAGATTTTTTCCCTACCTTAGACTTAATTTGTAAAAAAACTATATTAAACTTATGGTTGATAGAAGAATCAAGAAGATATGCAAAATTCTCGTTGATTACTCAACCAAGATAAAGAAAGGGGAGAAAGCCATAATTTCTGCTGACGTAGCTGCAAAAGATATGGTTCTGGAGCTATACAAACTTCTGTTGCAGAGAGGAGCGCATGTAAGTATTGACATAGGCCTGCCGAACGAGGCTAAGATTTTCTACACTTATGCAAAAAAACATCAGCTAAAGCACTTTCCGAAAATAGAGTTTCTCAGAATGAAGGATACTGATGCGGTCTTCATAATTGGTGCACCTGAAAATATGAGAGAGCTTGCAAAGGTTGACACTACGAAAATTTCATTGAGACACAGGATCACCAAACTCATATCAGACTGGAGAGTGGAAAAAACTAAGTGGGTTATTTTCGAGTATCCGACAAAAGCAATGGCAAAGCTGGCCGGGGTGGATCTGAAAGAATTCTCGAATTTTGTTTTCAACTCTTGCTTGTTGAACTGGAAAAAATTTTCTGAAAGTATGAAACTTTTCAAAAGAAAAGAAGACAGAGTTAATAAAGTTAGGATTGTCGGAAAGAACACTGACCTGAGGTTTTCGATAAAGGGTAGAAAGGCAGTCGTAGGCGACGGAACGTATAACATGCCGGATGGCGAAGTCTTCACGAGCGTGGTAGAAAATTCTGCTAACGGCCATATTTATTTTGAAATTCCTGCTGTGAACATGGGCAATGTCGTTGAAGGTGTCTATCTGGAATTCAAAAAAGGAAAAGTTGTCAGAGAGAATGCTAGAAAAAATAAAAACTTCCTGACAAAAATTCTTAACACTGATAATGGATCTAGGAGGCTGGGTGAGTTTGGCATCGGTCTTAACTACAATATAAAAAGGTCAACAAAGCAGATTCTCTTTGACGAAAAGATCGGCGGGACCATACATCTTGCAGTAGGCAGGAGTTACAAAGAGACAAAAGGCAAGAACGAGTCTGCGATACACTGGGACTTCATAAAAGATTTGAGAAAGGAAGGAAGAGTATACTTCGACGGCAAACTTGTAATGGAAAAGGGGAAATGGCTGATTTGATAAAGATAAGGAAAAAGGCGTGCTGATCATAGCCCCTCTTCTGTTTTTGGTAGCATTTGTCTGAGCGCTTTAAGCTTGCATCCCACCGGGCCACGGAACCGTTTCATCCCACTATCACACAACTCCGCTTTCGCGTCAAAGTTAGCGCATGATGCAGGTTACGTTTCTGATTTCCGAGTAGGCTTCTCAGCCTGCAGCCTTCGCTGCACCCTCAGGATGGAGAGAACTTCCTCACTCTGCTTTTGATGGCAGAACGAAGCTACCTAATCAGCTCGCCTAGTTGGTATAATGTTCTGACTGTCTTAAATAGTTTTTGCTTCTCCCTGATGAAGATATCCAAAATAATCATGACGATTTCAAATCCCACCTTTCATACAACTAAATCATACAATAACTAAAGATAATAAAATAATTATTATGAGTGCCGTCTCTACAAAGGATATGTGTAAGGAAATTGCAAACTTTTTCTTATTACATGGGTTAAAGATTCGATTACAAGATATAGTCAGTGGTAAAAAAAGGTTAGAATACTCTTCCCTTTCAGAAATTGTCCCAAATCCTATTTTAGAAATTGGAGGTTCAATTGTCCCATATTCTTTTGGGAAAGAGTCGAATAGATTTTATTTAGCTGAAAGTAGCAATAGATTGGGTATAGTAGACACTAAAATGAATAGATTTTATTCTTTAAACTCATGGAACGATGAAAATATAAAAATTGCAGAAAAATTCTCAAACTTAATGAGAAAAGAAAATTTAACTGAAGAAGAGCAAGATTATGTATGGGGAATGTATATTGCCCTTCCGATATGCGAATGGGCATCGCAAACTAGTTATGATCTTTTTAAATTAAGATTATGGCATTAAAGAGAAACATTTTAGAAGGATTTACTTATGGTATTTAGCACATATACAGAATCAAGGACAATTAATTTCATAAAATAACAATTGATTTATGGGTCATATGACAAAGATAAAAAAAATTTTAGTCTTCGGCAATCCACTCGTAGAAAAAGATAGCATACCTCTTAAACTTTTGGAAAAATTGAGAAAAGAATTTCCAGATATTCAGTTCAAAGAGTTCGATACTGTTGAGGATTTACAGAACGAAGGAAGAAATTTGATTATACTCGATGCTGTTGAAAGAATTGACAGAGTTAAAATTATAAAAAATATAGAAGATCTGGCAACGAAAAAAATATGTTCTTTACACGATTTTGATTTGGCTTATTCGTTAAAACTGATGAAAAAAATGAACAAGATAAATAATGTTTTAATAATTGGAATTCCGATGAAAATAAAAATTCAAGATGCTTTTGACCAAGTTAAATCGGTAATCAAATCCATTTAATTCTTAAAAAGTGAGTAGCGCAAGTCATGCAGGGGTCGTATGCCCTTATAAGTTTTTCAACCTCATGCTGTATGTAGTGCTTGTCTTTATCGATTATTTTTTGGACTAGAATTTTTATGTCGTTCTGCATTTCTATCTGATTCTGCGCCGTGGGTATGACGAAATTTGCATATCTTAATTTTCCGTTTTTGTCAAGGTCGACCATGTGGTAAAGTGTTCCTCTCGGCGCTTCTACTACACCAACCCCCTTGCCTTCTTTAATTTTGATTTTTGGAATTTTTTCTACATTGAAGTGAGTGCTTTCTAAAATTTCTATCGAGTTGTCTATCGAGTTGAGTATCTCTATTGCCTGAGCTAGGTTGTTGTGGAATATATTTTTCGACGGGAAGACTTTCAGAAACTTCCCCACATCTCTATTGGTGTTTTTGTTAAGCGCGTATCTGTTCAAGTCCATTCTCGCAAGAGCTCCAACGACATATTCTTTACCTTCGAACTCGAACCCAGTCGCCTGAGAGTAAGGAATCACTACCCGGTCAACATAATCCCAGTAATCTCCTTCTGGTATGGTCTCGCCATCGGAAGTTTTCACCACGCCTTCCAAGAAACTGAAGTCGTCTGTGACGAGTGCAACAAATCTTCTTTCTCTCTCGAGTTTGAAATCACAGTCGTAGAAAATTTTTATCAGGTCTAAAACATTTTCTCTGTTTGATTTTAGTTCTGCTATTAGTTTTTTTATTTCCTCTTTCTTTGGAATGTTTGAAAAATATCCTATCTGCTCGTACGGTGCATGAACCGCTCTGCCTGCCACGACTTTAGACAAATTATTTCCTACGGCCTTTACTGCAAATGCTTGCTCTAACAGATGGTTTTGTGATTCGTCAAAATCGAGAACAGAATCTTTTCCCAACAAATCAGGCAGGCTGAAAAAATAAAGATGCATCGCATGGTCCCTTATCATCGTTCCGTACATTGCAAGCTTTCTCAAGGTCATAGTCTGTTCAGACGGTTTTATACCTAATGCCTTTTCTATAGCTTCAATATTACAAGTCATGTGGGCAATGCTGCACGTCCCACATATTCTTGAAACGAGCTGAGGTACGCTTATGAACGGCTTGTTTCTCACACCCTGGGTGAAAAATCTTTTGTTCTCGCTTATTTTGAGTTTCACGTTTTCTACTTTTCCGTTCCTGACTTTTATCTCAAGATTTGCATGACCTTCCGTCTTGCTTATGTCCTTGATGTTTATGTCAAAAGTTTTATGCACTCTCAACACCGAACTCCTTTAAGTATCCGTTCAATTTTTCGAGAAAAAGATTTTCATCCATAGGACAGCCTGGTACGCTATCATCAACTTTTACAATTTCTGACAACGGTGACACTTTTTTCCTGTGGCCAAACTTCTCCAGAATGAATTGTATTTCTTCTTCCGTTTTCTTATCAAAAAAATTTCTCATGTTAGCAGGACTTCCCGTGCAAGCACAACTTCCCACTGCTACAAGCTTTTTACTGTTTTTTCTTATCTCCTTCAGATTCTTCTCTTCATTTTTGTTAGAAATTGCACCTTCTACGAACGCCACGTCAAGCCCTTTGATTTCATTTTTGGATTTCAATGTTCTGAAGTGTTTGAAATCTATCATATCTCTCCATTTGAAAAATCTCTCGTTCATCAGTTCTAGAAAAACTATAGTGCTGTCTTCTGAGCAGGTAAACGAGAACCAGCCTATCTTCAGCTTTTTTGGCATAATTATTTATTATATTTGTTAAAAGACTAATAACAAAAAGCCTTAAATACTTGAGTGAGTCAAATAAACAAAGTTGATATAATGGCCGAAGAAGAAAAGAAGACAATGACTATAAAAATTCCGGCAAACAAATGGATGTTTATTTCTCTCGGACTAGCTGTTGCTCTTTTAGTAGTTTTGGTGTCAGCTTTTACAGGTTTATTCGGAACAATCGGTATGGCTACATTATCTACAAATTCTTTGAGTGCAAATCAAGTTGGGAACAAAGTCATACAATATATAAACAATAATTTGGTTCAGCCTGGAACTTCTGCTACTCTAGTCTCAGTCGAAGATTTAGGGCAAGTTTACAAGGTTGTGACATCTTATCAAGGAAGCCAAATACCAATCTACAGCACGAAAGACGGAACTATGATATTTTTAACAGCTTATGACACCACAAAAACATTGACAACAACTACAACTACTCCAACTGAAATACCTAAAACAGACAAACCAACAGTTCAACTTTTTGTTATGTCTCATTGTCCTTATGGTGTTAAAGCACAGGAAACGCTTATCCCAGTAATGAAATTACTAGGAAATTTCGCAGACATAAAGACAAGATTTCTGTATTATGCTATGCACGGAAAACAAGAGATTGATGATAATACCATTGAATACTGCATACAAAAAGAGCAAGAAACTAAATATGTTGATTTCTTAAGCTGTTTTGTTAAATCGGAGAATTCAAGTGAGTGTATAAAAATCGCTGAGATAGACACAGCTAAATTAAATTCGTGTATTGCTGCAGTAGATAAACAATTTAAGATTACTGAATTATACAACAATCAGTCCACATGGCTAAATGGGCTTTACCCACTATATCCTGTTGATAAAGAATTAAATAATCAATATGATGTGCAAGGTTCTGAAACGCTGATTATAAATGGGATTCACATCTCTCCTGCTCAGTATAGATGGGATTCTGATAAACTTAAAGAAATTATTTGTTCTGCATTTAATACAAAACCTGCAGAGTGCTCGTAAACATTAACTTCTTCAGAAAGTTCCACACCTTCGTCAGGAAGCTGTGGATAAGTTCAATATATTATGTTCATATATATTACTTATGGGAGTAACAATCTATCTTCCAGATGAACTAGCAAAAAAAAATTGATAACGAAAACAAGCCATATGCAATGGGTTCACAACAGCATTGTCGGTTCACAACAGCACCGTCAGAATGTTCACAAACTGTAAACAGCACTGGTAGCACAGCTTCAGGTGGGTGCAGCTAATTTAAATTTATTCCAATTAATTAGTTATTAGGTAACTTCTGTGAAGATAGCACTAAGTAAAAAACAAATGATTATTCTTTCAATTGTTTTAGTAGTAGTCCTAGTTACTATACTTGGTTTTTATTCTCTTACAGGATTTTTTGCACTTCAACCTAAAGATTTGGCAGACGACGATCCTTTTCTCGGTCCAGCAAATGCCAAGGTTACGATAGTTGAATTTTCGGATTATGCATGTTCTTTCTGCTCTATGGCTGAGGGAACTTTAAAACAAATTCTACAAAACTACCCGACACAAGTTAGGATCGTTTATCGTGACTTTCCAATACATCAGCAAGCATGGAAAGCGGCAGAAGCTTCTCAATGCGCCAACGATCAGGGAAAATTCTGGCAGTATCATGATTTACTTTATCAGAAACAAAATTATCTAACTGTTAATGATTTGAAACAGTATGCTGTCACGTTGGGTCTAAACTCTGTGCAATTCGATTCTTGTCTTGATTCTGGAAAATATTCGAGCGAAGTCCAAAAAGATTATTCTGATGGTCAAGCAGCTGGGGTGACAGCAACTCCGACATTTTTTGTAAATGGCGAGATGATAGTCGGAGCCCAAGCATATTCTGTATTTCAAGCTGCTATAGAAAAAGTTTTGTCTAAGTAAATAAAAAAGGCTTAAGTAGTCTTCATAGAAATAAAATAACATATGACTAAATTGAACAAGACCAAAGTGATGAAAGCGTTAGAGAAAATAATTGATCCTGAGATAGGAATACCTATAGTGAAAATGAAGCTGATCGACAAAGTTTCTGTAAAAGATGGAAATGTTGAGGTGACATTCCATTTAACTACTCCTTTCTGCCCTTTTTCGATGAGAATAGCTGAAGATATCAAGCAGGCTGTGTCTTCTGTTCCAGGCGTCAAAAAAGTCAAAGTGAAAGTTCAAGACAATTTTTAAAAAATTTATATTCTATCATAAATCAAATAAGTTTTAATGATATCCAGAGTTCTCGACGATGAAGTTGGAAAAAAAGTTATTTTACTTGGGAATGATGCAATAGTCAGGGGTGCATTGGAGGCTGGTGTAGGATTTTCTTCTACTTATCCTGGCACGCCAGCGTCAGAGATAGGCGATACTTTTTCTGAAATAGCAAAAGAAGCTGGGATTTATTTTGAGTATTCTGTGAACGAAAAAGTTGCGTTTGAAGCAGCAGCAGGAGCAGCGTTGTCTGGCGTAAGATCACTTGTTTCCTTCAAGCATTTTGGCCTGAACGTTGCATCTGATAGTATTTTCCCACTAGCTTATCTCGGTGTGAAAGCAGGTATGGTTATTGTTTTCGCTGATGACCCAAGTTGCTGGAGCTCTTCTCAGAGCGAACAGGATTCAAGATATTATTCAAGATTAGCCCACTTACCAATGTTAGAACCTTCAGACGCGCAAGAATGCAAAGAATTCACAAAAATCGCTTTCGAGATTTCTGAAAAATCCGGGATTCCAATTTTTGTCAGGTTGACAACAAGAACTTCTCATGAAAGAGGGATTGTGAAATTAGGGAAGATAACCAAAGGAAAAACGGAAGGGCATTTTCTGAAGGGAATGAAGTACAGGAATTTTACCCCATACTTGATAAAAACTCATGAAGAAATTCACACAAAAATCGAAGAGATAAGAAAAGCTTTCTCGAACAGCAGTCTGAACTTCATTGTAAATCCAGGTGTAAAAAGCGATTTAGGAATAATAACATCAGGTGTGTCATATGCGTATGTCTCAGAAGCTTTGAGAGATTTGAAAATCAAATTACCTGTTTTGAAATTGGGCATGACATATCCCTTACCAGAGGAAACTGTCAAGAAGTTTCTGAAAAAATTGAAATCCGTTCTCGTGGTTGAGGAACTCGAACCTTTTATGGAAAAAGAAATTTGTGCTATTGCCAGAGAAGTCAATCCTAAAATAAAAATTTATGGAAAAAATGTCCTGCCAGCAACAGGCGAGTTTACGGAAAAACTTCTAATTTCTGCTATGTCTAAACTGACTGGCAAGAAGTTTGGCTTTAATTTCGAATATCACACAAAAATGTATAAAAAAATACAAATTGCAAGAAGGTTGCCTCTGATGTGCCCTGGCTGCCCTCACAGAGCGACTTTCTATGCCGCAAAGTTGAATGGCAAAGATATAATTTTCGGTGGTGACATTGGTTGCTACATAATGAGCATACACCCTCCTTTAGAAACGCAAGATTTCTTTTTGTCGATGGGAGCTGTACAGGGTCTGACTCACGGTATTAAGAAAGTCAGTAAGCAGAAAGTTATATCATTTATCGGTGATTCCACTTTTTTCCATGCGGGCATTCCAGGTCTAATAAACATGGTCTTCAATAAATCCAATCCTTTAGTCATAATTTTGGACAACAGAATAACTGCAATGACTGGTCAGCAGCCTAATCCGGGTAGTGGAATAACAGGAATGAATGAGCAGGCAAAAGAAATCAAAATAGAAGATATAGTGAAAGCCTGTGGAGTGGAGAACGTAAAAGTTGTAGATCCTTACAATGTTAAAGAAACTGCAGATGCAATAAAAGAATTTTTAGACAAAGACAAAGTTTCTGTTATTATCGCTAAAAGAGAGTGTAGACTACTGGCAACGAGAAAGATGAAGAGAGAGGGAATAAAAATTCCTAAATTCGAAATTGATCAGAACGAGTGTATAAAATGCGGCAAGTGCTTGATAGAGTTCGGATGTCCGGCCATTGTAAAGAGAAATGACGGCTCTTATTTCATCGACAAAGATTCCTGCACAGGGTGTGCTGTATGCGTTCAAATCTGCCCTGTCAAAGCCATAAAGGCGGCGAAATTATGAAAAACTTCAACGTAATCATCACAGGTATAGGCGGACAAGGTTCGATAACTCTAGCGCTGATAATTGCTGAGGCTGCTTTAAAGCAGGGATATGATGTGAAAACATCTGAGTTTCACGGTTTGGCTCAAAGAGGGGGAAGCGTTCCATGTCATGTGCGATTCGATGAAAAAATTTTCTCACCAATAGTTTTGGAAGGAAATGCAGACTTGATTTTTGGTTTGGAACCACTCGAGGCGTTGAGATCTTGTTATTACGGCTCTAGGGAAAACAGTACAACTTTTTTGGTTGATAGTAGAAAAATTGTTCCCATATCTGTGCCAGTCTCTGGGGAGAAATATCCTAGCTTGGATGAAATTAAAAAAGATTTGAAATCTTTCGGTGAAAAAGTGATTATTCTTAATGTATCAGAAAAAACTAAGGCTCTGACTGGAAATGTGTTAGCAACGAATGTTTACCTTCTGGGATATGCATATGCAAAAAAATTCATTCCGATAAAGAAGAAATTTTTGTTAGACGGGATGAAAGAAATCTTTCGGGAAAATCTTTTCGAGATAAATAAAAAAGTCTTCGATGCTGGAGAAAAAGACGGTTCATAGAATTCTAATGTCTGATCTCAAAATTCACAAAACCGTAAGGCTTTTCTTCCTTAACTTCAATTTTAGAAACTTTGGCAAGTTCTGGCCCCATTTTACAATAAGTAAGCATTTTGTTCACAGCTTCGTCATTCCCTTCGAACATAGTCTCTACGGTCCCATCTTCCGCGTTCCTTACCCATCCTTTCAGGCTCAATTTTTTGGCAAATCTTCTGATGTAGTGTCGAAATCCTATGCCTTGAACAAAACCGTGAATTTTAACGTAAACACACTTAAGCGGCATAATTTACTTTATACTTAAAAAAATTATATATAGTGCAGATAAAAAATATACAAAAGAGGCAAACTATGAAAGAAGTGATATTAGTAAAGACAACATGGTGCCCTCACTGCCCAGCTGCGTCAAAATTCTGGAGAGATTTACAAAAAAAGTACAAGTTTAATCTAAAGGAAATTGATGCATCAACACCAGAGGGACAAAAGCTAGTGCAAAAATACAACATATTGTCAGTCCCAACAGCTATAATTGATGGTCGTTTGACTTTCATAGGTGTGCCCGCAATAGAGCAGGTGGAACAGGCTATAAAATAATTGAAAAGTGAAATTAAACTCAAAACGAGAGGATAAACATCGAAAAAATTTATGACACAATAATTATTGGAGGAGCTTCGGCTGGTCTGACCGCTGCCATATATTCAACTAGAAGGAAGATGTCTACTTTAGTTATCTCCAAAGATATTGGTGGGCAAATCTTAGGTGCAGATTCAATAGAAAATTACCCTGGCTTCGATACTATTTCTGGGTTCGAGCTTGCACAAAAAATGATGAAGAAGGCTGTAAAGTTTGGCGCAGAAATCTTGGAGGATGAAGTTGTTCGTGTTGAGGAAGATGGTAAAGAAGGAAAATATCCTATTTACGGAGTCAAGACTCGTAATAAGAAAGAGTTCAAAGCAAAAACTCTGATTCTCGCTTTTGGAAAGACTCCGAGGAATCTAGATGCGCCCGGAGAGATTGAATATAAAAGTAAAGGTGTATCTTATTGTGCAACCTGCGACATGCCACTTTTCACAAATAAAATTGTTGCCGTTGTGGGTGGAGGAAACTCTGCATTCGATTCTGCGCTGTTCGGGAGCAAAATTGCAAAAAAAGTTTATCTTATTCACAGAAGAGAGGGGTTCAGAGCATTCGAAGGTATCATAGAGGATGCTAAGAAAACTCCTAACATAGAATTTTTGTTGAACACAATAATTACTAAGGTAATAGGAAAGAACGGGAGAGTATCGGGAATAAAGATAAAGAATGTTAAGACAAATGAGGAAAAGGAAATAGCTTTGGACGGCATCTTTGTCGAAATAGGGAGTGAAACACAAACAGACATGGTAAAACATTTGGTGAAACTCAATTCGAACAACCAGGTTATTGTAAACAGAATGCAAGAAACTTTTTATCCTAAATCGAACAAAGTTAGACCTGGCATTTTTGCTGCTGGAGATTTGACAGATACAACAGTAAAGCAGATAGTCGTGGCCACTGGAGAAGGATGTAAAGCAGCTTTACAGGCACATGATTACATCTACGGCCTATCATCGAAAATTATTGCAGACTGGGGAGCAAAAATATAAGAAATGATTTTATGCATTTGGAAAAATTTACCGACGAGTTTGGCCCTGAATTTATTATCGAAGTCTACGATCCTTACACAAAATTAAAAGGAATTGTAGTCATCGACAACACTGCCCGTGGCGTAGGCAAGGGTGGAATAAGAATGACACCCTATGTTTGCATTGAGGAAGTTTTCCGTCTGGCACGAGTGATGACTTGGAAAACTGCCATAGCTGATCTTCCTTGGGGTGGAGCTAAAAGTGGAATTGTAGTTGACCCCAAAAAAATATCTTTAGAACAAAAAAGAAATTTAATGAGAGCGTTTGGCAGAGCGTTGAAAGCAATTTCACCAAAACTTTACATAGCAGCTCCTGATGTTGCCACAGGAGAAGAAGAAATAAGATGGTTTGTTGAGGGGAACGGCAGTTTGAAATCTGCTACAGGAAAGCCGAAAGATCTCGGAGGGCTGCCACACGAGCTAGGATCTACAGGTTTTGGCGTTTTTCATGCAACGCTTATTGCAGCTCAGCATATGAAAATAAAACCTAGCGAGCTTACTTTTGGAGTTGAGGGGTGTGGTAATGTTGGTCAGTTTGTAGCAAAATTTTTGACTGAAGCCGGAGCCAAGCTCGTGGCGATCAGCGACAGCAAGGGTTGCATCTACAATGAGGATGGAATTGACTTCAAGAAACTTTCCGAAGTAAAAAAAGACACAGGTTCTGTCATCAACTACAAGCCGAGCCAGACTTTCCCATGCCAAAAAATTTACGAATTTCCGATGGATGTAGCAATACCAGCAGCTCTTCCAGATGTGATTAACGAAAAGAACGTGAACAATGTAAAAGCAAGATGTATAGTAGAAGGTGCAAACATTCCGATGAAAATCGAGATGGAGAAGATTTTACATAAAAGAGGAGTTTTAGTCATACCGGATTTTGTCGCCAACGAGGGGGGCGTGATTTCTTCTTATGCTGAGTATCGGGGCTACGACGAAAAAAAGATGTTTGATTTAGTCGAAAAAAAAGTTAAGAAAAATACAAAACTTGTTTTGAAATTATCAGAGAAAGAAAATCTTATACCTAGGCAGGCTGCTGAGAAGATTGTTAAAGAACGTGTGAAAAAAGCGATGGAAAAGTGGGTTCAAAAGCGAGTTTGAATCAGTACTGAATTCCTTTTGTCATGGAATCTGCTTTAGGAAATTTCCTTGCAATAATTTCATTTACATAATCAGATCTTTCAATCAGTTTTTTTGGAGCATATCTCCCAGTTAGGACAACAGTTGTTTTCTTTGGTATATTTTTAAGTAGGTCTAAGACTTCTGAAATTTTTAAAAGCTTAGTGTGCAAAGCGAGATTAATCTCATCTAAAATCAGTAGATCAGGCTTCTTTTTATGCATTATTTCTTTTGCAAATTCAAGGCCTTTTTTTGCTAGCTCCCTGTCAAGTTCTTCAACTGTTCTTACCTTGAAAGCCATTCCTCGATACTTAACCTCATTGTTTTGATCATCAATTTTCAACCAGCCCGGTCTTCCAAACTGATAGATTTCATAGTAAGGTTTGAGTTTGTTTTTTATCTTGTATTCTCCTATCTTCTTCCACCATTTCATGAATTGAATTATCACAACCTTCTGTCCATGGCCAATTGTTCTCAGAGCTAATCCTAAAGCATTTGTGGTTTTCCCGGCCCCCTCACCACAGTATAAATATATTTTACCCATACTTAATCCTCCAATGCTCTTGCTTTTTTTGGATCCTTAAATGGCATAATTCATCACTAGAATAAACTACTTATAAATTTTATTTATTGATTTAAAGATAAACATTCCCCATGAATTTCACTCAATTTTATTTTTTAATGAGGACAGATAAATCCTGCGCATCCTCCAGAATATTCAGTATCTGCTATGACGTGCTTCTCTCCAATTTCTTTTTCCAACGGGCCTATTGTCAAAACTTGCTCGGGTTTGCTGCCATACCTATAGACAGTTATACCTTTACACTTCGTCCTCCAAGCTAGAGTGTAAACCTTTCTAACTTCTTCTGGGGACACTTCTCTTTTCATGTTGATTGTTTTGCTTACTGCATTGTCAGTATATTTCTGAAATACTGCTTGAATCCTAACGTGCCATTCCGGATCTATGTCCAGAGCCGTGACAAAAACATTTTTTACACTTTCAGGGATTTCTTCCAAGTCTCGAACGCTTCCTGTGTTGGCTATTTTTGTCAGGAGGTCTGTAGAGAAGAACTTTCCTTTTTTTGAAACTTCCTCGAAAATAGGGTTAACTTCAAGCAAGCGTGCGCCTTCCATTACATTTCTAACAAAAGACACGGCAAATAGAGGTTCTATGCCAGAGCTACAACCTGCTATAATTGAAATAGTTCCGGTTGGAGCAATTGTTGTGACCGTTGCGTTCCTCATGAATTTGTATCCTTTTTTCTGCCACAGACTTCCTTTGAAATTCGGGAAGCTTCCTTTCTCCTTTCCTAAGTTTTGTGATGCATTATGCGACTCTTTTTCAATAAATTTCATCAGTCTTTCAGCGAATTGTAATGCTTTCTCCGAATTGTACGGGATTTTTTGCTTAATCAGGGCTTCAGCAAACCCCATGACTCCGAGGCCAATCCTTCTGTTTGATTTAACAATTTCTTCTATTTGCCTTGTTGAATAGCGATTGGCATCAATTACATTGTCCAAGAAACGAATGCAAATTGGTATGATTTTTTTTAGCTTGTTCCAGTCAAACTTGTTGCCTTTAAACATTTTCACCAAATTTATGGAACCCAGGTTGCAAGCTTCCCAAGGATGAAGAGGAACTTCACCACAGGGGTTCGTGGCTTCAATTTCTCCAATCTGCCTCGTCGGATTTTTTCTGTTTATTTCGTCGATGAAAATCAGTCCTGGATCTCCGTATCTCCAAGCATTCATAACTATTAAATCAAAAACCTCTTTAGCTTTGAGCTTTTTCACAACCTGCCTGTTGCGGGGGTTGATTAGAGAATAATCTTTATTCTTCTCCACTGCTTTCATGAACTCGTCCGTGACTGCAACAGAGAGGTTAAAGTTTTCTAATTTACCTGGCTGGGCTTTGATAGAAATGAAGTCCAGGATGTCAGGATGATCTACTCGTAAAATTCCTATGTTGGCACCTCTACGTCTCCCTCCCTGCTTGACAACATCGGTCATCTTATCGAATACCTCCATGAAACTGATTGGTCCCGATGCCGATCCACCAGTCGTTTTTACCACATCACCTTTCGGTCTCAACTTGGAAAATGAAAATCCCGTACCTCCGCCCTCTTTGTGTATGATTGCCGTGATCTTTAGCGTCTCAAAAATACTTTCTATGCTATCATCTATTGGCAGTACGTAGCATGCGGAAAGGTTGCCAAGCTTTGTGCCGACATTCATCAATGTTGGTGTGTTAGGCAGAAACTCCAGGCCACTCATCAGTTTGAAAAAATCCTCTTCGCTTTTCCTTACTTCATTTTCATTTTTACCGTAGCTCTTCTCAACTTCAGCTATCAAACTTGCCACACGTCGGAACATTTGTGAAGGAGTTTCTATGACATTTCCTTTCTCATTTTTTTTCAGGTACCTTCTCTCTAAGATTTTTATTGCATTTATTCCCAACTTAAGGTCGTCAACAACACCGAAAAATGTTTTGAACTTTCCACGCTCTCCCTTTTTAGTCCTGTAAGCAATATAAACCTTTGCCGCTTTGCTCAGCTTGTTTTTAACGAAAGTACCTTCAATAATTTTTTCTACATCTTCCGAGCTTGGTATCTTACCAAAAAACTTCTCATCTAACGTTTTTAAAACTTCTTCAGTCAGTTTTTTTACAACTTTTCCGTCCCTGATTTTTGCATCTTTCAGGGCTTTTGATATAGAATTGGCAATCTTTTGTGAACTGAAAACCTCCAGCCTACCGTCTCTTTTCCTGATTTTGGTTATAGTCATAAATTTGACCCTTAAATTACTCCTAGATAAGAATTGAGGAATCAGAGTTAAAAATCTTTTCTAAGACGAGTTAGAAAAGGAATTTTCAAAGCTTCTATATTTCCTTGTATTTTTTGAACTTTCTCGTAAATCCTTTTTTGTAGCTTCTGTATCTCTTCTTTCTGTGCTTCTCAGGCTCTATGCTCCATATGTCGGACATAATCATTTTTTATATTTTTCTAAAGAAATAGTCAGTCTTAATAAAATTAACCGTTATATGGTAATAATGAGCATTTTATTCGCATTGCTGAGCATAGTAGACATTCTGGGTGGAGTGTTTTTAGTTTTCGGAGGCATGCCGTTTCTCGGAGTGGTGGCTTTGTATGTAGGTTATATTATTTTGATAAAAGGTTTGGGTTCTTTGTTGACGGGCGTGCCTTTAGGGGGGTTCAATGTAATTTTTATTATTTTCAGCATTATCGATATTCTAGCAGGAGCTTCTTTAGTGATGAATTATTATCGTATCTTCCTGATGCCTTCCTTTATTCTGGGTGTTTTAATTTTGTTAAAAGGCATATACTCTTTCTTTGCATCTTTTGCCTGAATTGTTTTTCATTTGATTATTGGTGAGATTAGGTTTTATGAGGACTATCGGTATATATACTTTAAAATATATTTTATAAAATATATATTTAAGTATATAATATAAAAATCTAAAAACGTAAATAATATAAAAATTAATATAAAAATCTCAAAATGTAAAAACAAATCTTAACAAAATCAATAAAGCAAAATTGATAAAAATAACAAAAACAAAACTCGATCCTTCGACAATATTTGAAATTCTACATTATTCGAAGTTCTGTCAGAAAATCCTAAGAAGAAAATCCTAAGAGCATCCGCTTGTTGATCCGCACACGGGGCAAACATAGCAAGTGCCTGACCTCATCATCAACGCTCCACACTCGTTGCAGACAGGTACATCACTTAAAATTTCTACTAAGGCATCATCTTTAGATTTCTCCTCGCTCTCGCCAACACTAGTCCACTCTGTTATTTTTGACGCAACATCTTCGTTGTTTACGTCAATGTTCCTGCTCTCTATTCCCAATTCTTCCAAGTCCTCCTTCTTCAGGAACTTCAGCGCAAGCCACTTGAACATGTAATCCAGTATTGATTTTGCTATTGGTATGTCAGCATTGTCAGTCCATCCCATGGGTTCAAACCTTGTGTTGATGAATTTTCTCACCAGGTCTTTTAGCGGAACACCATACTGCATAGCTATGGAGATTGATATTGCAAATGAGTCCATTATTCCTGCAATCGTGCTGCCCTGTTTGGCCATGCGGATGAAAATCTCACCAGGCTGGTCGTTCTCAAAAAGACCAACAGTCACATAGCCTTCTTGGTTACCTATCCTGAATTTATGAGTCAGGGCCTTTCTTTCCTTTGGCATTCTTTTCCTGACAGGTCTCTGCTCCTCCTTCTTTTTACTGAAAACAGCTAGCGGTTGGATCACTTTGCTTCCGTCTCGATATATCGCTACAGACTTCAGACCCATCTTCCACGATTCCATGTAGACTTTCTTTATTTCGTCTACAGTGGCATGATGAGGCATGTTGATCGTCTTGCTTATGCCCCCTGAAAGCAAAGGTTGAACAGCGGCCATCATTTTCACGTGAGCCAAATAATCTATGTATCTCACTCCCTTCTTTCCACATTTGTTTGCGCAATCGAATATCGGATAGTGTTCTGCTTTCAAATGAGGAGCTCCCTCTATTGTTTGTGTGCCACAAATAAATTCTGTTGCAGCGTCAATCTCATCATCTCTGAATTCAAGGGACTTTAGCAAGTTGAAATCTGGAGATGAGTAATCAGATTCCTTGAAATTCAGCCTCTCGAGACATTCCTTCCCGAGTACGTTCACATTGAAAACAAAAGACAGGTCCAAAGCACTCAGCAACATTTTCTCCATCTTAGATATTTCAGACTCTTTGAATCCTTTTTGAATTAGTCTCGGAACGTTAATGTGCGGTGCTCCTTCGAATTTGTTGCTCCCAATAACATATCTGATTATGTCTTTTACTTCCTCTTCTCTGTAGCCTAGATTTCTAAGTGTAGGTATGATGCTCTGGTTAACGATTTTGAAATAGCCCCCACCAACCAATTTTTTGAACTTCACAAGTGCAAAGTCCGGCTCTATTCCTGTTGTGTCAGCGTCCATAACAAAACTTGTTGTCCCCGTGGGTGCGATTAATGTGACCTGCGCATTTCTATAACCGTATTGCTCTCCTATCATAAGAGCTCTGTCCCAAGATTCTATCGCAGCCCTCAAAAGATAATCAGGGCATTGCACAGGATCGATTCCAACAGGAATGATATTTAATTTCTCATACTCTTCTTTAGGTGCATTGTATACTATTCTTCTATGGTTTCTCACTACCCTGAGAATATGCTCTCTATTTTTTTCAAACATTGGGAAAGGTTTCAATACACTCGCCATCTCAGAGCTTGTCGCATAAGCCTCTCCTGTCATTATCGCTGTTATTGCAGATGCAATTGCTCTCCCTTTGTCCGAGTCGTATGGTATTCCCATTTTCATCAAAAGAGAACCAAGATTTGTATATCCCAAACCAAGCGACCTGAATTCGTAGCTCAGCTGGGCTATTTCTTTAGAAGGATATTGTGCCATGAGAATGGAAATTTCCAATACTATGGTCCATAGCCTTGAGGCGTGCTTGAAAACATCCACATTGAACATCCCATCTTCAAGGAATTTTCCCAAGTTCAAAGATGCCAGGTTGCATGCTGTGTTGTCCAGAAAAGCGTATTCACTGCACGGGTTTGTTGCGTTTATTCTCCCCGACTCAGGGCACGTGTGCCAATCATTGAAAGTAGTATCGAACTGCACTGCGGGATCACCACACTCCCAAGTGGCCTTTGCTATTTCGTCCCACAGATGTGCAGCTTTCACAGTCTTAGCAACTTTTCCATCAGTCCTGCGTATCAAATTCCAATCTTTGTCATCTATGACAGCTCTCATGAATTCATCATCAACTCGCACAGAATTGTTGGAATTCTGACCAAAGACATGCTCACCCGCAGATTCTACGCTGTAATCATCAACGAGCCCAGCACCGACTAATGCTGCAAATTTTTTTTCTTCATCCACTTTCCATTTTATGAAATTTTCTATTTCAGGATGGTCTACGTTCAAAATTACCATCTTAGAAGCACGTCTTGTCGTTCCTCCTGATTTTATTGATCCGGCTACTGTATCGTAGATTTTCAGAAAAGACATTGTACCGCTTGAAGTTCCGCCTCCAGACAAAGGTTCGCCTTTTGATCTTAGAGTTGAGAAATTCGTGCCTGTGCCAGATCCATATTTGAATATTCTCGCCTCTCTGACGGCAAGGTCCATTATTCCTCCTTCATTTACAAGATCGTCTTTGATAGGCTGTATAAAACACGCATGGCACTGTGGGTGGGAGTAAGCATCTTTAGATTGTGTTAATTCTTTTGTTTCTGGGTCAACATACCAGTGCCCTTGAGGCGATCCAGTAATTTCATAAGCAAAATTCAAACCCGTGTTGAACCATTGAGGTGAGTTCGGGCTGGCAAACTGATAAATCAACATGAAAGCTATCTCATCATAAAAACTTTTGGCATCTTCTTCTGTTGCGAAATAGTTGAACTTTTTTCCCCACCAAGTCCAGCAACCAGCAAGCCTGTGAACAACTTGTTTTAATGAAGTCTCGCCACCAAGAATTTGCTTACCTTCAGAATCTAAAACAGGATTTCCGTTCAAATCAAACTGCGGTACACCTCTTTTCCTAAAGTATTTCTGCGCAAGAATGTCCACTGCAGTCTGTGACCAAAATTCTGGAACTTCTACGTTATCCATTCTGAAAACAATAGTGCCGTCAGGATTTTTTATCATTGAAGTTCTTTCAACCCACTTGCATGTGTCGAAAACATTTTTTTCAGCACTCGTAAACAAGCGTGGAATTTTCAATCCTTTCTTTTCAGCTATTAGCTCAACCCTCTGGCTTAAATCAATTCCGTTCATTTTTTTCACATATAAAGAAATAATTTTTGTAGGTGAAAAGAACCTTTACTACAATACAGTTTTAATCTTTATAAGTGTTTGTTTACTCTGAAATATATTTTAGAAGATAATCAATTCGAGTTCATTCAAAATTTTCTTCCTCTTTTTTTTCAGAAATCTCACCTGCGAAGTCTTCCAACCTATACTTGAAATCAGAATCAGATTTTATTTCCTTCCTTTCCTTCAAAATTTCCCTTGCTAGGAGCCAGAAAAGCACACCTATTGCTTTTCTTCCCTTGTTGTTAGCCGGAATAATCAGGTCAATTTCTCTTGTCTCGTTTATCGTGTCGCAAACAGCTATTACTGGCACGCGGGCTTTCACAGCTTCTCTCAACGCTTGTACGTCAGTCAACGGATCTAAGATAAAAACAACATTAGCCTCGAAGAATTTTTTGTATCTTGGATTTGTAAGTGTCCCTGGCATAAATCTTCCGGTTATCACTTCGGCTTTTATAATCTCCCCGAACTTTTTAACTATGTCAAACGCTATGCTCTTCCTTGTGGCGATGAGTATTTTCTGCGATCTGGACAAAAATTTTGCAACAGTTCTTATTCTCTCATCGATTTTTCTCAAGTTTAATACAGCCAACCCGTCAGGCCTGATTTTGTAGATAAATTCTTTCATATCTTTAGTCTTCTGCTTCATACCTATGTGTATTCCTGATGCTAGGTATTCTGCCCTTGGTAGCAATAGTTTCTGCGGCATATTACATTTATTATACTTGCGATGCTTTTAAATTTGTAATTTTTTGTTTTATTGTCGGTTTAGTTTTTCTGAGAACTATCAAGGTATATACTTTAAAATATATCTTACAAAATATATATTACAAAATATAAAAATAATAAAAACAAAACCCAACCAACCTCTAACAAATCGTATCAAAACCTATCCGATGTAGGTAAGTTTTTCCTTTTCCTCTCCAGGTTTTTCTGGCGCCCTCATCAGATGTCCCATTGTCTTTGTTTCAACATCTCTAAGTCGCTTTATGAAGTCCTCCATCTCCTTTATTTTTTTCTTGAGACTAGACATGTCCAACTTTATGCTCAGTATCTTGGCCAAGACCTTCAGGACAGCTTCAGCTGACTTAGGGTCGGGTATGATAGGAAAACCAACAGTCTCTCCGAGCAGGCATACTCCCTTTATCCCGTAGCTCTTTCCCATTCCTATTAGAAGCCCCGATGCTCCGACTATGGTGCCAACCTTGGTTCCAGAATCAAAGTCTATTCCGAACTTTGAGTATTTTTTCATCAGTTCAACATCGCTTGTCGCACCGATTACTTTAGGCACGGTTGTCTGCTCTCCTATGCTCAAACCAGCGAGCGTGAACATATCCTTGACTTTTAATTTGCTGACAAACTGCAGAATTGTTTCAACAATTTCGTAATGTCCTTCGGGGTCTATGCTCTGGCTGTCTCCGATTAAAATTATCAAGTCCCTCTGGCCCTTCTTCTCAGCTTTCTTGTAGTAGAACTCGTTTTTCAGTGTGTGCACTGCTGGTGTCTGATGAAGCAGAACAAAAGGCATGAAATGAGAAGAGTAGAGCTCAGCGAATTTTTTTGCTTTTAGTTCCTCAATAAGATAACCTGCGGCAATTCTACCTACGTTTCCGACACCAGGAAGGCCTTCGATAAAAACAGGATTTTTTAATTTTGGTTTTTCCAATTCAATTATTTTTGTTGCCAAATAATCACCAGATTTTTTATTTCTCCAGCTCCATCTGTCTCCTATACTTACCGTACTTGTCCTGAGGCGAAAACCTCGGAGGCTCTGGATTAACAGTCCTACTATTACATTTTGGACAGACTTCCTTAAATGTGTATGCGCCGCAACTCGGGCACTTCCTCATCTTTGTCATAATAAAAACAATTTTTTTCTTTATGAATTTATTTTACAAACTTGTAGCTTCCTTCTATGCCTAGGGTTTTTGTGTTCTTCATCAGTTTTTCTAACTCTTCCCTCAGTTTCTTTTCCACATTCTTAGGGTCGTTAGTTTTTATTTCAATCCTGTACTTTGGCGCCGAGATGTATTTTACTTTTACCTTCGACTTCTTTTCGAAATTCGATAATGATGATTTTATTTTTTACACGCCATCGCTTGCGTAGCTCATCAGTTC
>Ga0315282_10002581_pt1 | contig 33120 bp, 26 predicted proteins | sample YL17G07_20_MG_FD_203693 | JGI IMG/M metagenome (GOLD analysis project Ga0315282, IMG submission 203693) | Sediment microbial communities from Yellowstone Lake, YNP, Wyoming, USA - YL17G07_20 | ecosystem: Environmental > Aquatic > Freshwater > Lake > Sediment | place: USA: Wyoming | collected...
GTCTGGTACCCGATCATCGGCGGTGTGCGGGGCCTGGGAGACCGCCAGCAGACAGCGACGCGCCTCCCAGTGGCGGGGGCAGACGGGTTCGAGCACCTCTTCACGGCCACGATGACGGGAGCGGAGCTGGGCACGCGCGGCCCGGAGTACAAGTGGACCTGCCCGGGGGACCTCGCCGCGCCCTGGGTGGAGCTGAGGAACGAGCGCCTGGGCCGAGGTGTGCGCTTCGCCCTGGAGGACGACACCGACCGCCAGAAGCTGCTCGTCGCCGCCATGTACCCGGGTGTCGGCCACATGCGCACCGGTGACACCTGGCCCCGGCCCGGCGAGATGCCCTCCCGCATCCCGGTGGGCATGTCGCTGCAGTGGGTCTACTACCTCCCTCCCGCCACGACCCGACCTGGTTCCGACTTCCACGCCGCCAAGGCGGTGCTGCAGTTCACCGCCGACGACTGACCGTCTGTGCCGGCGGTCCTCCGGCCGGCGCCGCCGGGAGCATAGACCTGGCCGACGGCGCCCCGCAAGCTGACATCGGGAAGGTGAAGCACCCATGGCGCCCCACGCACCCTATCTGGCCGGGTGTCTGCTGGGAGCAGCAGTGCTGGGCTCAGCCTGTGCGGCTGCTCCCCGGCCGACGGTGCTCTACGTCGCCACGGATGGCCGCGACACCTGGACCGGGCGACGGCCCGATCCGAACCGCGGCCGGACCGATGGCCCGCTGGCCACCCTCGCCGCAGCGCGGGACGCCATCCGCGCCGCAAGGGCCCGCGGCGCCGGCACGGGCCCGGTCACGGTCATGGTGCGGGGCGGGACGTACCGGCTGACTGAGCCGGTGGCCTTCGAGCCCCAGGACTCTGGTTCGGCCGAGGCCCCCGTGGTGTACTGCGCCTACCGAGACGAGGTGCCGGTGTTCAGCGGCGGTCGGGCGCTGACCGGGTGGCAGCAGGAGCGGGTGGACCGGTGGTACGTGGAGGTGCCCGAGGTCACGAACGGCGCCCTGCAGTTCCGGCAGCTCTTCGTGAACGGGCGGCGGCGTCCGCGGGCGCGCTGGCCGCTGGAAGGGATGCTGACGATCGAAGGGGCGGCCTCGCCAACCAGCACCTGGGCCGCGCATCTGGACCCGACGCAGGATACCGACCTCGCGCGGCGGGCCTTCCAGTTCCGCGAGGGTGACCTGCGCAGCGAGTGGGCCCAGTTGGCTGACGTCGAGGTCGTGGTGCTCCAGTACTGGATGGAGGCCCGATTGCGGATCGCGGCCCTCGACGTGGCGCAGCGGTCGGTCCTCTTCACCGGGGGAAGCTGGCGGCCGCTTACTTGGTCGTTCGGCTACTACGTGGACAACGTCCCCGGGGGCCTCGACCAGCCGGGAGCGTGGTACCTGGACCGGGCGGCGGGCCGGCTGGTCTACCACCCGCTGCCGGGCGAGGACCCGGCGACGCTAGAGGCCGTGGTGCCGGTGGCCGAGCAACTTGTCCGGTTCGAGGGCGATCCCGCGCGGGGTGAGCTGGTGCAGTACGTGGAGCTGCGGGGCCTCAGCTTCGAGCATACGGCCTGGGACCTCCCACCAGAGGGGTATGCCTACACCCAGGCGGAGCTGGGCGCGCCCGTGGCGATTCGCGCCGAGGGCGCCCAGCATTGCCGCCTTGAGGACTGCCGCCTAGCTCACCTGGGCGGCTGGGGCGTCTGGTTCGGGCGCGGGTGCCAGGACAATGCGCTGGTTGGCAACGAGGTGTCAGACGTCGGGGCGGGCTGCATCAAGGTCGGAGAGCCGGAGGCCGCGGCACAGGACGCCGAGGAGGCCTGCCGGAACACGATCGCTGACAATCACCTCGCCGACGGCAGTGCGGTGTACCTCGGGTCACCCGCGGTCTGGATCGGCCAGAGCGGCGGCAACATCGTGAGCCACAACGAGATCAGCGGCGCCTTCCAGTGGGCGATCTCAGTGGGGTGGAACTGGGACTACTTCCCCCTGAACCGATCGCGCGACAACCTCATCGAGCAGAACCACATCCACGACCTCGGCACGGGGGTCCTCGGCACCCACGGCGCCATCTACGCCCTCGGGACCTCGCCGGGCACGGTGATCCGCGGCAACTACATCCACGACGTCTTCGCCAACGAGCACTGGGGGGCGGGGGAGGGGATCATCCTCGACAACGGCTGCGCGGGCATCCTGGTGGAGGACAACGTGGTCAGCCGCGCCGCCGCCGGGGGCTGGGGCTGTAACTTCAACTGCTTCGGCAACCTGATCCTGCACAACATCTGGGCGTACGGGCGCAAGTTCCAGCTCACGCGCTATGGTGACGCGCCCTCGGGCGAGACGCGCCCCAACGGCGAGGTCTTCGCCCGCAACATCGTGCTCTGGAGCGAGGGACCCCTGTTCAACGAGCAGGACTGGTGGTCGTTTGCGACGCTGTGGGACTACAACCTGTACTACGACACCAGCGGCCGGCCCGTGACCTTCCTCAAGTACAGCCTGCCCGAGTGGCAGGCCAAGGGTCTGGACCGGCACTCGGTCGTCGCCGACCCGCAGTTCGTGGACGCCGAGCATGGTGACTTCACGCTGTGCCCGGGCTCGCCAGCCCTCGCGCTGGGGTTCCGACCCATTGACCTCAGCCAGGTCGGCCCGCGGCCGCCGGAGGAGCGGCGCTAGCGCAACCTCTGCAGCGGGCCGAGCACGACCGTCGGCCGTGCGGGCATCTCGAGCGCGGCCCGGCTGTAAAACGGATAGACGCTCCACTCGACGCACGCCAGCAGGTCCAGGCGTCCATCGCCGTCCAGGTCGGCGACCGCGGGGTGCGGCCCGTGGTCGGTGATCTTGATCGGCTCCCCGAAGCAGCACAACGTGACGGGCGGCTCAAACACGGGCTCGGTGCGCGTCCCGCAGTTGCGCAGCAGGTAGATGCTGCCGCGGGCGCGTTCGGTGCCGGCGCACGCGTAGATGAGGTCCGGAAGCCCGTCCCCGTCCCAGGCGGCGGCTCGGAACGACTCCGTCCAGTGGGCGGTGCGGCCGACGATCGAGTCCTCAATGGGCCGGCCGTCAGCCAGCGTGAGCACATGGTCCTTGCGCAACCGGAGCCGCCCGCCGGCGTCACGGTAGCGGGCGAAGAGCGTGAGGCGGCGCGTGCCGCCGTCGAGCGTGGCCAGGTCCAGCAGGCCATCCCCGTTGAGGTCCGCGAACGCCGCCCCGGTGCGCCAGAAGAACGCCTCGTCGGACTGCAGCGGGTAGGGCGCGTTGGGCACCGTCTCATCGCCCGCGAGGCGCGCCGACTCCGCCTGCTTGCGGGGCGAGTCCGCGTAGCCGTCGCAAATGATCTGCCGTCGCGCCCCGAACCGCGGCGCCCGCGCGGTGCCGATGTTCCGGTACCAGAAGATGCGGTTGGTCTCGTTGGGCAGCAGCAGGTCGCCTCGGCCATCGCCGTCCCAGTCGGCGAACGCCGGGTAGCTGTAGCCCATGTTGTGCCAGTGCCGGCTGCCGAGGACCTCGTCCCGCAGGAGGCGGATTGGCCTGTCGGCGGCCTCGATGAGCCGAGCCTCGGCGAACGCGGGCTCGTGCGACGTACCCTCGTTGATCAGGATGCGCGGCCACCCGTATCCACCCCCGACCAGCAGGTCCCAGTCGCCGTCGGCGTCCCAGTCACAGACGCACGGCCAGGCCTGGTCGCTCAGGGACACCAGTGCCGACCGCGACCGGGCATCGCCCACCCGCCGGAACCGTGGCTCGCCGGGGCCGTTGCCGACCTGCTGGAAGACCGCTACCCGCTGCCAGACGTCGTACACCACCGCGATCCCGCGCCGGCCACTCTCCTCCACCGCGCAAAGCGAGGAGCACCAGAAGCAGTCCAGATCACTGAGGAGCTGCGCCCCCCCGAATCGCGGCGGATCGCCGCCGAGGTTGCGCTGCCACGCGACCCGCTGGGCGCGCGGCTCCTCGGCCGGGCCCTCGGCCAGCGAGACCGCATCGCGCTGGCCGTCGCGATCCAGGTCCAGGAAGCAGGCGCCGGGCCCGATCCCGAGCTTCACCGGCGCCTCCGGCTCGAAGGGCCACCCGCCAGCGTTGGCGTTGTGCACGTAGCTCTGCCCCACCACGAGGTCCACCGCCCCGTCGGCATCCAGGTCCACCGCCTGGCACGGGTCCCACTCGTCGGTGCCGCGCGTGATGCTGCCCGCGGCCACGAAGACCGGCAGCCCGGTAGGCTCGCGCCGGCCCCGGTCCAGGTAGAACTGCACGTCGCCCCCGTACCGTGGGCAGACCACGAGGTCCCGGTGGCCGTCGCCGTCCAGGTCGGCCACGTCAGCGGTCATGTAGACGCTGCTGGGGTACTCGCACTCCGTTGCGTCATCCCGCGCCGCCACCCGCGGCCGCAGCAGCTCCCCGAACTCCAGGGCTCCGCTCCTGCCCGCGCCGGGGTAACACATGACCCCATCCCACGGGTCGCCCGGCCGGTGAGCGTAGTTCCAGCAGCCTACGAGGTCAGGTCGCCCGTCGCCGGTCAGGTCCGTGAGCGTGCTGAGGCTGATCAGCGCGATCGGTCGCGGCACGCCCGCGTTGTAGCGCAACAGGTCCCCGGTGCCGATCAGCGGGATGCGCCCGCGCGGCGCCGCCGGTCGGCCCTCAGCCGCGGTAGCGAAGCGGAACTCCCACGCGCGGTGCGTGGGGTCAGCGACGACCCACTCGACCCGCCCCGCGCCGGTGCCCGCCAGAGCCGTGGACAGCCCGTGCGGGACTTGGTGCCCGGTGGTCAGGTCCACCACGCTGATGCTGTTCGGGTCGAAGACACCCGAGGCACCGGCCTGCTGGAGCAGCGCGGGGAAGTCCACGAGGGGATCGAGGGGCACGCTGCGGCAGGGCAGGTCCGAGGTGACGGTCACGCGGAGGCAGTAGCGGGCCTCAGCCGCCCGCTGCGCCTCCGGCACCGGGCATAGCAGGGCGCCGATCAGACCGAACGTCGCCCAGGGGCTCACAGGAGCACACCTCCGGCGGCGGGGTTCGCCCCGGGGGCGGCCGGCGCCTCGGGCCTCAGCCCTGCCGGGGCCCGAGGCGGATTCGGCGCTACGGGGCAGATAGGGGCAATTCTCGGGTTCGTTTCGGAGGAGGGAACCTAAGAAAGGGGGACCGGGCCTGATGATTATGTTAGGTGACAAGTCCGGGGGCCGGACTGCAGTCCGGCCCGCGCGAGGGAACGTTGCTTCCTGGGCCGCCCGGCTACGTCTGGGCGGCGAGGTCCGGTCGGGACCTGCGACGGAGGCCGACATAGCGGAGCAGGGCGCGGCTGTTCAGCAGGATGTGCACGACGCCAACCACAGCGATGGCCAAGCCGGCCCACTCGTGCAGTTGCTTGGGGTACAGCGGCTCGTGGCGTCCGCCGGGCGGGCCGAAGCCACCAGGGCCCTGACCCATAGCGGGCCCTGGTGGTCCGCCCTCGGTCTCGGCGGTGAGGGCCTCCTCGGCTGCCTCGCCGACGCGCCGGGAGGCGGAAGCGGCAGCGGGCTGGCGGGCGAAGCCCTCGTCATCGTCCCCGGTCATCCCGGGTGGCGGACCCATGCGGGGACCACCTGGCCGACCCACAGCCATCTGGAGACCCGTGATGGCGACCAAGAGGAACAGCAGAGCCAACAGGACAGAGGTGACCCTTCTCACTGGAGACAGTCCTTTCCGGCGTGGCGACCGCCAAGGGTGCCCGGTCCCCTCCCGCCGGTGGGCAGTGAGTGGGTCCCTCCTCCGAGCGCTGCTCTAGCTGACGCCGTGGCCGGCCGCGGTGTTCACTTGCGTTCGGCCGTCGGCGGCTGGCCGGCTACTCGTACCGCAACGCCTCGATGGGGTTGAGCTTGGCCGCCCGCTGGGCTGGGTACAGCCCGAACCCGATGCCGACGGCCGCAGAGAAGAGGCACGCCACAATGATGGAGTCGGCCGTGACCATGGTCCGCCAGCCGGCGAAGTGGCTGACCAGCTTGGCCGCCCCGGTGCCGATGCCGGCTCCGGTCACGCCGCCGATGATGCACAGCGAGACGGCCTCGATGAGGAACTGCCGGAGGATGTCCGTGCGCTTGGCGCCCACGGCCTTGCGGATGCCGATCTCGCGCGTGCGCTCGGTGACGGACACCAGCATGATGTTCATGACGCCGATCCCGCCCACCAGCAGCGAGACGGCGGCAATACTGGCCAGGAGGATGGTGAGGGTCCGGGAGGTGGCCGAGAAGGTGTCCAGGATCTCGGTCTGGGTGCGCACGTTGAAGTCCATGTCGGCCGGCGACTTGATCCGGTGGCGGCGCATCAGCACCGCGGTGATCTCGTCGCGGGCCTCATCCAGCGACTTGTTGTCCACGGCCGTGACGGCGATCTGGTTCACGTAGTCGCGTCCGAAGAGCCGGTTCATGGCCACGCTCACCGGGATGACGATCACGTCGTTGGGGTCGCGGAAGCCTCCGCCGCTCATCTGCTTGAGGATGCCGGTCACCTGGAACGGGATGTTATTGATGCGTACCTTCTGGCCGATCGGGTCGTTCTTGCCGAAGAGGTTCTCGATGACCGCGGTACCGAGGACGCAGACGCGCCGGTTGCTCTCCACGTCCCGGGCGCTGAAGAAGGAGCCCGTGCTGACGGACTGGTTGTTGACCTGCAGGTAGCTCTCGTTAACGCCCTGGATGCTGGTGTTGGTGTTCATGTCGTGCCACTTAACCTGGGCGTTGGCGTTCACCGTGGGGGTGGCGGCGACCACACTGGGGCACTTCTGCAGAATGGCCTCTACGTCGGTAGGCTTGAGCGCGTCGGAGCTACCCATGCCGCCGAAGATGCGGCCGGCCTGGGCTTGGCCCGGCCAGATCGTGAGGCGGTTGATGCCCATGGAGCTGACGCGTTCCTGCACGTCGGCGCTGGCGCCGCGTCCCAGGGCCAGCATGGTGACGACCGACCCGACGCCGATGATCACGCCCAGGGCCGTCAGCGCCGAGCGCAGCTTGTTGGCGCGCAAAGCGGTCAGCGCGATCCCGATGGCTGCCTTGCTCCTCATCCTGCTTCTCCTCCGCCCGACGGCGGCTCCGCCACCAGCGGCTGCGCCACCCGTTCGTCGTGCTCCATGAGGCCGTCCCGCAGGCGGATGATGCGGCTGGTGTGGGCGGCTACGTCCTCGTCGTGGGTCACCACGATGATGGTGGCGCCCTCGCGGTTGAGCGCCTGCAGCAGCCCCAGTATCTCCATGCCCGTGTGGCTGTCCAGGTTGCCGGTGGGCTCATCGCCTAGCAGGATGCGCGGCTGGTTCACCAGCGCCCGCGCGATGGCGACCCGCTGCTGCTGGCCGCCCGACAGCTCGGTGGGGTCGTGGTGCATGCGGTCGGCCAGGCCGACGCGACGCAGCGCCGCCTCCGCCGCTTCCCGGTGCTGCCCGTTGTTGCCGCGGCCGGTGTAGAGCATGGGCAGTTCCACGTTGGCCAGCGCCGTGGTGCGCGGCAGCAGGTTGTAGTTCTGGAACACGAAGCCGATCTTGCGGTTACGCACCTCGGCCAGCTCGTCGTCGTCGAGCTTGGAGACGTCATCGCCGTCCAGCACGTAGCGCCCGGCGGTCGGCTGGTCGAGGCAACCCAGGATGTGCATGAGCGTGGACTTGCCCGAACCGGAGGGGCCCATGATGCTGACGAAGTCACCCTCCACCACCTCCAGGCTCACGCCGGCCAGCGCGTGCACCTCCACCGCCCCGGTAGCGTAGGTCTTGCGCAAGTCGGCCACCTCGATGAGGGCCATGGCCCTACTTCCCCCCTCCACCCATGTTGCTCATCTTCATCATCTTGTCCAACGAGTCTTTCCCGCCGGGCGGCCCGAACGAGTTCCCCGCCCTCTGGGTGGGAACGTTCAGCACGACCTCCTGGCCTTCGGTGAGGCCGGAGGTGACCTCCGTGTAGTCCATGCCCTCCAGACCGGTCTTCACCGGGACGGCCTGCGGCTGCCCGTTGACGAGGGTCTGGGCTATCTTCTCCCCGCGCTGCTCCGTGATAGCCTCGTTCGGCACGGCCAGCACGTTGCGGTGCTGCGCGATGAGGATCGAGGCTTCCGCCGTCATCGCCGGCCGGAGTCGGCCACCAGGGTTCTCCACCTGAATGCGCACGCGGAAGATCGTGACGTTCTCGATGATCTCGCCCTTGGGGTACACCTGTGTGACGCGGCCCTGGAAGGTCTGGTCGGGGAACGTATCCACCGTGAGCTTGGCCGTCTGCCCAACGCGCACGCTCCCGATGTCGGCCTCATCCACCTCGGCGTTCACGAACATCCGGCTCACGTCGGCGATCGTGACGATGGCCTGCCCGCCGCTGACACTCGCCCGTGCGGACCCGATCACGGTTCCCTGCTCCACCAACCGGTCGATCACCAGTCCGTCGCGCGGCGCGACCACGGTCGCGTACTGCAGGTTCTTGGCCGCGTTCGTGAGCTGGGCCTGGGAGCCGCGGGCCGAGGCCTGCGCCTGCTCCACCTGGTGCTTGGTGGCCTCCGGTCCCAGCGTGCCCACGAGGGCCACGCGCACCTGGGTCCGCGCCTCCTCGGCCGAGGCTCGCGACGTCACCAGTTGCTGCTCAGCCAGCCGGACCTGCGTCCGGCCGGCGCGAGCGGCGTCCAGGGAAGCCTGGGACTGCCGGACCGCGGCCGCGGCCGCCTCCACAGCACGCCGCCGCTGCTCGTCTTGCGCCGTCAGCGCGCGGGCGGCGTCCAGAGAGGCCTCGGACTCGCGGACGGCCGCCCGGGCCGCCTCGAGCTGCTGCTGCGTGATGGTGACCTGGCTCTCGCCCGCCCTGGCGGTTCTCAGGGCCGCGTTGGCCTGGTCGAGCTGGGCCTGGGCCTGGCGGAGGGCGGCGGCCTGCTGGGTCGGGAGGTTGTCGAGGGTGGCCTTGGCGCTGTCGTACTGATCCTGCGCCGTCGCCACGGCGGTCTGAGCCGTCTCCACGTCTTGCTGCGACACGTATCCCTTGTCGTGCAACGTCGCTTGGCGGTCAGCGGCCTTCCGGGCGTTCTCCAGGGCAACCCTGGCGCCCTCGACGGCCGCCCTCGCTGCCGCGGCCGCCTGCGGCTGGGTGGCGTCCCTCAGCCCGTTAAGGGCCTGCGTCGCCGCCTGCTGCGACGCCCGAGCCTGAGCCACACTGGCGGCCGACAGCTCCGGCTGCGTCTGCGCCTGCGTCTCGGACTGTCGTAGCTGCGCCTGGCTGCTGGCGAGGGCCTGCTCCGCCTGCCGAGTGCTCGTGGCGGTAGTATCCCGCTGGTAGGTCAGAGCGCTCTGGGCCTGGCGGTAGTTGGCCTGGCTGCTCGCCAGCGACTGCTCGGCCTGGTGGATGTTGGCCTCCGTGGACTGGCGCTGGTACTTGAGGGTGCTCTCGGCCTGCGCGATGCGCGTGTCGGCCGTCGCGAGCGCATCCTGGGCCGCCCGCACCTGCTCGGGGGTGAGCGTCTGCTGCTCTCGCAGGTTCGCCTGGGTCTCCTTGACCCGGCCCATGGCCGAATCAAGGTTCGCCTGCGCCTCTTCCCAGGCCGTGCGGGACTCGGTCGGGTCAATGCGCGCGATCAGGTCACCCGTCTTCACCAGGTCGCCCCGGTCCACGGGCAGCTCCGTGATCTCGCCGGAGACGTTGGCCTTCACGTCCACCGTGGTCAGCGGCTCCAGCGCGCCCGTGGCCGACACCGTCAGCTCCACGTCCTGACGCGTCACCGGGGCCGTGCGGTACGTTACCTTATGATCCGCCGCCTGGCGCTTCTTCCAGTAGAAGAACCCGCCCCCGGCCAGCACCAGGACGATCAGCAAGCCGATCAGCGGCCGACGCAGCCTCTTCATGCCGGCGGTACCTCCCGATGAGCACGTTCGCTAGCCTACGTGGTCGCGCCGACCCACCCTCCTGACGGGTGCAGCCGGACGCTTGTTCATCGCGGCGGGCCCTCAGTCGCGGCCCTCCGCAGGACCGTTGTCGCCGTTGCCCTCAGACTCCTGCAGAGCTGCCCGGCGCGCCGCGGCGGCGTGCAGCAAGCCGAGGGCCTCGTGGATCCGCACCAGCTCGTCGTCGCTCAGGTCGCCGAGCAAGGCCATCATCCGGTTGCGCATCGCCCGGTGGCGTTGCTCCTTCTGCCGCCGAGCCCGGACGCTTAGCTGCACGCGGACCACGCGCCGGTCCTGGGGGTCCTCAGATCGCTCGATCAGGCCCTGCTGCACTAGCACATCCACGAGGCCGGTCACGGTGCTGGGCTGGAGCAGCAACTCGGCCGAAAGCTCGGACATCGAGGGCGAGCCCATGCGCTCCACGGTGTGCAGGCAGTGCATCTGGCCGAGGGTCAGTTCGAGGTCGTGGGGTTTGTGCCGCGGTCGCAGGTGGCGGCCGAAGACCTCCCGCATGAGGTCGTTGATCGCGATCATGTGCTCTTCGCGCGAGGGGGCCACGGGGGACGTCCTACCGTTCGGGCAGCGAACATTTCGGTCACCGAAACATTACACCAGGGCGCGGTCGGGGTCAAGGGGTTGGGAGTCGCATGGCTGGCCCACCCCGGCCGACCGCGGGAGCGGAGGGACCAAGAGCCTACGTCGGGGCGTCGGCAGGCGTCCCCCCGAGCGCCTCCCGCAGCGTAGCCAGCGTCTGCAGCTCCAGCAGCTCGCCCGCCTTCTGGGCCAGGAGGTCCAGCGCGCCGACCTCCTCGCCGATCGCGCAGAGCTGCAGCGGCGCCGGCGAGAACAGGCCGGTCCGCCCCAGTTCGCTGGTCAGCGGCTTGTGCTCCAGCAGTCCCCGGGCGACACGCGCCACGGCGGCCGCCGGTCCCGCCTCGAAGACCTCGCCCCCGCACTCCAGCGCCTGCACGAGCGGCACGCCGGCCCCTAGCATCTCCCCGAAGGCCCGCCAGAAGAGGGCTTCCGTCACTCGATCACGGGTGTCGTCGAGGGCCTGGTGCACGCGCGCCTCGACCTCGGCTCCCGCCTCGGCACTCCGCAGCCGCGCCAGCTCGTAGTACAGGTACAAACGCTCCCGCAGGTCTAGATCGTTCTCCATGTAGCGGGCCAGGCGATCGAGGGTCTCGTCGAGCACCCCGCCGACCTCCCCGGCGCGCACCATCGAGGCGGCGATGCGGGAGAACAGGTGGGGGCGCTTCAGCATGCCGGCCGAGAGCGTGCTGCCGGCCTCGATCTCGGCCATCATCGCCTCGTTGGCCTGCCGCAGCGCACCCGCGGCGGTCGCCTTCCCGATGGTGTCCATCGTCCGGATCAGGCTGACCCCCGCCCCAATGAGGGCGGCAAACTGCCGGAAGTAGACGGCCAGAGCGTACGGGCTGATGGACTCCTGGTTCGACATGGGTCACTCCTCACTCGTGATCGGCCTCGGTTAGCCAGCGCGCCATCTCTCGCCGCAGCGCCCGGCGGGCACGGTGGATGCGGCCCTCGATGGTGGTCAGGGGCACGCCCAGGAACGCGGCGATCTCCGCGTACGGGACCCCGTGCACGGCGTGCATGACGAGCGCCAACCGGCTGTTCTCGGGGAGGGTGCGGAGCGCCCGCAGTACCTGCCGCAGCATCTCGCGCTGCACAGCGGCACGATGCGTGCTCTCGGTCTCCACCACCGCCGCGGGCAGCAGCCCCACCGTGTCCTCCCGCCGGCGCCGCGCGTGCTGCCGGCAGCAGTTGACCGTGATCGCCCGCAGCCACGCAGGCAGCGCCTCCGGGTCGCGCAGCTCTCCCAGGTGACGTAGGGCCGCTTCGAGCGTGTCCTGGGCGAGGTCCCGCGCCACCTCCGGGTCACCGGTGCGGTCCAGTGTCACCGCCAGCACAGCCGGTCGGTAGCGCTCGACCAGGGCGGCAAGATCGGTCCTCTCCAGCATGGCGCGCGTGCCCATCGTGAGTAAGGATGCCCGGTGCGCCCGAAGCTTACGCGGCAGTGCGGCGGAGACCTCGGCTGGCGAGAGGTGAACCCGGGCCGAGCACCGAACTCCCGGTCCGCATGGACCAGGCAGCTCCCCGTTTGGTTCCCCCTGTCCGCGGAGGTGCAGCAGTGGCGCATCGGCTCGTCCGCCTTGGTCTGCTCTGCTTGGCCGGGCTGGCGGGCGCTCCGGCGGGCGCCTACGAGGGCGACGTCATTGACCTGTTCGTGGAGCCCACGCCCGCCGTGTTCGGGGCGTCGGTGCGGATCTACGGTGGCGCCGCCTTCACGGCGGAGACCCGCACGGTGGACATCCGGCTCGACAGCCCCTCCGGGAAGGTCTACCAGCGCGATACCGAGGCCCAGCCGGACGGAACCTACACGTACACGTTCGGACCGCTGGACGAGGCGGGGGAGTGGCGCGTACGGGCCGCTGGGCCACCGGTGCCGGGCTTCGACGACCGCGAGGTCGCCGATGAGCGCTTCCAGGTGCTGGCGGCCGGCGCCGCGGTCACGGTGGCCGCCCAGGAGCTGGCGGGGACGGCGACCGACATGCAGGTGGCGGTGCAGGGGTTCCAGGACGCCGCTGTCCGGTACCCCGACACGCCGGGTGTGGACCAGGCCCTGGAGGGAGCGACCGAGGCCACTGCGGCCCTGGCGGACATGCAGGCCCGTCTCGCGGAGGTGAACGCGGACTGCGCGGCTATCGCGGAGAGCGCCGATACGCTCGCCATCGCCTGCCCCAACGTGCAGGCCGCGCTCGCCGAGGGTGCCCAGGTGGCGGCGCAGGCCACGGCGGAGCTTGCTCCCGCGCGCCGGCAGCTCCTCGACCGGGTCGAGGAGACCAGCCGCGCCGCCGACTGGTGCTACCTCTGGTGTCTGCAGGGCGAGTGCCTCAAGCAGACGCTGGGCTTCATCAAGCCGCTCAAGTCGGCGGTCTCGGGGCTCGCGAACTGGGCCTACGGCAAGATGCGGACGACGGCCGAGAAGGACATGCGCGACCTCGCCCTCCGGGCCGGCACCGGCGAGCTCTGGGGCAACATCACCCGCGAGCAGTACGCGCAGTGCAAGCAAGCCCAGAAGGACCTCGAGCAGGCCACCCGCCACCTGAACAACGCCGCCACCGGCTTCAGCGACCTCACGACGCCGTTGGTCCTGGCCCTGAACAAGTGCACCGACTGGGTCGTCGGGTCAGCCACCGGGAACTGCGAGTGGTACCGTGGGCCCGTCAAGGGCCGCCTGCACGTGGACTACTACGCCAAGGGCCAGGTCTACATGCAGGCCCGGTACGACATCGAGGGCACGGCGGAGCTGTTCTTCGAGAAGCGCCGGGGCGAGGATGACGTCGTGCGGCTGCGCGGCAACATCCACGGCCACGGCAAGCAGTTCGTCGGGGCGATGGACCTGCGCCACATCGTCGAGGGCATCCCGGGCCAAGACTACGTGGCGTTCTGCCTGCCGCGCTGGAGGCCCTCGCCGTTCCACATCAGCATCGAGGGCAAGGCGGAGCCCGACCGGCTACTGCTGCAGTTCCAGACGCCCGCCACGACTGACTTCAACCCCAAGGAGTACCGGTACGTGCAGGTGCTGTTCGGGGCCTTCATGATGACCCCCACCGTGGACTTCCACACGGTGCCGGTGCCCGGGGCGGAGTGGTTCCTCACACGGGTGACCGGCACCGCGGGTGACCAGAAGGAGTTCGAGGTGCCGCTGCAAGCCGAGGGCGACAGCACCGTCGCCCACCGGGCCTTCGAGCGTATCATGGACTACGTGGAGACCGATGAGTTCAGGAGCACGCTGGCCCTGGACTTCAGGGCGTGCTCGCCGGCGTGTGACGACTGACGCGGCCGCACAACGTCGTAGCCGAGGGAGACAGCCCAGTGCCCAAGATCGCCTTCATCGGAGCCGGTAGCTTCGGCTTCACGCGCGGCCTCGTCCGCGATGTGCTCACGTATCCCCTGCTCGAGGACGCCGAGCTGGCGCTGATGGACATTGACCCCGAGCGGTTGCGCTACAGCCAGATGGCCTGCGAGCGTCTGGTGCGGGAGGGCAACCGGCCGGCGCGCGTGACGGCGACCCTCGACCGACGCGAGGCCCTGGACGGCGCCGATGCAGTCCTGGTGACCATCCTCGCGGGCGGGGTGCAGATCTGGCGCCACGACATCGAGATCCCCAAGCGCTTCGGGGTGGACATCAACGTCGGCGACACCCGCGGGCCGGCGGGCATCTTCCGCGCGCTGCGCACGATCCCGGTGATGGTTGGGATCTGCCGCGACATGGAGGAGCTGTGCCCCGGGGCGCTGCTGCTCAACTACACCAACCCCATGGCCATGCTGTGCCGCGCGATGCAGCGGGAGAGCAGCATCGTCTCCAGCGGCCTCTGCCACAGCGTGCAGGGCACCGCGGCGATGCTCGCCCACTGGATCGGCGCGCCGATGGAGGAGATCCACTACGTCTGCGCCGGCATCAACCACCTCTCGTGGTTCGTCCGCTTTGAGTGGAACGGCGAGGATGCCTACCCCCTCATCCGCAAGGCGATGCGCCGCAAGGCCGTGCTGAACGAGGAGCAGGTGCGCAACGGGATGTTCCTCGCCCTCGGGTACTACGTGACCGAGTCGAGCGGACACAACTCGGAGTACAACTGGTGGTTCCGCAAGCGGCCGGACCTCATCGAGAAGCACTGCCAGGATGGCACCGGCTGGAACCCCGGCGCGTACGCCTACATCCTGGACGGCTATCTGGGGATGGAGAAGGGCTGGAAGAGGGAGATCAAGGCCTGGATAGACGACCCGAAGCCCCTGCACCTGGCGCGGGGGCACGAGTACGCGGCCTCCATCATCAACGCGTGGATGGGTGGGGAGTTCTACCGCTTCAACGGCAACGTGCCCAACACCAGCCTCATCACCAACCTCCCCGAGGGCTGCTGCGTGGAGGTGCCGGTCTTCGCCAGCCGGCGCGCCCTCAACCCGGTGCACGTCGGTGATCTGCCGCCGCAGTGCCAGCCGCTGACGGCGATCAGCGTGGCCTCCGAGGAGATGGCGGTTGAGGCGGCGCTCAGCGGCAACCCCCAGCTGGTGTACCAGTCCATCTGCCACGACCCGCTGACGGCCGCGGTCCTCTCCCTGGGCGAGATCCGCGACATGGTCAAGGTGATGCTCAAGAAGAACCAGCCACATCTGCCGCAGTTCGAGACGATCAAGTGGTAGGCCAGGGACCTGGCTGGCATGGGCGCGGGAGCGCGACAGGCCCCCAGATGTGTCACCCTGAGCGCACGCGAAGGGTCTCGGCCGAGATGCTTCGCTGCGCTCAGCATGACACAGCCCGGGCCCAATGTGCATAGCACCCACAAGGAGGGAAGCCGATGACCCGTGCGCAGAGACTGCTCCGCGTGCCGCCATACCCGTTCCGCGAGATCGCTTCCCTCAAGAAGCAAGCCATCGCCGACGGGGTGAAGCTCATTGACTTCGGCATCGGCGATCCGGATCAGCCCACGCCGAGCTTCGTCATCGAGGCCCTCGCGGAGGCGGCTCGCGACCCCGCCACGCACCAGTACGACGAGACGGGGCACGGCATCGCCGAGTTCCGGGAGGCCGTCGCTGCCTTCATGCAGCAGCGCTTCGGCGTGACGGTGGACGTGGACAGTGAGGTGCAGAGCTGCCTCGGCTGCAAAGAGGCTCTCGTGCACATCGAGTGGGCCTACGTGGACCCCAGCGACATCGTGCTGGTGCCCGATCCGGCGTACTCTGTCTACAAGGTGCAGAGCACGTTCTGTGGTGGCACGGCGTACCCGATGCCGCTGAAGCCCGAGAACGGCTTCCTGCCGGACCTCGAGGCCGTGCCCCCCTCGGTGGCCAAAGCGGCCAAGCTGCTGTGGCTGAACTACCCGAACAACCCGACGGGAGCGGTCGCGGAGGTGGAGTTCCTCGCGCGGGCCGTGGAGTTCGCCCGCAAACGTGACCTCGTCGTTTGCCAGGACGCAGCCTACTCCGAGGTCGCGTTCGACGGCTACCAGCCGCACAGCATCCTCGAGGTTGAGGGCGCCGGGGACGTGGCGATCGAGTTCCACTCGTTCTCGAAGACCTTCAACATGACCGGCTGGCGCGTGGGGTGGGCCGTGGGTGGGGCGGAGCACATTGAGGCGCTGTCCAAGGTCAAGGCCAATGTGGACTCGGGCACCTTCATGGCGCTGCAGCGCGCCGGCGCGGCCGCTCTGCGCAACTACCCGGGCTGGATCGGCACGCTGCGCGCCCAGTACCAGGAGCGGCGCGACCGGCTGGTGGCGGGACTGAACGCCCTGGGCTGGAAGTTGGACAAGCCGCGGGCGACCTTCTACCTCTGGGTGCCGGTGCCGTCGGGCTACACGTCAGAGTCGTTCGCGAAGGCCTTGCTGGTGGATTGCGGGATCCTGGTGATCCCTGGCGCGGTCTATGGCGACTACGGCGAGGGGTACGTGCGGATGTCGCTGACCATCCAGGGCCCCGATGCCCTCGCAGCCATAGACGAGGCCCTGGCGCGCCTCAAGGCGGCGCCTAAGCTGCTGCCGTAGCCGCCGCGCCAGCGCTAGAGCTTCCGGTACATCCCCACGAGCCACGGCTCGAACCCCATCGCCTCCCAGAAGGCGACAGCGGCGGGGTTGCGCACTGCTGCCGACAGGCGCAGGTCCTCCGCTCCCTGCCCCACTGACCACTCCCGGGCCGCCTCTGCCAGCAGCCGGCCGATGCCGTGGCGGCGGTAGTCGGCGGCCACGACCATGTCCGTGATCTTCGCACTGACCCGCGGCCGCATGGGCTGCGGCCCGGTGTCCAGTACCACGTGCGTGAAGCCCACCACCGGCCCGTCGGCGTCAGCCACGAACAGGGCTCGGTCGTCGCGAGCAAGGGTCTCGGCTATCCACTCACGGTACTTCTCGCGCCCATCGGGCGCGGGCTCCCACAGGCGTTGGTCAAGCTGGCGGTGCACCTCGATCAGCTCGGCCCAGAGGTCAGCCACCGCCTCAAGGTCGTGCGTGGCTGCCCCGCGGACGGTGACCTCGCGTGCCATGTCGGACGCCTCCTGTTCCGGGGGACCAGCCGGGCCGCGTCGGAGCAGCAGCCAGGTGGCGGCGGCGAACGTCGCCACTTCCAGCAGGATGGGCACGACGACCAGAGCCGGCCACAGATCGGTTCGGTCACGCAGCACGCCGTAGGCCGGCTTCCAGACGTGGGCCGCATGGTTGATGCGCCCCATGAAGCTCTCCGGGCCCATTGCCGACATGACAGGATCGAGGGCGATCCCGAGCAGCCCTCCAGCGATCAGGTAGAGGGCCTGCCCGCGGCTGCCGCCGGCACGAGGGCCATGACGCAGCCAGATCGCCACGCCCAGTCCCGCCGCGGTCGCCCACGGCACCGCGTTCAGCACCGGCCAGAGGCGCTGGCCCACAGGCCCGATGACCGCGGCCAGGAGCCGCGGGTCCTCGAAGTGCGGGATCGCGTCCAGAGCGAAGTGGCTCAGAGCCGCCAGCACGAGCCCGGCGGGCTTCCAGCGCACGTAGCGGCAGATCGCCGCACCCGCGGCGCAGTGGGTGGCAGCGGTCACGTTCCCTCGTCCGCGGGGGGCGGGCACGGCTGCCCGCCATGCTGTCATCACGCCTGAGCCGCACTGCCCGTGTGCTTGCCACGACACCCTTGGCGCTGCAGGAGGCCCAACAATCCTGTCGGGCCGGGGTGGAGGGCGGTGTTCCGAGCCTCCGGCCGACAGCCATACCACGCCGCCACCGCGGCCCGACAGGATTGTCGGGCCTCCTGTCGGGCCAGACGATGGCCGTACCGCGCGGCGGGCCGCGGTCGGCCCTGCCTGGCGGAGCCCGCGTTCACGGGTCACCATTGGCATCGCTGCCCGCCAGGCCGCCGCTACGGGTTTCGGGCCGCGCGTAGGGAAGCATCTGCGCGGCGGCCCCGAACGGCAGAGACCCTTCGCTGCGCTCAGTCCTTCATGATCCTGGGGACCACCCAAGCGCATGAAAAAAAGACCGACCTGGGTCAGGAGCGTGTCCTCATCTCGTCCCGTCGGTGGCCCGATTGCCCCGAGGGCCTTTTCTCGAGAGAGGGTGACACCACGCAAGCCCCGGCTGTGCACCTGTGTAGGGGCGCGGTTCACCGCGCCCTTCCGTCCTCGGGGGCGCCATGAATGGCGCCCCTACGGACCTGGGCGCCGCGCACCTAGTCCCGCGGCATCAGCCACACGAAGTCGACGCCGATCTGCGTGCCGCCGCTGGCCTCGTTGCGGCCGGCCGCCGTCAGCGTGACCGTGTGCTCGCCGGCAGCCAGCTCCAAGGTCGACGGCTCGCCCGCACTGAGCCATACGTTGCGCAGCATGGTGTGGTACGGCGTGAACAGGCCCGCCACCGGCTCCAGCGACGGCCCGCCGTCCACGGACACGGCCACCCGACCGCTGGTGGGCGTCAGGGCGCAGGTGAGGACGAGCTGGTAGCGTCGCGCCTCCGCCACCGGCAGCTTCAGCTCCAGCTTCTCACCCTCTGCGCGCGGTGACCACTGCACCAGCTTGCCGGCGGACCACATCCGCCCCTCCACCACCTCGACGTTCGGCTGGCCGGGCGCCACAAGGTCCTCGGCCTGGCTGAAGATCGCCCCGCGCGAGGCACCGGCGCCGACCGGCTCCCAGTTGGCGGGCAGCTGAAGGCCCTGCCGCACATCGGCCTGAGTGATCGGCCGGCAGTCGTCCCGCACCTCGGGCGTGGCGTAGAAGTACCCGAGGCGCGCGTACGTGAGGTCGGGCGTGCGCGTGTGGTGCATCAGCTCCATGCAGAAGTCGAGGCGCTGGGCGAACGGCAGGGCATCAAGGATGTGCCAGCGGCTGTTGGCCACGAACCCTCGGTTGTCGGGTCCCGTATCGAGGGGCTGGGCGCAGTAGGCGTAGTGGAACAGGTCGGGCACGCTCCAGGCGTAGTTGAAGTAGTCCTCCGAGCCGGTGCCAAAGAGCGACGGGAACGTATCGTCATCCACCCAGACCTTCTCGTCGCCCTCGCCCCACCAGTTCCCGGCGCTCGTGGGCACCCGCGTCGGGTTCAGGAGCATCACGGCGGTTCCCACATACACCCCTCGGCCGCGGGCCGACACAAAGGGGAGGTCAAACGGCTCATCGGCCAGCAGCCCGTGGTCCACGCGCCACCGGGCGTGCAAGTGCAGCGACCGTCCGTCCCAGGCCCAGTCAGCGACGGAGGCCTGACCGCTCACGCGCGCCGGCACCGTGCCGAGGTTCTCGGCGACGAAGCGCGCTGAGGTGGCGAACGGCATAGCGAAGCGGCACACCATCGTGCCGTCGGGCCGCACCGTCATCGGCAGCGAATCATAGGGGCTCACCCCTGGGCCGCTGCCGAAGAAGTCCCCGAGCGGCGCCTCGATCTGTGGCTGCGGGGCGCCGTCGAAGTACCCCCGCAGAATCACCTGGCGCAGTGCCGGGTGAAGGTCATCGGCCGCCAGCCGTAGTTGCAGCTCCTGGATGGCTCCCGGTCCCTCGATGGCGGCCAGTTCAGCGGGTTCGTCGGGCGCCAGCTCGGCCCCAATTGGCACCGTCCGGCCCGGCCCGGGCGGCCGCCACGCCGCATCCGGGCGGGCGAGCACGGCCTGCGCCGCGGCCAGTTCGTCCCGGTACGTGGTGAGGTCCTCCAGCGCGAACGTGCGGGCATCGGTTCCCGGCGGGTAGCAGCGGGTCTCGAGGTGGTAGAAGTGGATGTCGCTGACCTTGCCCGTCCACTCGATGCGGAGGCTGCGCGCGAAGGGGATCGGGAAGTAGCACGAGTCGCGCTGCCGGAAGCCGTCGTCGGGAACCTCGCCGCCCGCGGCCGTGAGCCCCGCCAGAGCGCGGTACGTCTCCCCGAGGAATCGCGCCGCGCCGCCCTCGTACAGAGGCTTCGTCTCGCCGTCGAGGTACACGGCAACGTCGCCGTTGATGGCCGCCGTCCAGGTGCGGACGATCGCGCCTGGGCCCTCCACCTCCGCCAGCAGGTAGCGCCCCACGCCGTCCGCGCCGGGCTTCTGCAGCACCGCGAGGAAGTTGGGCGTCTCCTCGCCGCCGAAGCCGTCGTTGTTGGCGTACCACCCCGGGGCGTAGGGCGCGACGCTGGCGCGGTCATAGGAGGAGAACTGGACCGTCTTGTACGGCGGGTCCGGGAACCGGGCCAGACCGGCCATGTCGGTCATCTCGCCCAGGAGCCGGCCGGTGGTCACGGGCTCGGCGGCGGACAGGGAGCAGGTCACGATCGGCGCAGCCAGCAGCACGGACGAGAGCATCACGCGGACCTCCCAGGTTCGGTGGCGAGGTACCAGGGCCCGGGGCCCATCGCGAGGCACCGGGGGCTTGTCGCCCTGAGCGCAGCGAAGGGTCTCAGCGGGCACCAACGGCGAGACTCTTCGCTGCGCTCAGAGTGACACATGTTGAAGCAGCCGCTAGGGCAGAGCCAAGGCGGCTGCGACCCGGGAGCCCTCGCCGGCCGTCACGACGGCGGCTCGATGCCCAGTTCGTCGGCCTCTGCGGCTTCCTCACGCGCCGTCGTCACCGCCTCCCACACGCTGTACCCGTGGATCGCGAGCAGCGCCAGGAAGCCACCGACGATGCCCACCCAGGTGTACCACGGGCTGGCGGCCAGCTTCTGCGTGTACAGCTCCCACTGCAGCGACGGCGGCACGGCGGGTTCGTCGCGGAGGCGCGGGTTGCGGATCGGTGGCTGGCTGGCCTGGTACTCCCGGATCGCCTCGGGGAACGGCGCGATCACGGCGTAGAGGAGGAGTATGAGCAGCAGTGCGCCGCCGGCGAAGAGCACCGCGCCCCGCGTATAGTCGCCGTTGTTGATCTGGCCCAGACCCGGGAAGACCAGGGCCCAGAGCGTGGCGCGAAGCTGGGCCTTGGTGCTGCGCGGGCGCTTGGAGGGGTCCTCCAGCGCCTGCTGCTGGAGCATCCGCTGCCGATCTACCGTGCTGAGGTTCAGTACCAGGGTCGCGTACTTGCGCTCGGCGGAGACGTTGGTGGGATCGCGCTTGAAGGCCTGGTCGTAGCAGTCCCGTGCTTCGCGGTTCTTGCCCTGGGCGAGCAGGATGTCGCCGCGCAGCTCCAGCAGGTCCGCGCTGTCGGGGGCTAGCTGCTCCAGCTCGGCGAGGGCCGCCTCGGCCGCGGCAAAGCGTTCGTGGCGCAAGTGGATGCCGCAGTCGCGGCGCAGCCGGTCCATGCGCTGGGCGAGCAGTTCCCGCTCAAAGCCGTCGCTCGGCTCCGTCACAGCACCCACTCCTTGCGCGGAGGGTCTCGCGGCGAACGCTACGGCGCCGGCTCCAGGGCCACGGCCTCGGCGTCGGCCCACAGCCCCTCGAGGTTGTAGAACCGGCGCGCGTCTTCGGTGAAGATGTGCACGACCACACCGCCGAAGTCCAGGATGACCCACTGGGCTCTGCGGCCGGCTTCGCAGTGGTGCGGCAGGAGGTCGCGCTTGCGGGTCTGCTCGAGAATGGCGTCCACGATGGACTCCACGTGCACCGCGGAGCGCCCGTGGCAGATGACGAAGTAATCGCAGAACGCGGCGACGCGCCGCAGGTCCAGCACCACGGGTTCCACCGCCAGCCGCTCGCGAGCGGTCTGAGCGATGAACAGCGCGTCCTCCCGGATGCCGTTCCCCTGGGCCGTCTCCTGGTCCATGCGGTGAGTCTCCTTCGTGTGATGCCCTCACGGGCCGCGGCCGTGCCCCTGCCCGCGTGGGGCGGGCTTCCAGCCCGCCATGTCGTCTGTCCTGGCCGTGCTCCGCTGTAGGGCGCGCTCTCTGTCGCGCGCCCGTCCGGGAGGGCGGGGGACAGAGACCCCGCCCTACAGCACGCCTGTCCTCGCTACCGCCGCGGCACGCGCCCCAGCGCTGCGTCGGCCTCGCGCGCGTCGTAGTCGCGTCCCAGCAGCACGCGGATGTCGGCGCCCGGCGTCTGCGTGGCCGTGGTGCCCGGCTTCGGGCCGGCCGTCGGCCGCAGCTCGCCGCCCCCGAGCGCGGAGGCGACCAGACGCGCTGCGCGCTCGGAGACCGGCGCATACTCAATGCAGGTACGGGCTCGCCGCGCGCCCGGTTGCGGCGCGACGGCACGAGCCTGGAAGCCCCGCTCGGCGAGATGGCCCACGGCGTCGGCGACGGCCCGTTCCGCGCCGGGGCCGCCCCGGACCTCGACCCGCGCATCACGCGGAGTCGCCGCCCCCAGGTGCTGCTCGACTTGCGCCGCAACCTCCCGCACGGCCTCGTCCGTGGGGTCCAGAGCCAGGCCGCGTGCGCCCGGCAGTAGCGTCACGGTGAGCACGTCGTCAGGATCCAGCGCCTTCAGCACCGCGAGGAGATCGGCCTGGCCCTGGGGCGAGAGGTCGGTCTCCACCTGGGCCCGCAGGCGCGTGAACGCGGTCACCAACTGCGGCAGGGCCTCCGGCCGCACGCGCTGCTGCACTACCGCGCGCATGAACTGCTGTTGTCGGGCCGACCGGGCGTAGTCGCTGTCTCCCAGGCCGTGGTAGTTGCTCTTGCGGTAGCGCACGAAGCCGATCGCCTCGACCCCGTTGAGGTGCTGGAAGCCGGGCCGGAGGTGCACGTGCAGGTGGCCGCGCCGGTCGTCATAGTTCATGCCGCGGCCGCGGCCCTCCACGTCCGGCACGTCCACCCAGACGCCTCCCAGCGCGTCCACCGCCTGCACGAACCCGTCGAAGAACACCAGCGCGGTGTAGTCCACCGGCCAGCCCACCAGGTCCTCGACAGCCCTGCGAGCCAGGTCCGTGCCGCCGTACGCGTAGGCTGCGTTGATCTTCTGTCGTCCGCGGCCGGGGATCGCGACCTCGAGGTCCCGTGGGAGGCCCAGCAGCGCGGCCTGCCCGTCACGGGGGTTGAGGCAGAGCAGCAGCAGCGTGTCCGAGCGGCCAGCATCGCCCGGACGCCGGTCGGCTCCGCAGAGGAGGATGCGCACGCGGCTCGCGCCACCGAACGGACTGGGAGGGATGAAGTGGAACCCACGGCGTCCGCTGCCGGGCGTTGCCTGCGTCGCAGCACGCGGACGCCGCCAGCCAACGTCGTACACCCCGGCCACGCCGATCGCCACCAACGCGACCGCCAGACCGCAGACCAGCATGTCCAGGGCTCGGCTCGTCATTGTGTCTGTGCGGGAGTAGCCGCCTCCGTGGCCGTAGCGGCAGGGAGCGCCGGGGCATCCGTGCCGAGGATCAGCTGGATGTTGCGCTCCGTGGCGGCCGCCTCGCCGCCCTTCTTCTGCTCCAGCACACCGCAGCCCAGGAACTGCGCCACCTCCTGAGCCGCGTCCTTCGCCCCTTCGGGGTAGCGGATCACGGTGCGGTCGAAGGTGTGCCCGTGCGCGTCGCCCACCTCCCCGATCTCGTACCCCTGCTGCCGCAGCCCGTCGGCCGCGCGTCGCGCCAGTCCGTGCCTCTGGGTGCCGTTCAGCACGTCCAACGGCCGCCGCACCGGGACGCCGTCCAGGTGCGCCTCCATGGCTTCCAGCAGCGACCGGAACTCGGTCTCTCGCAAGGCGGCGTAGTAGATTCCACCGATCATCTCGTCGCCGGCCGGTATCGTGCCGCTCCAGATGCTGTCCTGTTTGACCTCGCGCAGCAGCCGCGCCAGGTCTACCGCGGTATCCCAGGAGATGTCAGTCTCCATGTACTTCATCACCTGGCCACCGGCCTCCAGCACGCGGGGCAGGTTGCTGGCATGCAGGTGCTGCTGCACCACGGCGCGGATGAACTGCTGCTGGCGGTCCGAGCGCTTGAAGTCGCTGTCGCCCTTGCGGTACCGCACGAAGCCCAGCGCCCCGGCGCCGTCCAGCTTCTGGTACCCGGGCTTGAGGTGCATGTGCAGGTGACCGTTGTTGTCAATGTGGGTGCGGTTCACGGTGACCCACTCGTCGTAGTTCATGCCCCGCCCGTGGCCCTCCACGTCCGGCACATCCACGTAGACCCCGCCGAGGGTGTCCACCGCCTTCACGAAGCCCTGGAAGAAGATGAGCGCGGTATGGTCAATCGGTTGCCCGATCAGCTCCTCCACGGTGCGGCGCGTGAGGTCCGCGCCGCCCATGGCGTACGAGTGGTTGATCTTGGTCGTGCCGTGCCCCGGGATCGGCACGCGCAGGTCTCGGGGGATGCCCAGCAGCGCCACGCGCTTCGTGCGAGCGTTGACGGTCACCAGCAGGATCGTGTCCGAGCGCCCCTTGTCGTCGTGCCGCTTGTCGGCGCCCAGCAGGAGGAAGCGGACCCGCTCGGCACCGCCCAGCGGCGGGCCGGCGAGACGAGCGACATTGGGCACGAGCGCCTTCTGCCCGGCGACCGCCGGCTGGGTGAGGAGGTCATAGGCCCCCACCGCCCCCACGGCGACCATGCCCAGCGCCAGCGTGATGACCAGGAAGTCCAGCGCGCGGTTCATGGGTTGCGCTCCTCCACGCTGCCGGCGGCCGCGGCCACCGGTTCGGGGGCAGGGCCTGGGCGGTACAGGCTGTGCTTCGCGATGTACTCGCACACCGGGTCGGGGGCTAGATAGCGCACCGAGAGGCCCTCGGCTACCCGGCGGCGGATCTCGGTGGACGAGATGTCCAGTGACCGCACATCCACCACCTCGACGCGCGCTGCCCAGGCCATTCCCAGGTGGTCGGCGAGGCGGCTGAGGTCGTGCCCCGGTCGGGCCACGGCGATCAGGCGGCACTCCCGCAGCAGTGCCTCGGGCTCGTGCCAGGCGACGATCTGCAGCACTGCATCCGCCCCTGTAATGAAGAACAGCTCCGTCCCCGGTCCGTAGCGCGCCCGGAACTCGCGGACGGTGTCAATGGTGTAGCTGGGGCCGGGACGCTCGATCTCGGTGCGGGAAACGGCGAAGTGGGGGTTGCCCGCTGTGGCCAGCAGGGCCATGGCGTAGCGGTGCTCGGCGGGCGTGATGCCCTCGCCCGGCTTGTGGGGGGCCTGCCCGCAGGGGATGAAGACAACGCCGCCCAGTCCGAAGCGCAGCCGCGAGTCCTCCGCCGCCCAGAGGTGGCCGTGGTGCACCGGGTCGAAGGTGCCGCCCATCAGGCCGAGACGGCGAGGCACGGCGCTCCGGTCCACCTCCTCCGGCAGGTCAGTCCTCGTCGGACGGGCCCTCCCAGGCTCCGTCCAGGGCCAAGTCCTCAACGTACTCCAGCTCCGTTTTCCCGATGCGGACAGTGTCGCCCTCCTCCGCACCGGCCTGTGCCAACCGGCGCAGCACGCCCAGCCGGCCCAGGGCCCGATGCAGCCGCTGCAGGCCCTCAGGGCCGGAGAGATCGCCCATCGCCACCAGTCGCTCTACCTCGGTGCCGCGCACCACCAGCAGCCCCTCCTCGACACGCTCCACCTGCAGCGGCTGCTGGCGCGGCGGGGGCGCCTCGATCACCTCGACGCGCTCGTCGGCCTCGGCCCCGCCGGCGCCGAGGTCGAGGTATCCGGCGAGGCAGTTCAGCAGCGGCGGCAGACCGGCCCGGGTGGCCGCCGAGATCGCGAAGACCGAATACCCGCGGGCCTCCAGCGCCGCGCGGCAGCGCCCCTCCGCCTCGACCGCCTCGGCCAGGTCCATCTTGTTCAGTGCCACTACCTGCGGGCGCTCGGCCAGGCCGCGCCCGAACAGGACCAGCTCGCGGTTGATCGCCTCGAAGTCGGCCAGCGGGTCCCGGCCCTCGAGCCCGGCGGCGTCCAGAACGTGCAGCAACACCCGCGTCCGCTCAATATGACGCAAGAATCGGTCCCCCAGGCCGACCCCCTTGTGCGCGCCCACGATGAGGCCAGGGGTATCGGCCACCACAAACGACCGCTCCTCGTCCAGACGCACCACCCCGAGGTTGGGTTCGAGGGTGGTGAACGGATAGGCCGCGATCTTGGGGCGGGCCGCGGAGATGACGGAGATCAGCGTGGACTTGCCCACATTGGGGAAGCCGATGATGCCCACATCCGCCAGAAGCTTGAGTTCGAGCCGCAACCGGCGAACTACGCCGGGCTCCCCGCGCTCCGCGAAGCGCGGGGTCTGGCGCGTGGCCGTGGCGAAGGCGGCGTTCCCGCGGCCGCCACGCCCCCCCTTGGCCACCAGCAGCCGCTGCGCGGCGCTGCTGAGGTCAGCCAGAACGTCGCCCGTCTCGTCGTCATGCACTACCGTGCCGGGCGGTACGGGGATCCGGCAGTCAGCTCCACCGCGCCCGGTCTTGTTGCTCCCCTCGCCTGGCCGTCCGGCCTCAGCCGCGTAGCTGCGGCGGTACTGGAAGTCGGCGAGCGTCCGCAGGTTGGGCTTCACCACGATGTACACATCGCCGCCGCGCCCGCCGTTGCCGCCGTCGGGCCCGCCGCGGGGCACGAAGGCCTCCCGGCGCAGCGACATGGCGCCGTTGCCGCCCCGGCCCGAACGCACAGTGATCGTGGCTTCGTCAATGAGCATGGCAGGTGTCAGGCATCAGGTGTCAGGCGTCAGGACTCAGGAACGGCGGCGCCTCCGGGTCGTTCCCTGAAGCCTGACTCCTGACGCCTGCCCCCACAAACACCGACGCCGGCACGAGGCGGTGCCGGCGTTCGGGTCGTATGCGGCTGGCTCCGAGCGGGCGGCCCGGCGGGCTAGCCTGCCGGGATCACATTGACGCGCTTCTTGGTGGCGCGGTAGGTGTCGAACTTGACGGTGCCCTCCACGAGGGCAAACAGCGTATCGTCCCCGCCCTGGCCCACGTTGAGGCCCGGCCGGACGCGCGAACCGCGCTGGCGGACCAGAATGCTGCCGGCGGTGACCGCCTGGCCGTCGAAGCGCTTCACGCCCAGCCGCTGGGAGCGGCTGTCGCGCCCGTTGCGCGTGCTGCCCATGCCCTTCTTGTGTGCCATTGCCGCTACCGTCCCTTCGTCCGGCGACCGACGGAGCCGCGGGCTCCGCGCGGTCTAGGCCTCGATCTTCAGCACCTGGACCAGCGTGTGATGCTGCCGGTGGCCCCGGGTGCGCCGGTAGTGCTTCTTGCGCTTGTACTTGAAGACGCGGACCTTGCGGTCCTTGCCCTGAGCCACCGCCTTGCCCACCACGCGAGCGCCCGCGATCAACGGAGTCCCGACCTGGAGCCGCTGGTCGTCGTGAAGCGCCAGCACCTGGTCGAACTGCACCGTCTCTCCGACGGGCACGTCGAGGCGGTCTACCCGCACCACCGTGTTGGCGGCCATCCTGACCTGCCGGCCGCCGGCCTGCACAATCGCGTACATGCCCAGGACCCGTCCTCTCTGCGTACACCCGTAGCAAGACGCAAAACGCCGGCCCCCCAGGGCCTGCGTGGGCCGTTATTGTAGCCCGGGCGGCCCGCCACTGTCAACCGAATCTTCGGCGCTGCGTGGTGCGTGGTTGGCCGTGGCAGGTGCGGCGACTGCTGGTGCGCTGTCGGCAGGAGGGCCGCGGGCGCTTGGCCAACAGGACCTCCCGGCCTGCCGGGTCGCTACCTGCCGGCCTGGTTAACGGGCCGCCGAGCCCCCGCCACGGAAGGGATAGCCACGTCATGACCCCTCGGGAACGCGTGTATCGCTGCCTCGACTTCGCGACACCGGATCGGCCCCCGCAGCAGATCTGGGCGCTGCCCATCGCGACTCAGAAGTACCCCGAGGCGTGGGTGGAGCTGAACCGGCGTTTCCCCAGCGACTTCGGCGGCCCGGCGTGCGACCCGCCGCGCAGCGAGCGGCAGCGCGGCGACCAGACTGCCATCGGCACCTACGTGGACGCGTGGGGGTGCGAGTGGACCAACATCCAGGAGGGCGTGGTGGGCGAGGTCAAGCGCCCGCCGCTCGCCGACTGGGCTGCGCTGCGGGACTTGCAGCCGCCGTGGGAGACGGTGCCGCAGCGGCAGCACCTGGCACGCGTGAACGAGAGCTGCGCGCAGTCAGACCTCTTCGTCATGGTCGGCCTCGGCACACTCTTTGAGCAGATGCAGTTCCTGCGGGGCACCGCGAACCTGTTCGTGGACATCATGGAACGGCCGCGCGAGTTCTTCGCCCTGCGGGACATGGTGCACCAGTACAACCTGGCGGTCGCGCGGGCATGGCTCGCGACGGACGTTGACGGCGTCTCACAGAACGATGACTGGGGTACGCAGCAAGCACTGCTCATCCCCCCGCGGCTCTGGCGGGAGCTGTTCAAGCCGTGCTATGCCGAGTTGGTGCAGATGGTCAGGGCCGCGGGCAAGCGCTTCTTCCTGCACAGCGACGGGCACGTCTTCGAGATCTATGAGGACCTGATCGAGATCGGCGTGGACGCCGTCAACTCACAGCTCTTCTGCATGGACATCGAGGAGATCGGGCGGCGGCACAAGGGGCGCATCACGTTCTGGGGCGAGGTGGACCGGCAGCACGTGCTGCCCTCGCCTGACCCCCAGGTCGCCCGGGAGGCCGTGCGGCGCGTGGCGCGGGCGCTGTACGACCCGCGCGGCGGCGTGATCGCGCAGTGTGAGTTCGGCGCGGGCGCCAACCCGGCCGCGGTCGAGGCGGTGTTCGACGAGTGGCAACGGATCGCTGCCCAGGGCGGCCCGTAGGAGGGCCCGGTGGGCCCGACTCCGCACGACGGGCCGCCCCCCGCGCGCCGGCGCCTAGCGCACGTACTTCGTTGGGTCGGCGTCGAACTTCGGCTTGCACATGGCGCAGCAGAAGTAGTACACCTTTCCCTTGTACTCCGACGACAGCGCCGGGTCGAGCTTGGTGACCGGCTCCTTGAGCACGGGGCAGATGTACTCGCCCTTCTCGTTCTTCGCGTTGCCGATGTTGGCCGGTGCCTTGGTGGCAGCAGCGCCGGTGACCGGCGCCTGGGTGTTGGCGACGGGCGTCGCCGTCTGCGGCGAGGAGGCCGGCGCCTGCTGCGAGGTCTTCTGGCACCCGGTCAGCAGCGCGGGCAGGAGTAGGCCGGCGACGAGCGCTGTGGTCAGCGCAACGCCATAGCGTCCGAGCATGGGCCATCATCCTCTCCGGGCGCCCGCCGCGCCGCTGGTGGCGGGGGAGCGCCCTCACCATTGGAGAACGCCCGTCTGGGGGATCTGGCCTCCTTGGCATCGGCAAGGACACCTCGCCCCCGATGGCCAACCTCGCCGAGGAGCGCAGGGGCTGGCACCAACGGGCGAGGGGCCAGCGCGGCAGGACAAGGAGGGCGACCGTGAGACGTGTCATCCTGACCGGCATGCTGCTGGTGGGTGTGGCGGTGCTGGTGAGCGTTGCGGGCAGCCGGATGCGCCGCCAGCGGGCTCCGCGCGATGGTGCAGCGCTGGCGCAGGCCGCCGCACCGACCGATCCGGCACGCGACAACCCCGCGGTCTTCCTGTTCGACGACTTCGAGGGTGGGTCGTTCGCCAAGTGGGACAACGACGACCAGGACTTCGGCGATCCGGACCTACGGATCGTGAACGACCCCGCCGTCGCGCACAGCGGGACGCACTGCCTGGAGGTGACAGCCCGCGAGGGCGAGGGCACCGGTGGGAAGCTGGCCAAGTGGTTCATGCCCGGGGTTGAGGACCTGTACGCGCGGTGGTACTGCAAGTTCGCTACGGACTTCGACCAGGGCAACCACATGCACTTCGTGCATCTGCTGGGCGGGCCGCCGGACAACAAGTGGGCCGCGTTCGGCAAGGCCGGCGTGAAGCCCAGCGGCACCGACTTCTTCACCACGGGCTTTGAGCCGTGGCGCGACTGGGGGAAGCACCCGGCGCCGGGGGCGATGATGTTCTACAGCTACTACCCCGACATGCAGAAGGCGCCGGACGGCAACTACTGGGGCAACATGTTCATGACGGACCCGCCGTTCGTGCCGGAGCGGGACCGGTGGTACTGCATGGAGGTGCATGTCAAGCTGAACACGCCGGGCCAGGCCGACGGCGAGCAGGCCGCCTGGGTAGATGGCCAGGAGGTTGGGCGCTTCACCGGCATCCGCTGGCGCGAGATCCCGGCCCTCAAGCTGAACTGCTTCTGGCTCATGCTCTATGTGCACAACTCGACGCACCCCAACCGCGTGTACTTCGACGACGCGGCGCTGAGCACGTCGCCGATCGGGCCGGCGAAGTAGGGCGCATCAGGGGCGCGCGTGCCAGTCGGCAGGTCGCTAGTGGACCACCAGCTTCGTGGTGACGCTTTGCAGCGTCTGACGGCCACGGCTCACCGTCAGACGGATCGCGTGGCTGCCGGGCCGGAGGCTGCCGGCCGAGAGGTCTAGGCGCAGACCCGTACCCGTCGGCGCGGCGGCCACCTCCTGGCCGTCAACCTGTAGCACACTGCGTGCACCGTCGCTAGGCTCCGGCTCCCACGTGGTCAGCCGCACCGGGAGCGTTGCCTGGACGGTGGACCGCGCGCGCTCGGGGCAGAACGGGGCGCAGGCGCGGCCCTGGGCAGGGAGCGAGGAGACGAAGTAGTCGTCGCTGACCAGTGTGCGATAGGCCGCTAGCACTGCCTCGCTGGTGGTCAGGGAGTAGTCGTTGAGCCGTCGCTCCTCCGGTAGGTTGCCGGCCGTAAGGTTGTCGCAGTTGTACCAGGTGATCATCTTGACCCGCGGGAAGCGGGCCGGCAGCGCTCCGTAGAGCCGGCGCATCTTGCCGATGGCGAACTGCGGCCGCGGCCCGTCATGCTCCTTCGCCTGATGGCTGGCCGCGTACTCGCAGATGGCGATCGGCTTGCGCGAAGCGTAGCGGTCGTAGACGGGGCGCAGGAGATCGGTGGGGTCCTCGGCGGACGCGGGCTGTTGGGGGTCGCCGTTGTGGTAGAAGACGCTGTAGAGGTTCACTCCCACCCAGTCCACAGCGTCATCGCCTGGGTAGTAGCTATCCAGCGGCCCCACAGGCTGGCAGTATGGGCACCAAACCATGATCACATTCGGGGCCGCGGCGTGCATGGTGCGGGCCACGAGACGGAAGGCCTCGCGGTACCGCTGCGGGTCGCCGTGGTAGGGGGCCCAGGTGCCGTTCATCTCCGACGCAAAGCGCAGGAACACCGGCTGGCCGAAGGCCGCAGCAGCCGCGGCGAAGCCTCGCAGGTACTCGTCGTCTCGCACGGGCCCCAGCCCCTCATTGGGCTCCCAGGCGATCTGAGGCACAGCCCCGACCGACCACAGCTCATCCGCCCAGCGCCGCGGGAACGGTTCGCCGTAGCCGAGATAGGTGAGGCCGGTGCCGTGCGGCCTGCCGACCAGCTCCCCGAAGGCCTCGAGGTCGCGGTGCTGCGTGCCGCTCGCGTCGGTGCTGGTGACGGGCAGCCGCAGATCGCGGTCCACGAACGCCCCCAGCAGCACTCCGCAGCGAGGTTCGTACCGGGCTAGCGTGTACGGCGGGGCGGCCGTGGCGTCGGTCGGGCGCCACACGATGAGGGCAAGCCCGGTGGAGCGCCGGGTGAGCGGGCCGAGGTTCGCGAAGTCGGGTGGGACCTGAGCGGTCGCCGTGAGAGAGCACAGCCCGAGCAGAAGAGCGAATGCACGCGACAAGGGTGGTGATGATCCTCCTGGCGTGGAGCCGAGGGGCGAGCGGACCGCGCCCCGCCCTGGGCCTCCCCGGAACCTGAGTGCCCCGGGGCCTGCCCGGAGCCCGCATTGCAGTCTACGTGCCAGTGGCCTCCAGCACCGGCCGGAGCGTCAGCGTCCAGTCGCCTAGCAGGCTCCAGAAGTAGGCCCGCTTGCGGCCGATGCCGCCGCCCACCTCGTCGGCCGTGGCCGCCGAGGCCTCCACCTCGAAGTAGCGGCGCCACCCGTCACCCCAGGTGCCGCCGTCGCGCAGCACTGCGCTTAGCTCCCGCGGCTCGTCGTAGAAGACCTTGGCGCGACCAATGAGGACCAGGCCGTTGCAGTAGTACAGCAGCCCCTCCGCGCCCTGCCAGTAGCCGTACTGCGGATCGCTGTAGGGCACCTCGTTCCACCCGGCCGGGGCGATGGCCTCGCAGCCAATGTGGACCCACATGTTGGCGGCGTCGGGTAGCACCTGGTTGGCCCAGAGGGTGCGGAAGAGCGCGAAGTCGAGCTTGCCGGTGGAGTGTCCGAGGCCCGGCACCAGGGACGCGCCTTGCCGGACCCAGCTCCACGGCCGGCCGCCCGCCTCCTGCTCGATCTCCGCCACGTTGTCGGAGGGCTCAACCGCACTGCCCCACGGATCGCTGTGCGCGCGCAGCCCTCGCAGCAGCGCGGGCCGCTTCATCCACCGGATCCACTCCGCCACAGTGGCCTGCTGATCGGCCACCTCGTAGCCCGGCTCGGCGAAGCCGCTCCACGCGGGCACCGCCGCACGCAGCTCGTCCATCGCGGACCCCAGGCCGTGGCTGAAGCACGCGGGACGGTATGCCGCAGCGAAGGCTCCGGTGCGGTAGCGGTGGTTGTGATCGAAGTACTCGGCCAGCAGCCGACGTTCCAGCGCCGGGTCGCGCTCCCACACGCTGAGCCAGTTGGGGACGGAGGCCTCGTTGGCGAAGGTGACTGTCTCCGGCAGCCACTCGGGCGACAGCAGCCCCTCGCCGTTGACACCGACTACGTCGGGCTTCGGCCGCAGCGCGATGTGGCGGGTGTCGATCCGCGAGACGCTGATGTCGGGGAGGGCCATGGGGTTGGGGAGCAGCCGGTCGGTGGGCGAGCACTCGTCGTTCTCCAGCTCGTCGTGCGGGAGCATCTCGAACGTCCCGTCCTCGAGCCGGTTGAGCTCGTACTTGCCGTCATCCACCCAGAAGAAGTCCTCGTAGCTGTCGCTCCCGATCTCCACGTGGGCGGTGCGGCCCCCCTGCGGCTGGTCGCCCTCGGGGAACACGGCGACGACGAAGGGGATGGCCTGCCGCTCCTGCCGGTAGCGCCCCTCCCAGTCGCCGTCGAGGTCGGCCAGCACCAGCTCGCAGCGCATCGCCACCGGCTCGGCCCGCGTGCGCACGTTGTGGACCTCGGCCTCCTGGAACTGCTCCTCGTTCGGCTGGCCCGCGTTGATGGTCAGCTTTTCATACCGGCGCCAGTTGTAGGAGCGCACGAGGAAGGCCTCGGGGAAGTCACCGACCAGCACCACTCCCGCGAGGTCGGGTACCTCATGCCGGAACTCCCCCAGGAAGCGGCGCAACGCCAGCAGCGTGCGTCCGTCCTGGTGCACCGGCCCGGGGTAGACACGCGCGCCCACGGTCAGCGCGTCCCAGCCCTCGCGGCCCAGGTCCTCGACGTACCTACGCAGAGCGGGCTGCAGGTCCGGGTTGCGATCGTCGTCCGGACCGTCCTGTAGGGCGGGGGCTCCGTCCCCCGCCTGC
>Ga0315282_10002582_pt1 | contig 33114 bp, 33 predicted proteins | sample YL17G07_20_MG_FD_203693 | JGI IMG/M metagenome (GOLD analysis project Ga0315282, IMG submission 203693) | Sediment microbial communities from Yellowstone Lake, YNP, Wyoming, USA - YL17G07_20 | ecosystem: Environmental > Aquatic > Freshwater > Lake > Sediment | place: USA: Wyoming | collected...
GCAAGCATACGAAAGAGAAAGATCCTTCCAAGATTGCTGATCTGTTAATGAAACACCCTTCCATACCAATGTATGGTGTGGAGCATCACTATCTCACCAGTTGCGTCCTCCTCGCATCAATGAAGAACCTTGAGCTTTTCGATATTGATTCGTCGAAAATGGATAAGGCGATAGCGTTGGCTAGGATTGTGCCATTAGGTTCCTGTGCGCTTTGGGGCGCCTGCGGCGCCGCCATCGGTCTAGGAATAGCTTTCAGCGTAGCCATGAACGTCGACATAATGAGTGGCGAGAAGAGAAGTATGGTCCTGAACCTCGTCTCTGAGGCATTAGAACAGATTGCGAGACGGGGTGGACCAAGAGATTGTAAGGCAAGTGTTCAGATATCATTCGACACAGCCAAGAAGTTCCTTGAGGAGACGTACCAAGTCAACTTTGACTAAGATATGCATGATGAATAGGATGGACACGCAGATCTATCTCATCATGAGCAATTATCGGAGACAGGTGTAGGGAATGATCTTCCGAATCGTTAGTCACAGTGAATCCGACGCAAAGATGAATGAAGCCTACGAAGAGGCTGCACTTCTAGCTAGGCATGAAGAACAGGCCCTAGATTCAATTCGTGTATGGCAGAATGAAAGGGCAGTTCTTCTTGGCAGTTACGCAGATATAAGAATTTCAGTAGATGAGGATCGATGTAAACTCAACAATGTCACAATTGTGCGGAGAACTTCTTTAGGAAAAACGGTCTACCAGGATCGGGGCACTCTGAACCTCACCTACATCCTCAACCAAAGAAACTTCTTTTCCGACACCAACAACTTGACCGAGATCTACAAACGGTTATGCCAACCAATAGCGCAAGGAATATCGAAGTTTGGAGTAAAGGCCAAGGTTGACGATTACGGACAAAGCATTGTGGCTGATGGTAGGCGACTATGCGATGCATCTGTCAACTTCTACTATGATCTGATTCTCTTCGGAATATCCGTGAACATCAACACAGATTTAGACGTTCTAAGACAGGTCTTGAAACAAGAAGACGAGATAACAACTCTCAGCACAGTATTGGGAAGAACGGTGTCGGTGGAAAGTGATGTAAACGAACTGCTGAACACGATAACTCAAGATTTTAAATTAACGATCAAAAAACAGGGTTTTACGCCTTTCGAGAAAGAGTTGGCCAAGAGACTATACAACATCAAGTACTCGAAGGATGAATGGACGATTGATCGAAACGCACCACTGTCGCTTCGGGAAGTGCTGGTAGACCTGTATGTGGCTTATCCTCCCACTAGGAGTTGCAGAGAGATCATTGAGAATGTCGAATCTGTGATCGCCGACATCAAAGAGAAGGTTGAGTTGAGGGTTTGGATGCATGGCAAAGGATTGAATGGCCAGGGATGCCCACCGGGTGTTGCTATGCCAAAAGGGTTAACCAAGGCGGCTAAAGAATCGATAATTCCAGCCGTCATAATCAATGGTGAAATCGTCTTCTCAAGAGATGTCCCATCAAAAGAAAATTTGCATGATAAGATTCTGCAATCGTTGAGTGGCTAACTTGAAGTGGCGCCTACTTGTTGATAGCATCACAGACCCTGCATTGAACCTAGCAATTGAAGAAGCTATACTCAGATGCAGAAAAGACGATCGTTGCCAAGACACACTCCGGATATGGCAAAATGATAAGTCGGTTATCCTCGGATGCCACACAGACATTCGTGATGAAGTGAACCTCCAGGCCTGCAGAAGACTAGGAATAAAGATACTCCGCAGAACATCCGGAGGCGGAGCGGTATACCAAGATCTTGGAAACATAAACTACAGCGTCATTATAAAGGAAGTGCCAATGAGTTCGGCCTATGACGTTCCAGCTGTATACAAGGTTTTTTCTGAAGTTGTACTCATCGGCTTGAGGATCTTGAATATTCAAGCCGTATTCAATCCACCAAACCTTATACTCCTGAATGGAAAGAAGATATCCGGTTTAGCCCAGCATAGATTCTATGATACCATTTTGTTTCACGGAACATTACTAGTAAATTTAGATCTGAACACCCTTTCAAAAACCCTGTTAAATCCGAAGCATTTGGTTACGAACATTTCAAGCGAACTTTCAGTAAACCTTACAATTGAAAAAATCGCTGAAGCTCTGGCCACCGCCTTTCAAGAATCTCTCAAGATCCAATTTGTTTATGACAATTTGAGTCCATCAGAGGAAATACTATCAAACGAGTTACTTAGGGCAAAATACAGTAGAGACCACTGGAACCTCTGAGGCGCGTAGCGAAAGATCTGCCTGGCTGTGGCACACTGTAAGTTGTTGGAATGGCAATAAGCAACACGCTTCATCAAAATCAATTTCGTCTCATGAGGCATAGGGTTAATTCGATGTAGGAAAAAGCTTTATGGCTAATACGCTATATAGTTGGGTATGGACCCGATTAGTATCATTAATTTCAAGTCAACTGTGTTCAAAGCGCTTGGTGATCCAAGTAGATTGAAGAACAATTGCATTGTATCTAACTCCATGAAATGTCATGTTGAGATGTCGCCGGAGATCAAGTTAGAGTAGTATTGTACCATCATTCAGGGTTATATCCAATTCAGGCTATGGTGGAAATATGCATTGAGCAAGATTATGAAGGTTAAGCCACCTGCAGACTACCCCCCGGAAGATGGTAGTTATCTGCGAGGAAACGATTACTCGCCGGTCGCGGTGGCGATTCTTCTACACACGTATTACGATAAGATACCCGATTTCCTCCAAAAATTGGCTAAAGTTGCAGTGGAATCTGGTGCAGCGTTAGCAGGATTTCTTCAAACTGAGAATATCGGCCTCGAGAAACTGATCTGTAATGTTGTCGCAAATCCAAATATTCGATACATAGTTCTCTGCGGAATCGAATCTGCTGGACACTGGCCGGGCGACGCATTCGAATGCTTCATGAAAAACGGCATTGATGAGAAACGGTTCATCATAGGATCCAAGTCTCCCACGCCCTATCTGTACAATATTATGCCTGAAGCGATCGAGCGATTCAGGAAGCAGGTTACGCTGATTAACCTCTTGTCAGATAAAGATAGAAAGATCCGGATAGATCCGGAGATGGTGAAAAACGCTGTATGGTCATGTTATCAAGAAAAACATTCAAGGTTCTTAGACTACACAGTTCATGACATAGGAGCGTATCCAGAACCTCCGATATGCACCAAGATAACTTGGCGGATTACGCGACCTTGGGCAAACAGTCCTGAATCAGATGTGGAGAAGGTGAAATGGATACAGGAAATGGCATCACTCAGACGCAAACAGGGAACAACAAGTTCAAACTAGAAGCTTTACTCGTACATCTGAGTGACGAGAAGATTCTTCTGTATTTCGGTTTTAATATCGGCCATCTGGCAATGGTTATGCCAGGGAGGGGAGAATGCGAGTGACTCTGAAACGGGTACTATTCGTATGTGTTGAGAACGCTGGCAGGAGTCAGATGGCTGAAGCCTTCGCAAACAAATATGGAGAAGGTAAGGTAATCGCTTCGAGCGCGGGCGTTAGATTGGCTGAAAAGGTGAACGCCATTGTGGTTAAGGTTATGAAAGAGAAAGGAATTGACATATCGTCAAACAAGCCTAAACTACTGACTCCTAGAATGGCGCAAGAAGCTGATCAGGTTGTAACGATGGGGTGTAGCGTCGAGAAGATCTGCCCAGCCCCTCTCTTCAAGAAGGCAATCGACTGGAACTTGGAAGATCCGAAAGGAAAACCCATCGAAAAGATTCGAGAGATAAGAGACGAAATAGAAAAGAATGTTAGGACATTACTCAAAGAGACAATGTTGCATGATCATTGATTCAAACGAGTGGTGGAAGTATGCTTTGAGAAAGATATTGAATTGAAACGACCTGCGCATTGTCCACCAGAGGACGGAAGCCATATGTGTGGAAACGACCCTCTCAGAAGATTGCCAGAGAAGAGTGAGCGCCATCAACGGTTGCAACTGTCGGTACATTTTGCGAGAGTGTGATTGCGATCTTGCCACTATTCGAATTACTGTCTGAAGGTCGCGCAGAAGTAGTGGTGAAAGCATTACTTTTTACCAAATCGAATATTGTAGAATGGTACAGGAAGTCCCTTGAAACCGCAAGCTCTGCGGATTATGACATGATAGAAAGTGAAGTGAAAGAACAATTTGAGGAAATTGACAGCCTAGTATGCCATTTGAGAGAAAAGGTGACAAGACTGAAGACTGTCGAAGCAAGGGCAGACGATAAAATAAACTCAGTGATTCGAAGTGCTTGTGACATATATTTAGAAGACGTGAAAGAAACAAAGGCAGAGATTGGGAAAGAAACCGTTGACTCGTTGATTGAACGTATCAACGATGTGTTGCAACTTGAAGATGTAAAGAGAGCAAAGGGTGGACTATTTGACAAATACTGTTATTTTAGAAAACATGCCCCCACTTCGAGCCAAGGAAAGAAACCTAACGTAGAGAAAGGTCTCTGGTCGTTTGCTTAGATGCGCAGACTCGACTTATGGAAAACATTTTCGTCCAAAGGGCATGAATACACTGTCTACTTTACCCACCTACGAATACCTTCATCACAGCCTTTGGAAGGTCGTCCAAGTCGCGTATCATATCGAGCCGATCGTATGGCAATCGTCTGATATCTAAACAGCGATAGCTTACAGCGCTCATTTGTATACCCTTACGCCGTAGAACTTTTATCGCCTTTGACGCCTCTTCAACGTTGTCAGGCACTCCGTCAGTAAATGTAATGAATTTCTGTATTCTCCGATGCATTAGAATAGGTAACAGCTTCTTGTACACATCAGCCAAAGGCGTACCACCGTCAGCCTCTATCCGTTGAAGTCTATCCACAGCGATTCTGTCGAAAGGTCTTCTCCCATCCTTTATCAGCCAGATAACGACACCGGATGAGGAAGGAGGCTCGCTGAAAGCAAATAGACTGTAATGTATGCCTACCTTCTGCAGTGCCTGACATAAGATCGCAGTCATTTTCTTGTAATCAAGTTCTACTGGCCAGATACTTCCACTGTGGTCAAGAAGTATTCCAACCCTTACCCTTGATTCAAGTTTGTCTTCGGCTATGAAGGGCTTGGAACTGAGAAAATCATCATCAAGTTCATCTCCCTCCTTGGCCAGATGCTCCTTCCAACTGAAACGCCAGTTTCTAATGGCTGCGACGAGTTTGTTCACCAGATCTTGTCTAACGTCGATCGTTGTAAGGTGGTCAAATTCTTGTGTCACAATACTTTCTACTGCGCCTGAGCCTCCCTTTTGTTGTCGTATCCCCTCGTCCAGCTCTTCTTGAGTTTTTTCCCACTCAAGGTTGAGTGTTTCATCACCTTTGATAATTTTCTCAACAGCATCCTTCTGAATGCCAAAGTCCTCTTGGAGAAGTTTCGTGATGTCTTTGTCATTAGTGGTCTGGGTCGCGCCAGCAAGTAGGCTTGACCTATCTACCACAGGGACGTAGGAAATGTTTTCCGATATGTTCAAGATTACTGCAATTTTCTCCGCTGATGACCTTAAAGCATCAATTATCTGATCATCGGTTCTAAGCTTTAGTAGTTCGACCATAGCAGTCTTGGCAAATGTGACGGCTTCACAAATCTTACTCCGGGTTTCTGACGCTACATGACCCTTGTACCTTCCCAATATGAGTTTCGAGACAAAAAGCTTGAAAATGCCAATAGAGCAGACGGGTTCATTGATTTCTTCCGTCTTGTTCCAGACGACAGCTTTGATGAGTTTGTTTTCATCTTCCATGCCTTTCCATATCTGTCTACCAAGAGTTTCCACTCTTTGGTCCTCTAGCACACTCATAACAGAGTGGATGCCTGTCGTTTTGTTCTGTGCAAAGAAACTGTATGGTGTCTTGCTGTGCATGGCCTCGTGCCATAATGAAAAACGCCAGCACCTGTACGCGGTACGGTTTTCAGACCCATAGAAAGAGAGGTAGGGCATTGTAATCTTCATCGTGTCAGGTCCGGATTTTGCTGATGATGGCCCACCGTTTTTCTTTATGCGAAATTCCTCAACTGGAATGTCACTCCAAGCGTTGGCTAAGAAAACGCCACGAGGATAGAGAACTTCTTCCAAGCTCATCGTGGTTCAGCTTTCTCGTCTGTCCTCTGTCGACTCGCGTGTCTCATATCCAAAAATGCTTCCAATCAGATCGTTGACCTTGTCAACTTCTTCCGTTCCGTATTGATAGTAAACGTTAGCAAAGACTAATCTTGCTGCGTCCTTTCCAGTTACACCTTTCCCTACTAGTCTCGCAAATGCAATCGTTTCTCTTATGGAAGGCGAATAATACATCTCGTCGCGTGAGGTCAATTCTCGAAGTCTCGATGCCAATTGGATTGCCTTGTCGACGTCTTCGCTGTCTACACCTGTTTTGAGTCTAATAATTCTCTTTTCGATATCTGGCGGAGGATACCCTAAGTGGATCCGAATTGGAAACCTTGAAACCATCTGTGGTGGAAGTTCTTTCGTCCCGCTATGACTTAAAGGATTGATTGTTGCTATAACAAACCAGTCGTCCTTAGCCTTCACAACTTCCCCTCCATTCTCCTTTAACACTATTTGTCTCCGGTCATCAAAGGCTTCGTCAAATCGTATCAACATGTCCGCGTCAGCACAATTGATCTCATCAATGTACATCACGCCTCCAGTCCGCATTGACCTAACGAGTATTCCCTCGGCAAAACCGGTTGTCCCGTTCTCTAGTATCCTTGTGCCTATGAGATGGCTTTCCCGTGTTCGTAATGAAAAACTGACTTCGTGAAGTGGTTTCCTCAACCTGTTAACAAAATGACGAACTAAAGCTGTTTTTCCAGTACCCTTGGAACCCACAATCATGACAAAAGTCTTCGCTTCATACGCTTTCTGAAGAATTTCCAGACTATTGTTCCAATCAATATATTCCTCTTCAAAGGGTATCAGATGTCTTACACTAACAGCCTCAATCTTCTTGGCCTTACGTCGCGACGCCAACACCCCCACGCCTGTTCTACGTCGAGTTGAGAGGAGCATACAGCGGCTAGTAAAACCTTATTCCATTTACGCCTATACTAGGCCACGTCGTCTGTTAATACTGGCAAACGCCCATCCAGTACTGCTACCTTATTTCCCCGGAAACGATGTAGTGTCAACACAGAAGGCTGGCAAGGGACTAGTGTGCAGATGAGGCGCTTGAGATGAAAGAAGAAAAGATAAGAAAAGCTGTTAGAGACGGTTATGCGAGAATAGCGAAGGGTAGTAGCCCCTGCTGTGCTCCTGTAACTTCTTGTTGTGGAAGTACCGATGCAGCTCAGAGCATGAGCAAGAAGATGGGCTACACCGAGAAAGAACTTGAAGCTGTTCCTGAAGGAGCGAATTTAGGTCTCGGGTGTGGAAACCCTGTAGCTCTTGCGTCGTTGAAAGAAGGAGAGACGATTCTAGATCTTGGTTCCGGTGCGGGATTCGACTGCTTCCTCGCAGCGAACAGAGTTGGAAAGAATGGGAAAGTCATCGGCGTAGATATGACGCCAGAAATGATTGAGAAGGCGAGGGAGAATGCCAAGAAAGGGAATTATGCAAACGTAGAGTTCCGGCTTGGAGAAATTGAAAATATACCGGTAGCGGATAGTTCTGTGGATGTAGTTATCTCAAATTGTGTAATCAACCTTTCACCAAACAAGAAAAAGGTCTTTGAAGAAGGGTTCAGGACGCTGAAGCCAGGTGGCAGGCTAATGGTTTCAGACATAGTCTTATTGAGAGAACTTCCAGAATCCATAAGGAAGTCTTTAGAGGCATATGTTAGCTGTGTTCCCGGAGCGATAATGAAGGAAGAATACCTTAGAACTATAGAGATTGTGGGATTTCAGGAAGTCAAGATTGTCGAAGAGACAATTTTCCCAATCGACCCCGCTGCCAACACTCCAAGCGCGCAGGCTATCTTTCATAATCCGGAAATAAGAGATGAAGATAAAGAGAAAATTGCAAATTCAATTGTAAGTATAAAAGTTCGCGCAGTCAAACCTAGAAGAACGAATTAGAGGCACAGCGTTCAAAGGGAGAATGGAACCTCATGGTCTTCCTATTGCGTTCTACTAGTACGCACACATGAATCTGTTCAATGTAGATTTGAACTTCAGCGAATCCATTGGATCTCTGCCAATTTTCCAGCGACAGAAAACACCCTGAATCTCTGCGGAATCACTAACAGATATCAAAATGGGAATAGCATAAATTACAACTTGAACGGTAAACCCCGGCCTACCACATGGTGTCCCCGAGGCTAATCGAATATGAAATAAGAATATGGATCAAGTATAGTTTCGCGTGTTTCATTTTCTTGGGAGAAATGTAATTGTATTCCCAGCTCAGCTGAAGATCACTGTGGCAACGTAGTTCAAAGTCGCCATTAATAGAAAGCCTATCATGAAGCTTACCGTTGCGGCTCGTTCAAAGCCGTGGCTGTGACTCTCAGGCACCATTTCGTCGAAGATAACGTATAGCATGGCCCCTGCAGAGAAAGCAAGAGCATATGGAAGAAGAGCACGGAACAAGCCCACAAGAATAAGTGCCGCCACGGAACAGATTGGCTCTACGGCGCCTGACAGAACTCCTGCAATAAAACTACGTCTCGCTGAATAGCCTTGGCTTCTGAGGGGAATCGATACAAGAAAACCTTCTGGAATATTTTGCAGCGCTATGCCAAGGGCTACGGTGCTTCCGAAGACCGTTACACCTCCAGAGTAGGCGGTGCCCGTTGCAAAGCCTTCAGGAAAATTGTGGATGACTATTGCAACCACCATCATAAGGGTCATCCTCATGCCCTTCGTAATCGGCCTGTCAGGAATCAGAACGCCATGAATGTGAGGAATGTACATGTCCACAACGAAAAGTGTAGCTGCTCCAAATGCGATTCCAACAATGACTTGAATGAAATTCTCCTGGCTTGATCCTAGCGCTTTGGGTAAGAGATTTAGAACCGTGACAGATAGCATGATCCCTGCCGAAAGTCCAACCAAGGCATCCCGCATCCTATGACTAGTAGTCTTGATTAAGAAAACAAGTGCAGCACCCAGGCTTGTACTCATACCTGCAAGAGTGCTAAGAAGGACCGCCTCAGAATCTAACAACTACGTCACGGGTCCAAAGATAGACAACTCAAAGAGTACATTCTGAGAATGCACAACGAAAAATAATTCACCTACGCATCGATTATGTTCGTGACATCAATTCTCGTTGGTCTGATGACGTATTGTTTGTAGGTTTCTTTGAACTGAGGTACTCCACCACCCTCTGAGATTACCTGCAGAAGCCTCTCGGGATTGATGATTTTGATTCCTCCCATCAATGTGACACGTCGTTTGAATAGAGGATCTGGAATCATGCTTGCAGTGGGACCTGCCACGGCTACCTCTCGGGCATTCCGAGATAATTCTAGTAGGTGATCGATTGTGCCGTTGACGATCGCTGTTCCTGTGATGATAACTATGTCGGCTTTGGGAACAATTTCCATACAAGCAGTTTCAGGTAATACATCTTCACCCTCCACTCTTGGATTCTTTTCCATTACGTAGAGCTTCCTAGTTTTGCTCCTGATGACAGGCACGAATGGTCTGATGTAACCAACAAGCGCTACTGTATCATCTTCTTTGATTTGGATTTGATCTATGCAATCGGCGTCTTCGATGAACATGTAACTTCCAATATTTCTTTCAAGAATGATCTGAGACAAAGCGTTTATTGCTGCGATACCTACTACCGCTTCTCCGAGTTTCCAAGAATTTGCCAACTCGGCTATTTCTAAGACAGGGCTACCAGAGATTGTTCCAGCTCTACCAATTCTTTGACAACAAATCAAGTCGTCGGACAGAGTGTGACAAACTCCAACGTGTCCTGTACTCAACCTAATACCCGTGTAGCCGAGTCCGATCCTCACGTCTGAAACTCGTATGTCCGTTACGTGAGGGACTCTTTTTTCTAGCAACATAAGCAATTCTCTGACAATTTCACCTGGCATTGTAAATCACAGCTAACAGTTAGAGTGGAATTATCTCAAACTAATTTATCTTCTATCTTAACGACTTTATTGATCCTCTATTAGTTAGACTTCAATGGCGTCTCCTGTTTGTACAGGTTTGCAACGGTCCCCAAAGGAGTCTAGAAGTTTACGTGTCGCTTTCGAGCCTGTACAATGACATGGGTAGATCGACATGGGGTTAATTTTCACAAGCTCGTCTATGCTTACCTCAATTCTTTCGTCATTCGCTTTGTCTAGATGAAAGCCTCCCACAACCGCGCAAACCTTGTCTATCCCAGTTATCTTCTGAGCATGTCTTAGGGTATTTATGATTCCGGAATGAGCGCAGCCAGTCAATACAGTAAGACCTCTGTCCATCACATTGATAAGTAGAGCTTGATCGTCAACAAGAGGATCTTCGACGAAACGATCATCTTCTACTGTCCAGAATCCTTCAGTTTTTTCGAATGTGCTTTCTCTTGCAATTTCCCCGCTAGTGATTACTCCATTCATTATGAGAACTGAGTTCTTAGCTAGCAACAATCGTCCTGCAGCCTCTGTGATCGATGACGGATCAAATCCAGTCCCTATGAACTTGAGGGTTGGCTTAAAAGTAAACTTGGGATTGAAAACTTTTGGGTGAGCTACTACAGGTATCGTTTGATTGATTCGTTTCAGAATACTAATCAATCCTCCAGTATGGTCATAGTGTCCATGACTCAGTACAATCGTGCCAGTGTTTTGTAGGTTAACATTAATCATGTCTGCATTCCGTAATGCAATATCTGACGGTGGACCAGCATCCATAAGGATTTTTGAAGTAACACCCTCCACATTTGTTTCGACCAGCAGAGACAAGCCGTGCTTCGCCATGACCTCAGGCTTGTTCATGCTTACTGAATCTTCGACAAGAATGGTAATTCTTAGATTATGTACTGAAGGCATTGGCTGTTTCAATATTCTCACGACTTTCATTTCACTGTCTCTCCTGAATATAACCAGTGTACGAAATTATGTTTAATGGTAAATTGATCCTCGAATACCAACCCATTACACACGCTAGACGAGCAGTGCTATGTTTCCAGACAAGCCCGACGCCTACTTTTGGAAAGGAGAGAATCATCAGAACAAGAGTGACTCTTCTTGAAGCTGTTATACCCTTTTCAAGCAGAATTCTTCTACAGCCATCAACACTCAAGATCTACCACTGAATTTTCTCGTAATGAACTTCTCGTGCATGTATTCGGTTTCCACAAGTTTTTCTTGAGCAATCAATCTGTCGATAACAGACCAATCCACTTTTGCTTTAAGCAGTAACTTCTTCACAGCTTCTTCTCTCATTGGGTGAACCGCTGTGATGTCTAGCAGATCTTGCTCAACGTTTCCAGTGAAAGCGAAAGCGTTGCCTTCATACCCTGTGAGGTATTCCACATTGCTAATTCTCTCGCCGAAAATCTGATATGCCCTACTGATGACATTCTCATTTGGAGGTTCCACCCACGCCTCTGAAGGTGGTCTTGTCGGAATAGCCAAGTAAGCTTTGGCAGGCTTTAGTCGAACCAAGAAGTCGGCGACTTCTTTGATATGTTTATCGTAGTCATTGAGGTTCTTGACAAGCATCGTCTCTGTAACCAATTCACTATTGTACACTTTTGCAAACTCAAGTATGCCATCCAGAATTGACGCCAATTGCAGTCTTGTATGGGGCCGATTGATCTTACGCCAGATCTCTTCACAGGTGGAATCTATTTTTAGGGAAACCCAATCCACTTTCGCGAGTTCTTCCCTGACATTTTGAAGGGAGATGAGCGATGCATTGGTGATAATGGCTATCTTGATCCCGAATTGTCTCAGAAGTTCAATTTCTACGCCTAGGTTGATGTCGAGAGTAGGCTCCCCATCTGATACAAAGGTGAGGTAATCGATTGGTTCTCCGACGTTTCTTATTTTGTTTATTCTCCGTTCCACTTCATTCAAGATTTCTTCTGGCTTGTAGAATGCATTACGCTCAATCTGCATGTTACTCGTTGGTCCTAGTTGGCAGTAGACGCAGGAATATGAGCAAATCTTACTTGGAATATTGTTAATTCCTAGGCTGTGTCCTAAACGCCTCGACGGAACTGGGCCAAAAGATATCACACCTTGAACCTCATCGAAGACGAGGTATGGGCTTAGCCTTAATGTTAAGAGATTGTTCGATACCCTTCACAATATCCATGAAAGCTCTGGCAGCTGAAGAGTCGGACGTTTCGATTATGAACGGTTTTCCAATATCTGTGCTCTCACAGATCTTGGGGTCTAAAGGGATTCTTCCAAGAAATGGAACTTTCATTTCCTCAGCGATTTTCTGTCCTCCTCCAACATTGAAAATGTGGGTTTCATTTCCACATTTGGGGCAGACGAAACCGCTCATATTCTCAACTATCCCAATTATTGGAATATTCAATTCTCTTGCAAATGTTACAGCTTTTTTCACGACCTTCTGTGAAACTTCGGAGGGAATCGTCACTATGATTACGCCATCCATCTCTGGAATAAGCTGCATAATGCTGAGAGGTTCGTCTCCAGTTCCGGGAGGCAGATCAATAAGAAGGTAGTCAAGCTCTCCCCAGACTATGTCGGTCAAGAATTCTCGTATGGCAGACATTTTCAATGGTCCACGCCATATCGCAGGCGTTTCATCATCTAGGAAGAAATCCATTGAGACGACTTTGATATCTTGAGGACCTACTGCTGGAAAGGCGCCTGGAGGACCTACCTGAAGGCCCTTCCCCTCCATTCCTAACATCTTGGGAATGCATGGCCCATGGATGTCAGCGTCCAAGATTCCAACTTTGCTGCTCTGTGCCAACGCTATGGCCAGGTTCACTGTAACGAGGCTTTTGCCAACGCCTCCCTTACCACTTATGATAGCTATTTTATGTCGGATCTTACTCATTCTAGTCTTCAAAAGTTTGTTCTGTTCAAAGAACTCTTTCTGTCTAGCCGAAACAATGTCGACCTGTTTACCAGACTCCTTGCAAGAACTCAGAAAAAATAACCTCCTACGTCAGTATTGATTCAACGTTCTCCGTGTTGGAGTTCATTCTGTGTTTTCGTTCAGATGATGTCCACACAAGCTGTCCTCTGTCATGGGCATGGTTTTGTTTTTCAGGAATGATTCGATAGCGTCTGCTACGGTCCCTGTTATTCCGCATCTCACTTCTATTCCGAGTTGTTTGCATATCAAGTATGGACGCATCCCCATCCCCGTTACCAACATCAAGCCTACGCCGTTCTCGACAAGCCTTCGAACCGAACCAGCGCATTCTGAATGACCATTGTTTGAAAGTGATTCTACAGCCTTGATCTTCCCGTCTTCTAGGCTTACTATGGCGTATGAGTCGCATCTTCCAAAATGAGGTGACACAGGAGCTTTGAGATCGGCTCGACCGATGCAGGGCACCGCTATCCTACTTTTGTCCATGTCTCCAGCCCCGCCCAGCCTTACCACCAGCTCTGATGTATCCTCTATCTTGGGGTGCCCTGTGGATGTTCGCGCTCTCACATTTTGGACAACTCGTTGGTCTTGGGGTTCCATATGGTTCCTGCCACTCGTTTTGGCAGTCATAGCATTTGAATAGTCGTTCTCCTTCTCTAACCACGTAATCTCCTCCTTCAATTCTGATTGCTTTACCTTTGACCAGGCCGTCTGCAATCTTGTGATGCGCAGACTCTAAGATCCGATGAAACGTCGGTTGAGATACTTTCATGGTGACGGCGGCGTCTTCTTGGTCCAGTCCTTCCAAGTCTTTCAGTCTTATCGCTTCAAGCTCGTCAACTGTCAAGCTGATCTTTTCCAGCGCTGTCAACGGTACTCCTCTCGGTTTGAAGTAATCGACGAATGGCTCGGAGCAGACCCATCTGCATTTCTTCGGCCTGACCATGGTAACGAATATATATTCATAACTCCTAATAAACCTTTGCCAGCTCAAATCAGGAATGTGATTTCAAATTTGCGTATTGAAGATAGGGCTCAGATTCTTGAAAAAGGGGTGAGGGCGGCTAAGGTATCCACAGTAATGACGGTAATGCTGGCTTGTGTGAAAGCCACTGTCGGACTGCTGTCTGGCAGTATTGCGCTGTTGGCTGATGCGGTTCACTCATTTTCCGATCTGTTTTCATCGTTTGCTGTCTGGTTCGGGTTGAAACTATCCGAGCGTAGGCCATCTGAGAAGTTTCCGTATGGCTTGTACAAAGCAGAGACTCTGGCCTTTTTAGCGGTCGCTATTGTCGTCGTCGTTTCAGGGGCTGAAATCTTCGTGGAATCATTCAAACGAATCCTGAGCCCCTCTGTTTTAAGCCACACACCAATTACGCTTTCAGTGGCAGCTGTTTCAGGGTTTCTATCACTTCTATTGTCGCGATACAAGTCGCGAGCGGGACGGATAACGAACTCGCAGGCGCTCCAAGCTGAAGCAAAACATTCAACGATCGATGTTTGGTCATCGATGTTAGTGTTTGTTGGGGTACTAATTCATTGGATTGGATTTGGCTGGGCAGAAGCTTTTGCAGGTCTATTGATTGGACTACTCGTTATCACGCTCGGTCTTAGAATGGGTAAAGACGCTGTTCTTGTTCTCCTTGACGCTTGCCTGAAACCAGAACTTGTTTCCAAAGCGAGGACAATTGCCATGGCGATTGATGGGGTGAAAGGTGTTCACGATATCAAGATGCGAAGGTCCGGTCCATTCATTTTCGGTGAGATGCATGTGGAAGTAGATGGCGCTATGCCAGTTGACAAGGCTGCGTGGATCTCAGACCTTGTCGAGAAGAAGATCAGAGACTCCATCGGGGAGCTTGATTCTCTAACAGTTCATACAGAGCCCTTGGAGAAGGAAGTGTACAGGATTGTCATACCGGTCGAACGTGATGAAGGCCTGAATTCGAAAATCTCTGAGCATTTTGGAAAGGCACCTTATTTTCTGTTCATCGATTTGTACAAAGGCAAGCCGACACATTGGTTCGTCTTTGAGAACGAGGCAGCGAAGAAGGAAAAGAAGAGGGGGATCGAAGCAGCGCATCTTCTTGTTGGGCAGAAGGCAGACATTTTGGTAGCCAAGGAAGTCGGTGAAGGTCCGTATCATGTCCTTAGAGACAGCGGCATCCAGATGTTAGATCTTGGCGGAGAACCAGAAATCAAGCATGTTCTACAAGCATTGGCGAGGAAAGAATTGAGAAACCTTACTTCCACCATGTGATCATTCTAGTAGAATACTTAACTGGACGAATTCACATTAAAACAAAAGGGGGTGAAAAAGAGTATTCTCATTGAACCATGCTATACGGTTTCTTGACTGCTACAGGTATTGCAAGAACAAACATTACATGAAGAACTCTTTTGTCGTGAATGGTTCGCACCGGGCCCATGTGCATTTCTTCGTCCCAGTGAGAGTAATAAATTGCTGATTTGGATCAAGAAACGGGGTTTTGAATATGCCTACTGAGTGCGGCTGAACACTGCGACGCATCGATTCGAGTCAACGAGACTTTGCGTACAGAAGCTCTTCTGGTGGAGCTATCTTGTTCCAACTCTCAACGTTATTTATGCATCCTACGTCTGGTGCAGTGTGGTCTTGGAAGTAGCCCAGAGACCGTGCTCTACAGCCTCCACAGATCTTGTTGTATTGGCAGTTCGTGCAGCTTCCTTTGAGGTTTGTTCTTACTTGGAAGTCTTTGAAAATCTTCGTTGTATGCCAGATCTCATGGAAGGTCTTCTCTCGTATGTTCCCCACGATCAATTGAGGTATGAATACACATGGTGTAACATTACCGTTTGGTTGTATAGCGCAATAGAGTCTTCCTGCGCCACATCCTCCAATGAACTCTGCAAGGGCTTTAAGGCCCCAACTTCGATTCTGTCCCACATAGAAATGAGTGGGTGCAATCGCGCCGCCACATGACTGTTGAAAGACTACCCGCGCGAATTGCGGTGCGCTGGAAAGTACTTCAATACCCGATGTCTGGGATTTTTCGTAAAGGAGTTTGAGCAGTTCTTCCCTCTCTTGGGGAGAGAGATCCAAACTAGTGATCTCTTTTCCTCTACCCGTTGGTATGAAGTTGAAATGAGTGAATCTGCTAACACCCAACTTCTTTGAGAGATCTATCAATGCTGATACATCCTCAAAGTTCAAACGTGTCACCGTGGTCGCCATAACAGTAAAGATTCCTGCCTTTGCAGAGTTTGAAATTCCTTCCACAGTTCGCTTCCAGGCTCCAGGTAGGCCTCTGAAGCCGTCATGGACTTCTGGTCTAGCAGAATCCAAACTGACCTCTACGTATCCAACGCCAGCATCGGCTAGTCGACTCACCATCTCTGGTGTCAATAGGATTCCGTTCGTTGCAACTGAAACGTAGAGGTTTTTTTCGCGTGCTCTGCGAGCTGTGGGAAAGAAGTCTGGATGCATTATGGGCTCTCCGCCCGAGAACGCGATCGCTACAACTCCTGCAGAAGCTAGTTCATCGACAAGCCTCAATTTCTCTTCCAATGAAAGTTCATCCTTAGACACATGCCCAGCCTGCTGATAGCAATGTCTACATCTCAAATTGCACATGTTGGTGAGGTTCCAAACAACTAGGAATGGCGAGTTTAATAGCTGGGGTTTCGTGACACCGTAGGTTGCTATGCCCTTTAACACACTTGCGACGCCACGTCGTGTAACCGGGTCTTGAAGATACTTAGCCAATTTCATAGGTTCAACTGAGAATATCCAGCATATCGTGTCTAAAACCATTCGAAGCAGTCTTGTGTATATGCGATCACGAAGGTTCTTTGGAACTGTTCCATATGCAAAAGCTTCGAGCGCTGCATCGAGTCTAGGAGTTCCTTCTGAAGAGTATCCCAATCCGGTCTTGAGTATGGCACGAGACAAGGGATTTCCCATACCATATCTGATGGCTTTCAATGTGTCAACCATGATTCGGGCCATTTCACGAGCCTTCAGATGATTGAATCACGTAGAACATAGTAGGAATCATCGAATACATCCGCCTCCTGTGGTGCTACGTCTGGTGCTGAAGGAGCGGTAAGTGGGGGCTACCTCGTCGACTATGCAGTTTCCATCTATTCGGACTCACTTTGAGTGGTTTGATAACATTGAGTTTACTATTCCTTCCAATATTCACTTGGAATTGTCCTTTGAACATTTTCACTCGTCCATTCTCTATCTGAACTGAGTCGCCAATTGAGACTTTCTCTATTTGATCGTTCCAAAGCTGCATTTTGATGGAACCCGTGTTATCAGAAATTGTTGCAATTGATAGTTTCTTAGGGCTGCCATCATAGTTAGAGTAGACTCCTTTAGTTTCCGATTTCTCAACGACCTTTGCTCTTAGATTTGCCCGTTTAACGTCTCTATTGATATCTTCAATGTGGACGTTCATCGGTTTGAAGTTAAAGCTACTCAAGGTTGATTCGTTCCACGGATAACTATCAAGGTCGAGATGTGAAAGACTTTTCAATACTATCTCTGTAAGGCTTACTTGGGCAATTATTGTTTTGTCTCGGGTTACGAGAAAGAGAGCATCGTTTTCCGTTTTCTGGCGGCATTCGACCAATACGCCGTTGTATGATGATTTTCCATGCTTCCATGCATGTGGAAAACATTTTATGAATCGACGTTTATCAAGCCGATATTTCTCTGCAACCACGATTAGATACCATCGATCAATCAATTCACTTCGAGATTCTCGTTCGCCACTGGGTCCTAGTCTGAAACGCAACGTCTTAATCGGAAAAGGTTTCAACAGAATCACATCACAGATACTCTACTATGTCATAGTGGACCTGCGTAGAACTTTGTGGCGGGACATCCTTTGCATTCTTTGTTCTTGAAGTCTTCACAGCGATCGCATCTTTCTCCGCAAGGGGCAATGCTGGCTTTCTTTTGTGCTGTCACTCTAATTGGTAGGAATCGAGGGTATATCTGTGAGCTTGCAATGTAAACCTCTGATCGCCTGATACAATCCTTGACACGCGGCGAACAGACGCCTATCACACTGTTTAATGTAGACAGATTTTCAGCGGCGATAATGGCTAACAGATTAGAGCTGCTCAGCCCAGACAAAAAAATCGTTCTAGGGCAATCTTTGAATAAACGTACCAACTTCGCAATGTCTTTAGAGTTCTTGACTTCAAGCAACAAGACCCCTATCTTTCCATCTAAAGCTTCTATGTTTACGTCCGCAGAGATGTTGATGAATGCTCCATCCAAGAGCTTCCGCAATCGCTTCCGAACCGCAACATGTGATATACCTATCTCCTCACCGATCCGTGAGACAGTAGTCCGACCATCCTTCTGTAACTCGGCAACGATTTGTTTGTTGACCTGATCAATCACATTTTTCAACTTGCAACCTTCCACCCAGCAGAACGTAGCATCACTCGAACATTTTCCACAATGGCGTTCTCCTTTTCGATCGGTCTACAAATGGTACTTCCTAGATAATTTCTCACGAAATACAATACCATCCGAATCGCATCTCTATAGAGCTGTTTTAGTGGGTTACATTAAGTTAACTGTTCTAGAGCGAAAGGTTACAGGTTGGAACCTTTCGAACACGGGATGGCGGGATCTGCTTAGAAGTTGAGGAGATCTTCCTAGATAATTAGAAGAACAGACCCAGCCGTCGCGTTTCACGATCAAGAACTGTAATATTAAATTATCGATTGAGCTGTGAGACTGGAAATATCTGGACAGTACCGCTATTTAAGGTATCAACTACGTCGTGACGTAATAACTATCTGGCCGGTGGAAGGAGATGACCGTTTTCAGGATTGAGAGTCAGCAGGCATTATGGCTCCAGCAAGCAAATGTACCGTACTACTGACAGATGGGGGGAATAAAGTGAGGAGCCACAGCCACGAAAAATCCAAGGACTAGAGCTATTGCTCCAAGAGCCTTTCCAATCATTGAATTCAATCTCAAAAGACTCGCCTAGTACCGCCAGTTCGAACTTCGACACATTGGCTTCATTCATTGATTAGTTCTTCGGGTGAAGACTAGTTGCCCAAAGGAAAATGGTTAGAGTCTGGATAAGCTTTTAAATGATTGGTAGACGAATACTTCGGCCAAAAGGTGGATGTTGCTTGAGCAGTTTACCCGTAGAACAGATCTACAAGAAACTGTCCGACGCTGTGATTAAAGGAGATAGTGTCGGAGCCAAGAAATGGACTGACACTGGAATAAAGAGTGGCGCCCAACCGCTTGACCTTGTGCTTAATGGTCTTGTGATCGGAATGAGACAGCTCGGGGATCGGTATACAAAACGACTTGTTGGACTTCCTCAGCTGATGTTGGCAGCGAACACTTTCTATTCAGCCATGGAGATAATAAAACCATACCTGAAAAAGACTGGGGAAACAACAGGACACAAAGTAGTTATCGGAACAGTTCAATTCGACGTACACGACGTTGGCAAGAACCTTGTGAAAACCATGTTCGAGGCTTCAGGGTATGAAGTCTACGATCTCGGAAACGACGTCCCTGTTACCAAGTTCATAGAGAAAGCAAAAGAAGTCAATGCAGACATCATAGCTGCGAGCACATTGATGACAGCCACTATGCCCCAAATGGAAGCTCTCGTTAAGGCTGCCAAAGAAGCGGGAATTAGAGAGAAAACCGTGATAATGATGGGGGGCGCTCCGATAAGCTCTGCATTTGTGCAACATGTTGGTGCAGACGGATCGGCTGAAGATTGTGTAGAGGCTGTCAAAGTAGCTGACCAACTTTTAGAGAAAAAGAAAGCAGGAGCATAACAAGGAGAGATTGAAATGCAGAAAGGCGAAATGAACTGCTACGAAAGAGTCGCTGCCACGCTGAATCATGAAGAACCGGATATAGTCCCGTGGACTGGGCTTACTGGGATCGTCACGGCGAGATCCGCTGGTATCCCTGCGGATCAATACGCCAAAGACGGAGAGAAAATGGCAAAATCCCAGATGACTTTCCATGAAAAGTATTTGATTGATGGAATGTGGGTTTTCTCAGATGTTGGATATCACGCGGAAGGTTTTGGAAGCAGGGTTAAGTTCGTTGGCGATGTTGAAGTTACACCCTACATTGAGAAATATGCAGTTGAAGATCCAGCCCAGTATGAAAAACTCCAGCCATATGACCCGGAGAAGCAGAGTCGTGTTCCCGTCGTCCTGAAGGCGCTTGACATCATAAAATCGAAATATGGGGATACGGTTGCTTATGGTCCCTTTGTGGCAAGTCCTATGACTACAGCCACACATGTCAGAAAACTTGACAATGTCATGATGGACGTTATCCAGTATCCTGACCTCCTACACAAGGCACTAAGTCTCTACACCGACCAGTGGATCGAGAATTGCAAAGCTCTGATAGGACACGGTTCGAACATCATCTGGCACGCGGTGACACGTGGCACAGGAGAGGTTCTTGATCTTGGACAATACCTTGAGTTTGGATGGCCGTATGAAGAGAGACTGGAGAAAGCGATCAAGAGACTATATCCTGATGTCTTCATTGTCGAACACTGTTGCGGAAGAAATCCGCATCTGGACGTTGAAGTCAAGCATACTGCGGAAGGATTCAACTATTGGGATCGTTGTCCCGCAAGATCAGGAATTACTGGCGAGATAGCCAGCATCAAATATTTCAAGGAAAGGTGGGGGGAACAGAAGACTGTCGCTGCAGGACTAGACCAAACAAGATCTCTACTAATCGGCGATCCAGAGGACGTGATGGGAGAAGCAAGGGATGCCATTTTGAATGGTGCTAAAGGTGGCGGATTCATGCTTGCAGCAGGTTGTGAATATGCAGTGATGACAAAAGAAGAGAATCTGAAAGCAATCAGTAGAGCTACCCACAAATGGAAATATCCGATCAACATGTAAGGAGGTGGAAAGATTGCTAAGTGAACAAGATTATGCAAAGATGAGTTGGTCAGGAGTACCTAGCGTAAAGATTCCCCCGCCCGGTCCAAAGGCAAAGGCGATAATTGAGAGATGCAGAGAACTCGAAACAAAGGCGTTGGCGCTTCCCTTCTTCGTATGTCAAGACGCTTGGGAAGAAGCTATGGGAGCTACAATCAAGGATGTTGACGGAAACACGTTCATTGATATTTCTGCACACTTCGCGGTGATGGGCGTAGGACACGTTAACCCTCAAGTTACAGAGGCACTGAAGAAGCAGGCTGACAAGCTATGGCACTGTGCGGAGATTCCCATACCTGGAAGAGTAGAACTTTTGGAACTTATACATGAACTCGCACCGCCTGGACTAAAGGGAAACTCAAAGGTTTTGGCATCTGTGACAGGTACAGACGCGATTGAAGGAGCGATCAAGATCGCGAGATTCAACAAACGAATGCCAACAATAGTGGCTTTCGAAGGAGGTTACCACGGGGCAATAGGTGGAGCTCTGGCACTATCAGCAAAAGGTCAGATGCATGTCGGTTTCACACCACTGATGCCGGGAGTGTTCAGAGTCCCCTATCCCTACTGTTACCGCTGCCCCTTTGGAACCGAATCCTATCCCGAGTGTGGTTCACAATGCATACAGTTCATCGAACACTACTTCAAAGATCCAGAGTCAGGCTTAGACTCCGTCTCTGCATTACTGGTGGAACCGATTCTAGGCGAGGGTGGCTACATAGTTCCCCCGAAAGAGTTCCTCCCAGAGATGGCGAGGATATGCAAACAGAACAACATACTTCTCGTAGTGGATGAGGTCCAGACCGGAGTGGCTAGAACCGGCACTATGTGGGCATGTGAACAATCGAAAGTTGAACCGGATATTATGCCGATGTCAAAAGCAATGGGTGCAGGAACACCGATAGCAGCTGTTCAATTCAAGAAGGAACTCGACACTTGGGGACCTGGCTCTCACAAAGGCACGTACAGATGGAATTGTTTGACAATTGCAGCAGCCGTGGCCGCGCTTAAATTCATCAAAGAGAACCGTCTTTGGGAAAGAGCGGACAAATTGGGCAACTTTGCAACAAAGAAACTTAATGATGTGCTAGGCAAGAGTCCCATTGTTGGTGAGATTAGAGGCAAGGGACTACTGATAGGCGTTGAGATGGTAAAAAACAGGAAAACGAAGGAACCCCTTAAGGTAGCTCCCGACTTTCTCAAGCGATTGCTTGAGAATGGAGTAACAGCACTTTTCGCCGGACACTTTGACAACGTGGTAAGAGTTGCGCCACCCCTTGTCATAACACAAGACCTTCTGGACAAAGGTATCGACATACTAGCGCAGACCGTAAAGGAATTTGAGAAAAAAGTTTGAGGCTAAATCCTCAAACCCCAATTTTTTGAGATTCATTCTTGAAGAGGTAGATGGAATCATGAGTGGAAATGAAATGAACTCCTACGAAAGATGTATGGCATCACTAAACCTTGAGGAACCCGACAGAGTGCCAGTTACTTCTCTTATCTGCACAATCGCGGCTAAATGGGCGCCTGCCTACGTCTCCGACTTCGTTAAGAGTGGAGAGTTGATGGCTAAAGGCTTCGGTGCAGCACATGACAAGTTTCACTTCGATTTCTTAGACGCCTATCCAGATGTGGGACGTATACCAGAAGCTTGGGGCTGCAAGATAACTTACGTCGAGAAATCATATGAAGTAACACCCTACATATCGGGATGGATTGTTCAGAAACCAGAAGAATGGGAGAAGCTTCAGAATTTCGATCCAGAAAAGAAAGAAAGTACAGCAGCTCTGATGAAGAGTATGGAGATTCTGAACAAGAAATACGGAAACACTGTATTGTGGGCTATAGAATCTTCGAGTCCAATAACCACATCAACCCATATAAGAAAAATGAGCGATACGCTCGTTGATGTTGTTGTGTCTCCGGACCTGCTTCACAAGGGATTGAAGACTATAACCAAACAGTGGATCGATGTTGGCAAAGCCAGCATAGAACATGGTGCGAACGCAATTCTTCAAATCTGCACGCGCGCTACCGCCGACCTCTTAATGTTCGGTCAATACCTCGAATTCGGGTGGCCGTACGAAGAACAGTTTCTGAAAGAAATGGCGAGACTGTTTCCAGATGCTCCAAGACTCATCCATGTGTGTGGAGATGAGCCCTACCTAGAAGCCATCGCTGAACATTCAATTCAAGGTTTCAACTTCTACGATCGAGGTTTAGCACGTTCTCCCCTTTCCGGGTTTAGGTATAGCCTCGATAAAGCCAAAGAGAAGTTCGGGGATAAACGAACTCTCATCGCTGGCATCGACCAGAACAAGACTGCCATCATCGGTGATGCTGAGGATATTCTCTGCGAAGCAAGAGATGCTATACTATGGGCGGCCAAGGGAGGAGGTTACTGGCTCGCTGCTGGTTGCGACCTACCACCACAGATGAGTGATGACAAAGTGATGGCTCTCTCAAAAGCGGCGGAGAAATGGGGAAAGTATCCGCTCAAGTGGTCTTACCGCTGAGTTTGACCTCATCCCCTTCTTTTTTCTGTTTCCCCGTTAGCAAAAACTAGCTAGTGATCCGCTTTCTCGTAACCTCTTTCTTCTGCTTCTTTCTTGGTCAGTCTTGATGCAATTATGACATCATCAATTCTTAAGATCGATATAGCTGCATCCACGGCCAACTTGATCATGTGACTCTTGACGCGATATACATCATAAATCCCTGCTTCTGCCACGTCTACTACAGACATCGAATAAGAGTCGAAACCCGCCCAGACTTCGCCAGAGTTGTGAAGTGCCTTCATTTGTACCAGAACGTCCGTAGGTTTTGATCCTGAGTTTCTTACAAGTGCCGTAGGAATTTCTTCAAGTGCTTTAGCAAACGCCTCGATACCAAGTCTCTCTCGAGATGACATATCTGAGCAATACTCACGAAGTCTTCGAGACAATTCCATTTCAATCGCTCCCCCTCCCGGGAGAATTCTTGGATCCTCGATCATCGAAGTAACTGCCCCGATCGAACGTTTCAATTCTTTTTCCAATGTCTCTAGCGACGCATCTGTTGGAGCTCTGGCAAAGATGGTAACGGCTTGCGGGTTCTTACAACCTTCCACCACGACAACTTTTTCCTCATTGAACTTCCTCTCTTCAACAATTTCCGCAAATCCCAGTCTATCTGGAGATAGATCGTCAATCGTTGACGTCAAGGTTGCTCCGGAAGCCTTCTCAAGAAGACGCATATCCTTCGTGGTTGCTCTTTTTGCCACGAAGATCCCCCTTGATGCGAAGTAACGCCATGCATTCTTCTCGAAACCTTTCTGATCGAAAACCGCTGTTGCGCCTGATGTTTGAATCTTGTCAACTAAATCCTCGACGATTTTCTCTTCACGCTCGTGCAGTCTCCCATAGGATTGCGGGTCTCTAATTTCCATTCTTAGATCAGTTCGAACAGATGTCTTGCTAATTGGAAAATCGAGGAGCGCAATCTTCGCCTTGGAGATCCTTCTAGGGATGGCATGGCTCAATCTTTCACTCTTCAAAACGACTCCTTCGACTAGTTCGGTATCGAACGTACTGCGCCCTTTCTGTGGCTGGATCTTGATCATGTCTCGGTCAAGATAACTTCCTCTTGACTGAGCTACGTGGAGAACGGCTTGCGCAACTATGTTCTTGTGTTTTTGAACCGATTCTCTCATCGCCGTGCCTGCTACTTTCTCGAGAACCGCTTGGTCGAGATCTACTTTTGACGCCAGTTCATCAAGGATCGCCAGAGCCTTTTCCTTGCTGATTCTATATGCTGAACATATGGTGGATGGATGAATGCCGATGTCGATGAGCTTGTCTGCTTCCTTAAGAAGAGCACCAGTTAACAGAACTAAAGAAGTTGATCCGTCACCGATTTGATCGCGTTGAACCTTTGCAAGATCAACAAGCATCCGCCCAATTGGATTCGTTACACCAGCCTCGTTGAGAAATGTCTCAGAATCCGATGAAAACGTAACGACGTTTTCACCATAAACTAGTTTGTTCATTCCCTTTGGGCCAAGCATAGTTCTGATAGTATCGCATATCTGAACTGCAGCGAGGATGTTCATCCTTAGAGCTTCGCGATCCATCCACCGTTTCGTTTTCTTTTTCAACACTGTCAGAAATCGTTCGTCCAGACTTGAGAATCGCTGTTGCGATGGAATGCGCTTAGACACATTCATTATTATTCGCGTCTGAATCTGATCAGTCGCTTTGCAGTTAAGGTTTCTTAGAACAGCAGCAGTTGATAATTGTTCTTCGAACTTCTTTGAGTGTATGCACATTTCGGCTTCTTAGTTGTCCAATAGATGCATTTTTCGGGACGTTAACTTGCTTCTGGCTTGCTGAAGGTTGCGATCTCCCAACCTAGATGAGCGGTGAAAGTGTTATGGCTTTGTCATGACAAGACGACAGGTCGTTCCTCAGTTGACAACGATGTCTAAGATGATTGCTTAGTCGCAGTATTTTGTACATGAAATCCCCAGATACACCAGATCTGCCCCTGTATACCCACTGCTCCAGCATTATCACATGAAGATTTAAAAAAAAAGATTATTTGGGTGGTATTCCTTCGTTCGTCCACCCACGGAGCGAGTAGTACTCGTCCAGCATGTTGTTCAACTCTTCTTTCTTCACGATACTACCCTGACTTCCGCCTTCTGGAAGTGGTTCTTCCATGAATCTCTTCGGCAAAGTGTCGTCTTTTCTGGATATTCCTTCTCTTAAATTGAACTTCCTAGCGGTAGTCACTATTCGATTTGCTTTCTCTTGGAGTTCAGCCTTGGTTGTCGTCTTACCTGTAACCAACTGAAGAAGAGTTGTAAGGTCGTCCCAGTTGAAAAAGAGATCTCTTCCAAAGTGACAGGCGATAGCAGAGTCTAGTATAACCATTCTATCTTCTAGCTCTTTCAAGAGTGCTGGTTTGCCCTCTGTTGCGAAACGATCCACTATGCCTCTCGACTCAGGCGCGTACATATTGGATCTAAGATGGCTAGCCCCAATAGTTGCAACCGCGAATCCAAGCCCCATTCCTTTTAGCCCCCGAGGATCGTAACCTGCCGGCACCAGACCTTTAACGTGGATAGCGATGTCGGACATCCCTAGCATGTCGGCTGCTCTACGAATACCTTCAGAAAGCATTGCACCCGTCGGTCCTTCCCGTCTGCCGATCTTTCCGATCAGATCGAGTGCTGCGTCAGCGTCACCATATCTAATAGGATTTTCCATTTTCATTTTTCCGAGTTCACAGGCTTCCATCGCGAGCGCAACAGCATTTCCGGTTTCCATGGTATCGATTCCAAGCCTGTCGCACAAGTCGTTTGCCTTCGCTACTGCTTTAATGTCGGCAATCTCGCAGAGTCCACCAATCGCGTAGATGGTTTCGTATTCCGGACCTTCGACTTCGGTTCCTGCGTACTTTCCGTCGCTCACTCGGACCATTTTTCCACATGCTATTGGGCAATTGAAGCATGCTTTTCTACCGATGATGATACTTTTCATAGCGTCCGAATTGATCGCCGCATGATCTTTGAAGAATCCCTTATGCCAGTATCGAGTTGGAAATGTACCCAGCTTGTTCTCGAGGTTCACCATAACAGGAGTGCCCATCGCACTTAGAGGAAGATCTTTTGGCATCCTCGTGATAAGTTCCTTCACGAAGGCCCTCAACTTGTCTTCGTCGTGAACCTCAACTGACTTTGTTCCACGTACAGCGATGGCCTTAAGGTTCTTTGAACCCATTACAGCTCCGGCGCCACATCTACCTGCCTGCCTTCCGTATTCATTACAAATACAAGCGAATCTTACCAGTTTCTCTCCTGCTGGACCGATGGCTGCGACTCTTAAGCCTTTTTCACCTACCTCCTTCTTGACGCCGTCCTCAGTATCGTGGGTGTCTAAACCCCAGAAATGCTTTGCATCTTTCAGTTCGACTGAATCGTCAACGATGGAAATGTATGTTGGCTTGGGCGCTTTACCTTCAATAATCATCATGTCGTAGCCTGCCTTCTTGAACTCGGGTGCCCAGAAACCGCCGGAGTATGATTCGCCGTATATGCCAGTAAGAGGAGACTTGAAGTATATTCCATATCGAGACGTCGTGGGTATGAATGTCGCCGTGAAAGGCCCTACAGCAAAGATGAGCTTGTTTTCAGGTGCTAGAGGTTCTATCCCAGGTTCAAGCTCATTGTAAAGTGTCTTGGTACCTAATCCTTTGCCTCCGATGCACTCAGAAACCACATCATCAGGAATAGACTCTTCTCTTAGTGTTCCAGCGCTTAGATTTACACGCAATATGTTTCTTGAATAACCGTCTTTCAACAGTATCGCCGACCTGACGTTACGGGTTAGGAATTAAAAACTCTTGCTCTAGTCGTGAAAAGTAGAAATCGTGTCCACTGGCATAGAAAATCAAGAAAAAGGGTGAGGGGGTCTACGAGTTTTTTCGCTTATGCTCCAAGTCTAACCTTCCATCGAAGAGCTCTTGCCTCGACGTAGTCGAATATGACTGTGCATACTATGACAAGTATACCCACGGTTACGATTATCGCTGAGACTACGTCATAGTGGTTTAGTAGCCTCTGGGACAACAAGTAGAATCCTAGCCCTGACGAGGCGCCTACCATTTCGGCGACCTCTAGCATGATAAATGCCAGTATCAATCCGATGAAAATCCCAGCAAATAGTTCTGGTAACACGAATGGCAAGATGACTCTACGCATAATAGTCGATGTCTTTGCACCAAGCATTTGCGCAGCCTCGATAACTCTTCTGTCGACGTTGTGAGTGGCGAAGCATACGTTTGCAAAGGTTGGCCAGAAGGCTCCGAGTCCAATAATGAAGATTGCTGCATAAGTCACTGAGGGTAGCAGAACCAGTGCGAATGGAATGTATACTACAGGCGGAATTGGAGCGATTAGCTTAGCAACTGGGTAGACCACTCTGAAAAGTGATTTGAACCAGCCGACGACAATGCCCGTAACGATGCCGACGAATATCCCATAGAAATATCCGTTGACGAGTAGGAACATCGAGCTTAGAGAGCTTGAAAAGAGTATATCCCTTTTGTTTACCAGCGCTTGGAAAATCCTAGTCGGACAGGTGAAAATCATTGGATCCAGTACCGGGATCTTGTTTGCAAGCAACTCCCAGAAGAAGATCAATGTCAGGAAGATTGAACATATGTCATAGAAATTCAGTACCCTCACGAGCCGCAATTTTGCAACCTTGTTTGTCGCTCCTATAGCGCTAAGGATTGCAAGGAAGATTGACGCACCTATTAGAAACGCGAGTACAGGAAGTTTGGTCTCTATCGCTGCTGCCTGAATATCCGGGAGAAGGGTGATGATCGCAACCGACGCCCAGATGAAGATCTGTGGATATGCCACTCTTAATGCTATTTTTCCGTTTTCGTTCATGTACGTTTCACCTCCATGCTAGTAACCGACAACCTTCTCGACTTCTCGTGCCTTGCTGAGCTCATCTTCAACAAGTCTTGAAGTGGTTTTGACCAAGTCGAGATAATGCTGGTCGTCTCTTCGCAATTCCCACCGACGCTCCGGAAGGTCAACATTCACTACAGCTTTTTCTTTCCCCGGTCTCGCAGTCATGACGACCACTCGTTGAGATACAAAGACGGCTTCTGGAATGTTGTGAGTAACGAACAAAGTTGGTCTCTTAGTCTGATGCCACAGCTTAAGGATGGTTGTTTGAATATAGTCTCTCGTCAACCAGTCCAGGCTGTTCAGAGGTTCGTCGAGAAGTAGGATATCGGGGCTGTTTGCAAGCACTCTTGCGACTCCCGCTCTCTGTCTCATTCCCGTGCTAAGTCTATCTGGATACATGTCTAGTGCTTCATTGTCAAGCTGCATGAGTTCCATCGTTTCTTTGAGGTTCTTCTTTTGGTCCTCGCCTTTCATGCCTCTTGACTTGCAGCCGAACAGTATATTGTCTTTAACTGTCATCCAAGGAAACAGTCTTATGTCCTGAAAGATGACGCCTCTGTTGGCACTAGGTGCTCCAACTGGTTTTCCCTGGAAAAGGACTTGTCCTTGCTGAATATCTTCAAAGCCTGCCACTATTCTTAGGAAGGTTGTCTTTCCGCACCCAGTCGGTCCTATCAGACTGATGAATTCACCCTCTTTCATCTGGAAGTCGAATCCATCAATCGCCAAGATATCGGGCGGATAGAGTTTCTTTACGTTCGTAGCTTCAATGACGTTTGTCATGCTACCTCACATGGCCCCTTCTCAACCGTTTTCGAACCCTGTTTCGTTATGATTTCTCGGAGTTGTTCAACGTAATTGTAATACTCCTTCTTGAACCTCAACTCTTTATCTTCCCATCGCTTTTCAGGAAGCTTGATCTCTAACGTCTGTGCCACTTTTCCAGGGCGGGCAGTAAAAACATAAATCTTCTGCGCAACGTAGACGGCTTCCTCTATTGCCTGTGTAACGTATACAACAGTTTTGCCCGTTTCATGCCAGACTTGAAGTATTTCATTGGACAGTGTTTCTCTCGACACCCAGTCCAGCTGTCCTAGAGGTTCGTCGCAGAGCAAAACATCCGGATCGTTTGCCATGACTCTGGCGAATCCAACCCTTTGCTGCATTCCTCCGGAAAGCTCGTGAAGGTACTTCTTTTGGAACCTGGTGAGTCCAATCTTGTCGAGCCACTTGGACGTGACTTCCTTCACCTGTTTTTCATCTAACCCCCTCGACTTGGGGCCGAACGAGGCATTTTGATATACAGTCATCCAAGGGAACAAGACCATATCTTGGAAAACGTATCCACGACTGGGGTCGGGGCCTGTCACAGGCTGTCCATTGACAAGTATCTCTCCGCTCGTGGGAGTTTCAAAACCTGCAATAAGACGTAGGAGGCAGGTCTTGCCTGAGTCCGATGGCCCGACTAATACCACGAACTCTCCTTTCCCAATACTTAGGTTCAATCCTTTGATTACAGGAAACTCTTTGCCTTCTTTTATGAAGGTAAGATCAAGGTCTTTTACTTGAATCAATCTTTCCGTGCTCATGGTTTATGCTCCATAGTAGTTCAATATGAGTCTGGGTTCGAATAGAAAAAAAGAGAAAAGGAGTTTAGGGATAGAGGTGCTCATAACCGTTGGCTACGATCCAGTCCGCGTCGTGCTTTATCATGCCTGCCTTGTAAATAATGTCGGCATAGGTCTTCAGCGTCAGTTCTTCTCGTGTTTTATCACCGCCATGAGCGTAATCGTAGATGCTCATGCCTTCGACAAGTTCGTCTACAGTGAAGGGCACTAGTTGTTCTCCATAGCTTCGCATGATTTCTGCGGCCTCGCGTGGATTTTCACCCACCCATTTATTCGCCTTGAACAATGCTGTGACGACCTTCAAAGCCGTCTGTGGATAGTTCTGCATGAACGAGTGGTTCATTCCAGTGTAACAACAGTACATGTCACCATAGGGTTTGGTAATAGCAGAGTCTATGATTATCTTCCCGAGGCCTTGGTGTTCAATCATTCTCGGAATTGGGTCCCACTCGCTCCCGACATCTACCTTGCCAGTTTGCACCGCCTGAGGGATAGATGGCATGTCGTAGACAACCACATTGACATCGTCAAAAGTGAGATCATGTTTCTGCAAGAAGAAACCAAACAAGAAATATGGCGAATTGCCGAGGGCAGAGATGACTACATCCACTTTCTTACCAGCATTCTTTGCTGTCGTGAGATATTCTGCTAATGCGTTCTCGTCTGCAATTCCCTGATCGACAAGTTTCTTTGACACGAAAATTTCAGTACAGCCCGTGTGCATGCCACAGACATACCTGAAGTTGGCCGCTTCGTCAACGGCTGGGATAAACTCGTAGGCACAATATCCAAGAATCGCGTTACCTGAGTGTATCGATTCCCGAAGTTCTGCCGCTGAGCCGCACGGAAATATTTCGAATTTTGAGGTCAAGCCCTCTGCTTCAAAGTATTTGTTTGTGATGGCTACGAAGAATGGGGCCTCGCATGGTGCGAAGTCGTAAGCTATCTTTAGTGTCTCTGGGGGCGTCTCTGCCGCAGCTGATGTCATTGTTTCGGTGCTCGGTGGCGGTGCTCCCGGTTTGGTTGCATAGTAAGCTCCTGCTGCTGCACCTGCAACAACTACAACTGCCGCGCCAGCATACTTCACATAGTTTCGTCTTGAGACTTTTTCATTAGTCATTAGAGGATCTCCTTGGGGAACAAGAGCGTTGCATACGATATTTAACACTTTGCAAACGATTGACCGACCAAGTTCCGACCTTAATATGCGTTCTCAATTATGATTGGAATGACTGTTAGTTGACTGGTCAGTCACATTCCAGAAAAGCGTTACAGCAAACAAAATCATATTTGAGGCACTTCTTCCCTCAATAGCTGCAGGATTTTTTCTCTGTACTTCACGAATTGCTCGCTCAGCTCATACCTTGGTCTCTGCAAGTCTATTGACGTTACCTGTTTGATTGATGTTGGGCGTTTCGTCAAAACGATTACCCTGTCTGCCAAGTACACTGCTTCCTCAACGTTATGTGTCACAAACAGCGTAGTTTTTTTCAGCTTTTCATGAATAGACCATAGTTCTCTATGCATTATCCAACGCGTTTGTGCATCAAGGTCGCCGAATGGCTCGTCCATCAGGAGTACAGAAGGATCAACAGCTAAAGATCTCGCTATCGCCACACGCTTACTCATTCCACCCGAGATTTGATGCGGGTAGTAATTCTCAAATCCTCTTAATCCCACGAGCTCTATCATCTCTTGAACTTTGTCGTCAACACTATCGCTTCTCCTTTTGATTTCTAACCCAAACTTCACATTGCCCCGCACATTTCTCCAAGGGAAAAGCGAAAACTCCTGAAACACGAAGCCTATGCTCTTTCTTTTAGGGTCTGGGGATTCTCCGTCAATTAACACGGATCCGGATGAAGGGGACTCCAATCCAGCTACAATTTTGAGAATCGTGGTCTTACCGCATCCAGAAGGACCTACGAAACACAAGAATTCTCCTTCAGCTGCGTCAAATGAAATATCATTCAAAACTTGCAGTGTCCCAAAGTGTTTCGAGACATCCTTTGCTTGGATGCAAGTTCTTGCAGACATCATATCCTAACTTCCACGCGCCATCTGAAAACACGTCTCTCAACCCAAATGAAAGCCTCGTTCATTGCGAGTCCGATAATGCCTATAGTGATCATGCCGACGAGAATTACGTCGACTTGTAATAATTCAGCGTACTTCAGTATCAGGCGACCTAATCCGACCATTTCTCCGCCGATCATCTCCGCTGCCATTATGCACATCCAACCAACCCCGAGAGCTATCCTCATTCCTGCCACAATTTCCGGCAACGCACTCGGGATCATGACTTTAAGTATTGTTGACTTTTTGTCAGCCCCTGAGACCTTTGCAACCTCGACGAGTGTCGGATTTGTTCTGTTGATGCCAGCTACAGTGTTAAGCAACACCGGGAAAAAAAGCGCCAAGCCATATTATCAATATGTAACGTGAATAGCCAGTCAAAAGTATTATCGCAAGAGGTACCCAAGCTATTGGAGGTATGAAGCGAACAGGCTCTATTATCGCTTTTGTCGCATCGTATATTTCACGCTTCAATCCCATGATTACACCTGCAGGGATGCCGGTTACGCAGGCTAACCCAAATCCTACAAGCACGCGAAGAACACTTGCAACCGAATGGTCAAGGAGCGTTATCCCTTCAATATCTCCTATCGTTGCGATCCTAACAAATGCTCTTACTACGTCCACTGGGCTTGGAAAGAATGGTGAGCGTACGATTTCCGTTGCGCCTTGCCACACAATAAGTGTGATGGCGATCAATGCTGTGCCGCGTACAATATCACGTAGTACGGGCAAGTCTTTCAAACTGTCGTCCCCGATCGTCTTTATACTGTCGCTTCCACTTCTGTCAAGAGCTTACTATCGATCGTTTCACTCACGAATTTCTCTACATCAGGCACGTCTGCAGCATTCACTTTGCCCTGTTCTATGAGGTAGTTGACTAGCACCTTCACACTCTCTTCGTTCACGTGGTAATCCCAGATCATTCTCTTCCACGCCTCCTTGACTACGTCAAGAGA
>Ga0315282_10002583_pt1 | contig 33108 bp, 17 predicted proteins | sample YL17G07_20_MG_FD_203693 | JGI IMG/M metagenome (GOLD analysis project Ga0315282, IMG submission 203693) | Sediment microbial communities from Yellowstone Lake, YNP, Wyoming, USA - YL17G07_20 | ecosystem: Environmental > Aquatic > Freshwater > Lake > Sediment | place: USA: Wyoming | collected...
AGATTATAATATTATTCTCGAATATGCTGTCAGTTACTTGGTTGAGATATAGGCTGTTAGCTTGGGCAGTCACAACATTGTTTGATACAGTCTCATTTGAACTCCAGCCAATCCAGATACCTGTACCATAGCCGTAGACAGTTACATTATTCCTTAAGATAGTGCCATTGTAGCCCAATTGGATCTCAATACCATTTGAACTAGAACTATTTATGAATACAATATTGTCAGATATAACACTGGAGCCTGATAGAATAAAAATACCGCTTGCACTAGAGCCGATTGTAGATACAGTATTGTTCTCAAATGTGCCGCCCACTACATAGCTGTCTATGCCCTTTGAATAGTCTCCATTTGTGACAAGAATATTGTTAGATATTGTACCATTATTCGAGCCATAACTGATAAGGATGCCATCTGCACCTTGGCCATTTGTAGTCACAATATTGTTAGATATTGTACCATTATTCGAGCCATAACTAATCTGGATACCGGATGTATATCCGCCATAAGTAGTCACATTATTATCTAATAATATTGTATCATTGGAGCCTTCTTTGATCCAGATGCCAGACCAACCAGTGCTGATCATGCTGCCTTCCACGATAGTGCAATTTTTTACTGTAATGCCGTTAAACCCTGAAGAAAGAACTCCTGCGCCATAGGATATCAAGGCATAATTGATCATGTGTCCGGCGCAGTCAAGCGTGACATTGTCTGCTGCGATTGTGAAGCAAGTTCCGCTGCTATTTACATCGCTTATTAAAGTATAATTCTCAGTTAATGTTTTGCATTCAGAAAGCCTTGAGAAATATAATGGAGATATTGAGCTCATTGTTCCAAAAGTGTTATTGCATGAGAACACAACATCATGGCTTCCGATAGTTAAATCTGCCGTGTAATTGAAGTAAGTGTCGCTAAATCTCGTCATGCTGATGTTCGCATCTCCATCAAGGCTGAATCCGCACCAGCTTCCGTATTCATTTAATGAAACATTGAAATCGACTGTGCTTGTTTCATAGTTCTGACTTAATGGAGAGATTATCGTTATCTGTGGAGGAACATCAATCGTGATGTTTCTTGTTTCAGTAGAGTTGCAGTTTCCAAATGAATCGCATGCGGTCGCATTCAAATAATAATTTCCGCTAGGCAGGAATTGGAATGCATAGAATGCCTGTTTTTTCGCGTCTCCATAAGTGTAATTCTCTGACTGGCCATAATAATTAGATCCCCAGCAGGTCACGTTTCCATTTGTTCTTAATGCGCATGTATAATAATCTCCTACAGAAACTCCTATAGCGTCTCCGCCAGTATAATTCTCTGACTGGCCTGCAAAATTATATCCACGACAGGTTATGTTTCCATTATTCAATAAAGCGCATGTATGAAAATCTCCTACAGAAACTCCTATAGCGTCTCCGCCAGTATAATTCTCTGACTGGCCATAGTCATTATTTCCTCCACAAGTTATATTTCCATTATTCAATAAAGCGCATGTATGGTAAAATCCTGCTGAAACTTGTATCGCGTCTCCTCCATTATAAGAATAATAGCCATACATTCCCCAGCAAGTTATGTCACCATTGGCTCTTAATGCGCATGTATTCTCACCTCTTGAAGAAACTCCTATCGCATTTCCCAAATCATAATTAGATAATTGAATAAAACCCGGATATTCCCAGCATGTCACATCCCCATTGGCTCTTAATGCGCATGAATTACTCCCTCTTGAAGAAACTCCTATCGCATCTCCAGCAGTATAATTTATACCACCATAATCATCAAGTCCCCAGCAAGTTATGTTTCCATTCTGCTCTAATGCGCATGTATGATACTGTCCTACAGAAACTTGTATCGCATCTCCAGCAGTATAATTATCTGACTCGCCATAATTATTATCAGGATCAATTCCCCAGCAAGTTATGTTTCCATTCTGCTCTAATGCGCATGTATGATGATATCCTCCTGCAGAAATTCCAAAATCTTCTCTAGGGAATTTATCGTTAGAATACAAGCCTGTTTCGTTGTACAAAGTATAGGTATAATTCTTGTAATGAACATCATTTGCTTCTATCAAAACAGAGATATAATTTTGATTATATGTTCCTTCTGCAAAAGTTGGAGCAACAAATGAGATTGATGGTGAGGTAGCATCTGGCTCTTCTCCGAGCGGAGCAAACACGCTGAAGCTTGTTATGTTTGCATAAACAATGTTATTTACAGTGTCGACTCCGCTTCCAGAAACTAAATTCCAGTCAGTGTTATTATACTCGTAAAGCTTCAATGAAGTTTCATCAATTCCTAAAACCTCGGAATCTGAATAAGAAATGTTCAGCAGAACATTTGCCTCAGTCGAGTTTGTGATGTTCAGATATTTGGAGATGTTCAATTTTCCAGCAGGGTCTGCAACCGCATCTGCTGAATCGACTTCTATGTCTCCCGAATATGTGAATGATGCGATTGTAGGATATGCCGAAGAATTGAAAGTCATGTTGATGATTGTGTTGTCAAATGAATTGACGGAAAGGAAGTCTGTTTTGCCTAGAGAGAGCAAGTTGTTTTCGAATGTGTTGTTCGAACTTCTACCAAGGAAGATGCCGCTCGCATTGTTTAGCGCAGAGATGCTATTGCCAGAGATTATGCTGCCATTAGTATATTTTATATTGATGCCAAAAATAGTTGGCGTGCACCCTTTTCCTTGCAGACCTTTCTGATAACTTTCATTGATTCCATCATCGCTCAATGCCCTGTTGTAAATGGCAACTTCGTCGATGTTGCCGTTGAAAAAACCAGAGCTATCATTAAATGAACCAAAAAATAAATTATTATTAGAAGGTGTCAAACTGAAAGTTATTTCTGTTGAAAATTCTTGATTTCCATCCAAATAACCTTGCCACAAACTACCGTTATAAGTGTATATAACATTATGCCAGTCTGTGTCTGAAATAGCCATGCTTGTTCCAATTCTGGGATTTGATCCTGTATATGAGCCTGAATAAAATTCAACAGAGTTATCGGCATATTCCCAGATTATTGAATAAGCATTATCATTGCCAGCATCATTCAATTTACCTAAAAGATAATTACCTGTCTGGCTTAATGAAGCTGGTTTAAACCATAAAGAGATTGCAAAATTGTTTACTAGGTCTAAAGAGTTAGAATCAGGAATACTCACATAATCATCAATGCCATCAAAGCTTAACGCTCCTCCGACTTTTCCAGCTGTCCAGACAGGTCCATTCACTAATGTTCCATCGTTTGAATCGGCAGAATCAGCCGCATTTGTTCCAGAGGTTTCATCAAATTTCCAGTATGAAACCATGCCTGAATGGCATTCTGGAATAGATTCATTATTTCTGATTATTGCTATGCTATTGTTAGATATAATATCCTTGAAGCCAGAGTTGATTGATATGCCATCATTGTTACTTGTTGTGGAGACTATGTTGAAATCAATTGTGCTATTTGAAGAATTAACCAGACTGATTCCCGCCCCGGCTATCAGCGAAACATTGCTGTTTTCAATTATAGAATTCTGCGCGCCATCCATAAATATTCCAGCATAGTTAGAATCAGTCATATTGTATATGCTGACTCCGTCAATTGTGATATCATAACAGCCAGATTGTACCTCAATCCCATTAGCGCTAGATATATCCGAAAGAGTGAAATTTCTTAATGTGATGTTATTTACGCCAGGCCCGACAATGATTGTTGAATTTATTCCTGCCCCGTTTTCAATCACAGTGTTGTTTCCTGTGACATACATGGTTGTGTTTTCAAGATAGAAATCAAAGTATGCATTGTTCCCCAAGATTACTTTTGAATTTAGTATTGTAAGATTTGTCGCTCTTCCGTTTGAAAGGTTAAGGGCATAGTCAAAATTATCAAGAACTGCGTTTTCAATAACTATTCCTGTAAAATTAGACGTGTCTATTCCAATTCCCGTTCCATCCCCAGTGATAGTTTGTCCGTTAAAGTCAAAATTCAAATTGTCTGCTGCAATTGTGAAGCATGTTCCGCTGCTATTGATATCATTCATAAAATTATAATCTGAAGTTAAAACGCCGCATGCAGAAGGAATCATGAGGGCATTAAGAGTTATATCTCTTGTCTCAGTCGAGTTGCAGTTTCCAAATGAATCGCATGCAGTAGCATTCAGATAATAATTTCCGCTTGGCAGGAATTGGAATGTGTAGAGGGCCTGTTTTTTCGCGTCTCCAGCAGTATAATTCTCTGATTGGCCATAATTATTATATCCCCAACAGGTCACGTTTCCATTTGTTCTTAATGCACATGTATGATAATCTCCTGCTGAAACCCCTATCGCGTCTCCTGCAGTGTAATTCTCTGACTCACCATAAGTATTGTCTCCCCAACAGGTTATGTTTCCGTTAGTCAGTAAAGCGCATGTATGGTCATATCCTGCGGAAACTGCTATTGCATCCCCACCAGTATAATTCTCTGACCGTCCATAAGTATTGTCTCCCCAACAGGTTATGTTTCCGTTAGTCAGTAAAGCGCATGTATGATAAAATGCTGCAGAGACTTCTACTGCATCTCCACCAGTATAATTTCCAGCACCATCTCCCCAACAGGTTATGTTTCCGTTAGTCAGTAAAGCGCATGTATGCATCTCTCCTGCAGAGACTTCTACTGCATCTCCACCAGTATAATTTCCAGCACCATCTCCCCAACAGGTTATGTTTCCGTTAGTCAGTAAAGCGCATGTATAAACTTCCCCTGCAGAAACTGCTATTGCATCTCCGGCAGTGTAATTATAATGAGTGCTATTAAGCCCCCAACAGGTTATGTTTCCGTTAGTCAGTAAAGCGCATGTATGATCAGATCCTGCAGAAACTGCTATTGCATCTCCGGCAGTGTAATTATTTGCTTTGCCCTGATAATTATTTCCCCAGCAAGTTATATTTCCATTTTGTTCTAAAACACATGTCTGAGTCTCTCCTGTAGAAAGTCCCCAATCTTCTTTTTTGAATTTATCATAAGAATACAGACCTATTGTGTTATACAGATTATAAGTGTAATTCTTGTAATTAGCATCATCAGCTTCTATAAAAACAGGGATATAATTTTGAACATATGTTCCATCTGCAAGAGTTGGAGAGATAAATGAAATTGATGGAGGCGTTGCGTCAATTGAAATAATTAAGGGGGTTCCAGTACAAAATGCTGGAGTATATGTACCTAAACAAGGCACGCCTCCGAAATCAGGGTCGCATGCAGCATTAGAAGCAGGATCGCACCAAGCACATCCAGCATTTTCACAAGAAAGCTGATTTCCATAACCATTACAGCCTTGAACACCTTCAGGCGGTATCCAACTACAGCCATTAACTGATGTGCAAGAATTTTCATTTGAATATGAAGAACATTGATATTGTGATTTAGTTGAACAAGATTCAGTTCCAGACCATTGACATACTGAATCAGATATGCAGGAATTTTTTGCCGTTAAGGAGTTTGAACCATATGATAAACAAGATTCAGTAGTGTTACATATCTCACATTCTCCAGATCCAGAATAAGTGCCTCTACATTGTTCAAATCCGCCAAAATCAGGGTCGCATTCGAAATACTCAGCAGCAGTGCACCACCAGCAGCCGCTATGACTATTACAAGTGCCCGAACTGCTGAAAGATTCACAACTACAATCAGCTGCTTGCCAAGCGCAGCCATTTGAATTTTGGGCAGAGCAGGATGAAGAATCAGTCAAAGAATTGCAGTCAATGTTATTGGAACAAGTTCCTTGGACATTCCAATAACAAATATTTTGCAAATCACATAAATTCGGCTGGCTAATGTCTGAACAAATAATGCCTTCTCCAACATGCCCCGTAATTGTTTGGTTGTAAAGCAAAAAAAGCATGGCAAGCGATACAAGCAAAGAAAAAAATATCAAAAAATATTTATTGAAATTAGAAGATTCTGACTTGCCAATATATCGAGTTTTTATCACACCTTTTTTCATCTTTTTAGCTAATTTTAAGACGTCAAATTGGCTTAAAAAGTTTGTTCTGGGATAGGATATTTGGCGAGATTCTGAATATGTTAGCTTCTTAAGTCCTTAAAGGCATTCAATCTTTAGAAAGCATTTTAGATACTTTTTTAGGAGAAATTGCCTTCATCATTTTTTCATATCTTCTTCTTGGGCGCCCTTTTCTGCTCAAGGCGATAATCTCTTCGAGTATTACTGCCAAAAGGATTATGCCCGATACTATTCCCAAGACAGTTTCAGCTGCAATCTGCACTTTTGCTTTTGTTTCAGCAGGAAGTATTTGTTCTATCAGTGACATTGCAGGCTTTTCTTCTGCAGGTTTTTCCGCTGGCTGCTGAACTGCAAGAACAATTTCTTTCTTGGTCACATTTAGTATAGGGACAATCATACTTGTTCCTCCTCCGCCGCCTGAAACTTGCACAGGCGCAGGAGAAACATATCCCCCAATACCATAAAGGCTGAATCTGCTCAAGTTTGCCCAGACATATTTTTCAATCGTGTCAATTCCAGATGCATAAAGCATTGTTCCATCAGATAAAAGAGCAGGGCATCCGCCCAATTCAGCGCAGTCAAGCTTCACCCATGATTCATTTGTGTATCTTATTGCCCTCAAACTTTCTTCTGAAACTCCTTCAGCAAGGTTCAGATTTGAAAGATTGTAATATATCTTGAGCTGCACATTAGTTATATTTTCATACCATGAATCATCGCTTACGCTGATCTTGTAATAAAATCCTGAAACCGCCCCTGAAACATTTGACAAGTCGCTTATGTTGGCTGGAGGGTCAATGAAAACATCAACTGAAATATTCACTTCAGAAGTCGAGCCGTTTGTTGTGACAGTGTATTCATATCCTGTGATTCCTGTTGAATCGATTATATTTTGAGGAACTCCCTTGTCAGCCAAATCAATGACTCCTGATGAAGCGCTTTCATTCTCCATTATTGGCGGAATATTGACTGTCTCGTTAAAGGCAAGGCTGTCGCATGCGTCTCCAATTCCATTGCCATTTGAGTCTTCCTGTCCGGGATTGTAAACATTAGGGCAGTTATCCAAATCATAATTGATCTCATCTTCATCCAAATCTTCACATGCATCTCCTCTTCCATTTCCTGGAATATATCTGACAAGCTGGACAGCGTCTATTGCAGGATAATCATAACTGCTATAAACTGTGATCTTCACACCACTAACTAAGTAGTCTATAGGCTCAAATGTGATGTTGAGCCAGCCAGGGCATCCTGTAGTGTCCTCTCCAGCCCAAATGGTATGAATATTCTTATCAACATCTATCAGATCAACTTCAGTTACAAAAGGCCCGTTTGGCTGATAAATTTCATGAATATTGACTCCAGTTGCATATACCTCTTGATCATAGCTTAATTCAAGCCAATCATAATTATTATATCCATCAGGCTCCCATGCAGTTGTTATGTCTCCGCATTCTTCTGTGTTTGGCGCTCCAGTCGCATCCGCAAAACACCAATCATTATGGCATCCAGGCCCATCGCCATAACTATCTCCATAAGCGGAACTGCCAGTAGCATTAGATGCCCATTGCAATATGCTATCTGAATCACTATCTGTCTGATCAGGATTGTAAACATAAGGGCAATTGTCGATATTATCAAATAATCCGTCATCATCTGAGTCTATTGAGCCAAGATAAAAATCCGTAAATGATGTTGCTTCAAATCCGTATGAGAGATACTGGCCCGGAAGACTCCAGTCAGGAGGGGAGTAAGGATTTATCCAAGGAACAGACCAAGGACTTAATGTTCCATATCCAAAAATTGCTTTACCCATCGGGTAAGATCTGTTCTCAAGTCCGGTCATTGGAATCGCCATCTCAAAAAATCTGTGGGGATAATCTATATTTTCAGTAACATCAAATCCAGATGAACCTAGATTCTGTGCTGCATTGCAGTATGGAACTGAAGTGTTATCTCCATAAACTGTCCAGCCCCCGTCATTTTCTTCATTGAATCCGCACCAATAGCCATTTTTGTTAAAGTCCAATGCAACTCCGAAAATATCTTCACTGTCCCAGGTATTGTCTGGAGTTACATCAGCTCCAAAATAAAGATAATCTTTGTCATATTTTTCGTAAATGTAAATGTCTCCTGAAGGATGGTCGGATGTAGGGGTAAAATAAAACTTTCTTACTCTTGAATCATTCCATTCAGTCATGTTGAACATACTATCTGTTACATTGACAGAAACAGTTGAATAAGGTACAATTTCATCAGTGTTATTTCCAATCGCATAGACTGTATATCCAACAGAAGCTAGGACTTCTTTTATTCCATCATTATTTATATCGAGAGTGTCTATGTCCCATGCAACGTCATTAGAAGAACAGCAAGCATTTTCACAATATTTATCATACCATGATCCGCAGTTATCTGGGGAATATCCTTCGCAATAGCCTCCTGTTCCGCACAATTCGCTATTTGCACCTTGTTCAGTAACATCAAACATCCAATTCTTATTCCCATTTCCATCAATAGCATAAACATTTCCGCTTGCGCCAGCGATTATCTCATTATGGCCGTCGCCGTTTATGTCCTCAATTTTTACAAGTTCAAGATTCTTGTAAACATCCCAACGGCCCCAATCATTATATCCAAGATATTCGTCCAATATCAACTCGCCGGTTCCATTAATCAGCAGAAGATGCCAGTCATATGACTCTTCAATAGTCAACGCTGCAATCTCATCCCAATCGTCATGATTCAAATCTCCAACAGCAATGTCTATCACTTGATTGCCTGTCTGATAAACCCATTTCAATGTTCCGTCATATGCATGCGCATAAATTCCGCTATGTTCTTCTAAGCTGCATAAATTGCCTGGAGGGCATTCAAGAGCCGAGTATTGGGAGCAGTCTATATTCTGCCTTCTGCAAGAATCGTCTACATACTCACAAGCATCCAAGAATACTCCGCAATCATCTTGATTGTATGGAGAACAATTAAATGAATCATTTATACAAAATTGATTGCTTCCGTCGGAAATTACTTCATTCTGCTCATCACCATCAACATCTCCCATTGCTATTACTCTTCCAGAAACTTCAGCTTGCCATGCCTGCTCGCCGTTTCCATAAAATGCGCGAATAGTGTGAGAAGCGGGGCTTTTGAAGCTTTTTGTATCATTATTATTAATTTTGTCTAGAGAATTTACCGGCAACGCATTTTTCCAGTTAGACGCCAGATTATTTCTCTTTGAATAATGTGACGGCATGTTTTTTTCTGAGCTTTGCACTGATAATTCTGAAAACCCAGGATTTATAGTAACAATATCATCCCAGCCATTTTTATCAATATCTCCGGTAGCGACAGAAACAGCAGGATAATTTGTTGTCAAAAACGGACTGCCGTAACTATCAAGGAAAGTTACTGTTCCGGAACTGCAGTCATCAGTCACAACAGTTTCTTTATGTCCATCCCCATTTATATCACTTAATTTAAGATCAGTTATTCCCCAGCAATCTATAGGATAGTTCCAAAGATAATATCCATTCTTGTCAAATGCAATCACCCCATTTCCAGATCCGGAATAGCAGCTGGCAGGGCAGCTTGACCAATAGTAATCATCGCAGTTTATCTCTCCTTCGCATGATCCGGACAAAGAACATCCGTTTGTGCCGTCGCATATTGATTGCTCGTTGCAAGACACAGGAGTTCCAACACATGCGTCATTCCACATGCAGCCATTTGCGCTGCAATCAGTTTGACTGCAGTCAGAATAATAGATATAAGATCCATAGCAAACCTGCTCTTCATCATCCCAACTGCATTCAGGATATGATCCGCATGCGTCTCCCAGACCCCCACAATCGCCCCACTCTTCAAATTCTCCAGAACAATAACCGCTAACTTCACAACCGGCAATATTCTCGCATGTGCCTAAATCATAAGAGTCGCATGAATATGGCTCTCCATTGCAATATTCATTCCAGTTGCATTCATCTGAACAGCACCATGGCTCGCTGCAGCTCATTGAACAAGAAACAGGGCCTGATCCTGCGCAGAAACCATCAACATAATGAGAAACAATTTCCTCATCGTCATCACTATTTATGTCTCCAACAGCGACTTTTTCTCCGTAGATGTAAGATTTTTCCCAGTCAACTGAGCCGTTTTTGTTTATCTTGTAAAGAGAATCGTCATAATAATCCAATGCAGCCAGGAAATCTTTTCCAGAAGCAATATCATTTATCCAATCCCAGGAAGTATAATGCCAATAAACAATCGGCTGGGGAGCTTCAGCGCATTCAGAACATTCGCTGAAAAGCTGCGGATAATCGCCGCAGCATTCTTCAAGATATTCTCCCCCTTCAGAGCATTCATCAAGCTCATCATAGCAGTCATCATAGCATGCAGGGCAGTCTGAACATTCAGGCACTTCACTGCAACAATAATCTTTTCCAGGCCCATCATTAAAACAGCTTCCACAAGACTCTTCGCATCCTTCGAAAGAAGACTGCATAATATTTGCTGTTGCCTTTCCAGTTATGAGATTTTTTATAATCCCATAGCCCCCAAATATCAAGAAGCCCATTATTAATAATGAGAATATGACAAATAAAATAAACTGAATCCTCTTTTTCATCTTTTTATCTGATTTTAAGATGCCAAAAGAAATTTAAAAAGTTTGCCTAAACCGCATAAATCTAGTTTAATTTGAACAGCTGGGTCGGCTTTTCTCTTGAAGAAACAGAAATCCGAGCATTCAGATCCTTTCTTTCTTTCAAAATCTTGAAAGTTTCCAGCGCAATTTCCGGATCGTTGTTTGTCTGGCTTAAATGCGAGAGCATGACATGCTTCAGTCTTGAGGGGGCATGCTCTAAAACGCATAATGCCGCCTGCATGTTTGAAAGATGCCCTTGATTGCTCTTTATCCATCTTTTTAAAAAATAAGGATAAGGCCCTTTTTCCAGCATTTCAATGTCATGATTGGATTCCAGGCAGAGAAAATCAGAATCAGAGACATTTTCTGTGACATTTTTGCTTGCAAATCCGACATCTGTTATCACAGAAATTTTTTTTCCATTTGTAAGGCTGTATGAAACAGGATCTTCCGCATTATGTGGCTTGGAGAACGCTTCTATCTGCATCCCGCATAAATCCACAGTCCCATAATTTCTGATGAAAGTGATTCTTTCTTTATCATGATTCAAGTAGCAATTCTTCACGGTTTTTCTGGTTGCAAATATCGGAACATTGAATTTTCTTGAGAATAATGCTGCTCCGCGGATATGGTCTGAATGCTCATGAGTTATGAAAATCCCCTTTATCTTCTCAGGATTTTTTTTGATCAAAGAAAGCCTTTCAACAATCTGCTTGGTTGAAATGCCTGCGTCAATCAAGACTGCTTTGCCATCGTTCTCAATATAAAAACAATTTCCCGAGCTTCCGGATGCTAACGAGCTTATTTCCATTTCTAAAACCTCTGCACCTTTTTTAAAATAATATTAAATCAAAAAAATGATTCTTGCGATCAGATAGCCCAATATTGCCCCTGCTATAACTTCTTCAGGAGTATGGCCCCATTTTTCACGCATAGGCTTGAATCTGATTTTATTATCTTTTGATTTTAATAATCTGAAAGTTTTTGCCAAATCTATCGCTTTATTGACAAATTGGGAAATAGCCCCCACTGACCATTCCATGCTTAAAACTTCCTCGATGATATATGCTGTTGCAAGCAGGCAGACAATGAATAATGACGAGATTCCCTCGGTAAAATAAACTGCTGTTGTCAATGCGACAACGCTTGAAGTGTGCGAAGAAGGCATTCCCGCAAGCTCTAATATTCCTTGAATAAGAAATTTTTTGTTTTTAATGGAGAGAATTATCATTTTGAAGAATTGAGAAATAATCATCCCCAAAACTCCGGCCAAGAATACTTTGTTTATTATAAGTGTATATAGGGCATTCATGAAAAAACTAAACAAGGAGATGTTTTAAACTTTTTCTAACAAAACCTTTAAATATCTATCCGGATTTTAACAAATATGGCGCAAACAAACACAATGAAGGTGTTTCGGCATAAATATTAAGTATAATTTTTCTAGCTGTGCCTGTACTTATGTTTCTAATAACAATATTTTTAACTCAGATTTTCTTAGAATAAATTATGACGGTAATAGTTCAATGGTAGAACGTTCGGCTGTGGATGCGCTTTGCGCGCTTAGCAGTACCCGGATGACCTGGGTTCGATCCCCAGTTACCGTCCTTCAATTTAAAAGAGGATTAAAATGACAACTGAAATTGACACAATCAAAGGCTTCCGAGATTATACGGGAGAAGAAGCAAAAAAGCGAGAGATAATCAAGAAGATTCTGATTAAAAATTTTGAATTATACGGCTTTGAGCCGGCTGAAACTCCTATAATTGAATCAGGCCCGTTCGTGCAGGGAGAAAATGCTAGCGATGAGGCTGTTTCAGACATCTTCAGATTGAGAGACAAGGGGGACAGAAATCTTGCCTTGCGATATGAATTCACTTTTCAGCTGAAGAGAATCTCAAAGAACAAAAAGATGCCTTACAAAAGATACCAAATAGGGGAAGTTTTTCGCGATGAGCCGACATCCTCAAATAGATTCAGGCAATTCACGCAATGTGATGCGGATATTATAGGATCATCTGCAAAAGACGAGGCTGAAATTCTTGCATTAGTCTCAAAAATCCTGCTTGAGCTGAAAATTCCAGCAATAATTAATGTTAACAGCAGAAAACTTCTTAATGAGATTCTTGACAAAGAAGGGATCAAAGAAAAAGAAAAAGTTATGAAAGAGCTTGACAAGCTTGACAAGCTTTCGGAAAAAGAAGTTCTTGAAAATCTGAAAAAGTACAATGCTGGAAATATGATTGAAATCCTTAAGAACAAGGATTCTTTCTTTGAAAAATATGGGAATTACAGTGAAATTCTGGAATTGAAAAAATACTGCGAGCTTTATGGCGTCAAAATTAATTTTCAGCCTAATCTTGCAAGAGGCCTTTCCTATTACAATGGATATGTGGTTGAAGTGAAGACAATGAAGATGAAGGAGACAATCATCGCCGGAGGGTCATATCCTGTAAATGGAATCCAGTCAACAGGAATTTCATTCGGAATTGAGAGATTGTCGCAGCTTGCTCTAATAAATCTGGAAGAGAAAAGAGTTCTGGTCATTTCAATCGGTGAGGATGAAAAAACAGTAAAATTTTGTGAAGAATTGAGAAAAAATCAGATTTCATGCCTGATCATGTATGGCAAGATCTCAAAAGCGTTAGAATTTGCAAATTCTTACAAATTGCCATATGTCATCTTCATCGGAGAAGAGGAGATGAAGAAAAAGAAATTCAAATTAAGAGACATGAAAACCGGCATTGAAAAGCTGATGGATGAAAAAGAGATTATTGATAAATTAAAATAGATAATGTGAAATTAATTCTAATCTGAATCTTGACTAGATTCAGTCAACTAAGAATTTTGCCTTACCTCAAACTTTGTCATAATCATTTATCTTTTCCGCATCTGCAGACAGTTCAGTTGCTGCAGCAGGCCCTTCACCTGGCTCATTGACAAATTCTTCTCCCTGTTTCATTGCCTCGAACTTTTTTTCCTGCTCTGTTAACTGCTCAGAGAATTCTTCAGGATTGTCATTGGCCTTGCTTTTCATATAGATATAGATCTCATCAAAATGCTTCAACTGCTCAAGAACAATCTTTTCCTGATTGTCCAGATGGAGAATTGGCATGAAACTTGTCAATTTTTCCTCCTTTGAATTATTTGTAAGAGCAGTGTAAGTCATCTTCATATCCTTATCTTTTGCGAAGAATCTTATTATTTTCTGGTAAAGCTCCCTGATTTTCAGCCTGATATTGGTTTTTCTTGTAGGAAGGAATGCCTCAAATCTTGATGCCGCATGCTTGATATAAATCTCCTTTTTGATTCTCCTGTGCTCAGTCATGATTGCCCTGTTCAATGCTGCCATCAGTTCAGGAAGAGTTACTTTCCTCATTCTTGGAAGAGGAGTTCTTGGAATCAAATCAGAAACATCCTCCAGGCTTATGTTGAAAGGAATTTTTTCTTTCTTCTCATCTTTTCCAAAGAGTATCTCATCAAGGCTTTTGATATAATGCTTGAGCAGAACCTCGCTTTTGATTCTCAATAAGATAGATGCTGCAAGAAGGATTTTCGAGGAGATTATGAAGCTTGATTCATCAAGGCCTCTGATTTTTTCAATATATTTCTGCGAAAGAATACTAAGATCAATGTCCCATGGATCAAGCTGCTCCGACGCTATCAGATCATAGATTATCTGCTGCCAGCTTAATTCTCTTGATACTAAAAGATTGTAAAGCTCGCTGTTTCCGACCCCGTTCTTGTTGGGAGTATTCTCCTTCTTTTCGCTGTAGTCCGGAATTATCAGCTCTTTTTTTTCAAGCTCTTCCATTCTCTTGTATGCCTTGAAAACTATTTAAATATTAAGGAAGGAAAAAGGTTAAAAGGCCTGGCAGCTATAGGATATGATAATGGTGTCACTTGATAATTAATACAATCGAAAGGTTTAAATAGTAGTACTACTACATAATAACATCACCTCTTTTTGCCCGGAAGGAAGCCTTTTTGGCATCTCTTTTTGGAAACCGCTGAAAAGGCTTCTTCAAGGGTTCTGATCTTGACTTAATGATCGGAAAAAGAGCAAAATCATACTTAAATTTATCAAATAAAAAAAAGAGATTTTTTAGTGGATTACGCCATTTATTACAAATATCTGGCCCCACTTTTTATATCATTTTCTTAACATTTTCAGAAGCTATACAAGCTATTTATTGCAGTCATAATAATATCCAAAACGGGGATTGCCATTTTTACCCATATAGCTATTATGCTTTTTCTCAGACCTGTATTTGCAGGTTACATCCCCGTCTAAAAAACATTTTTCTGGCCTGATATCATTTTCTTGGCATTTTTTTACCAATTTAACCACTAATTTTTCAAGTGCATCTGCCATTATTTTTTAATAATTTAAAGCTATTAATATTTTGACGGCCTGAACGTATAATAAATAATGACTATCAATACTGCTATCAAAGCTATAAGGCCAATTATTATCAAAAGTTTAGATTTTTTTACTGGGAGAACTGCAACAGATTGTCCAGCTGTTATGGCAAACAAGCTGAATCCTGGAGATTCCGCAGTGTAATAGACTTTGGAGGAATCTTCAGCGACCTTCTCTGTCTTAAGGTCTTGCCAATTTTCATGAAATCTTTTTAATTTTACTTTATTCTTGTCGGATTTTGTCGAGTTAATCCATGATTTGTCAATTTCAAAACTTATAGAAGAATTCTTCAAAGAAGATTCATTCAAATTTACTGAAATTTCAAGATAATTGTAAACGCTTGTATTCAGATCAGAGACTTGGACAGAAACATTCTCAGCGCTGATTTTTTTCACTTCTATCTGGATATTTGAAACTGCGACTGAAGGGACAATTGAAATCGAGATTATTCCTCCTGATTCAGACAATGAATCCTGGGGAATTGTCATGACTGCAGCCTCTTCCGCATTTATGCTGGCAAATGAGGCAGTCATGCCTTCTCCGCCAGCTGAAACGCTTGCTGTCTGCTCTGTTATTGATGGGGTTGGCGTAGTAGTTGGAGTTATGACTCTCGGACCGCCTCCACCTCCGCTGCCAGAACTTGTAGGAGGCCTTGCGCTTACTGTCAAGAATCTTATTTCAACATTTGTATTTCCAGCCCTGTCATAAACGCTGCAGTTTACATTATAAGTTCCGGCGCCTATCGATCCTGGCTGAATGTATGTTATATTGGTAGAGGATGAATTGCTGTTTTTCTGAACTCCTCCAACCAAAATTTTCAGAGAATCAAAATTAGCATCTGAACCAGAACAAGTTATTGTTGAAGATTCATCTGTATAAATGCTGCTGCTTGACAATGATGAAGATACAGTTGGAACTGTCAGGTCTACAGTAATTGTATAATTTCCATTAGCAGCCAGGTTTTTGTTGTTAGAATTATCAGAAGCTGATGCGTCCCATAGATAAACTCCCTCGCTTAAATTGTAAGTCCAGTTTGTTTCATTGAACATTCCTGTCAGGCTGGTCGCATTTGTGTAAAGCATATAGAAGCTGGAATTTGTTGAATTCCAAGCATAAATATAAAGAGTCGCGTTTTTCAAAGTTGCATCTGTCGCGTTTATTTTGAACGTTACATTTTGATTTATATATGAATTATTTGAAGGGGAGATTTTGTAGCTTCTTGGAGGGCTTGAAGTCGATTCAACAGTAATGAATCTTGAAAACATTGATAACGTGTAGTTTTGTGTTGAGTTGTAGAATGCAGTGATATTGATTATATTATTTATGAAACTTTCATTGAATTGCGTGATATTAAAAATTGAATTGCTGCCCTGAGTTATTATAGAATTATTGAGATAAAGAATGATGCTTCCTTCTCCAATGCTCGTCGCTTTTATTGTGACATTAGTCCCATTCTCAACTAAAACATCTTGATAATATAAAATTCCTGAAATATTCAGGGAAATGTTCAAGACAGGATCTGACTGTGCAATGCTGAAGTTGTACATATCAGTTTGATTTGTATTTCCAGCTGTGTCATTTGCAAGCCACTGGAATGAGTAATTTCCGGCTGCAAGAGTTGTCAGGTTGATAAAATAATATGTATTGTTGGAAAAGGCAGTGTAATTTGTTTGCACAGGAGAATACAAAGCAAACTTGACAATGCCCACATTGACAGTATCTTGCCAGGTTATGTTAAACGTATAAATTCCTGATGAGTTGTAAGTGAAGTTCTGCATGCTTATATTGGAATAATAAGGCGAAGTTGTATCATTAATTTGCAATATTACTGTGTCTGTGGTGTTTAAATTTCCAAGAGCATCTCCGAAAGTTATGTTATAAGTTATGTTTGCGATACTTGTTGGAGTTATGACATATGAATAATTATCTCCTGTTTTGTTCATAACAAATTGCTGTGAGTTTATTGTTATGTTATAGATTGTTATTCCCGTGTTATCTGTTGCATTTAATATCACATTTACACTTGACCCGTTTGTCAAATTTGGCTTGCTTATCCAGAAATAACTTGGGGCTTGGCTGTCTTCAGCCATTAAAGCCGAATATACGTCTAATCTTGTATAATTAATCCCAGTTGTCGCATCAGTAATGTTTTTCCCGTTTCTTAAAAGTGCCTTGATTTCTGAAATAGTATTATAACGGCCCGTCTGCAAGAATTTTGCCTGTTGAAGCAAGGCAATTGCTCCTGCAACATGCGGAGTTGCCATGCTTGTTCCAGACATGACTACATAGCTGCAATTATAACAAGTAGAATTTATGCTGCTTCCAGGAGCTAAAATAGTCGTCAGATTATTCCTGTTGCTAAAGCTTGAGATGCTATCGCTTTTGTTCGTTGAACCAACTGAAATTGCATTCGATATGCAGGCGGGGGCGGACATTGCAGTATAATTTCCAGAATTTCCTGTGGAGACAACAACAGAAATGTTTGCATTAACTGCACTATTAATTAAGGGAACATAAGTAGCATTAAGATAAGTGTCATTATCGCAATAAGTCGTGTAATTCACATTGTCTCCCAAAGACAAGCTTATTGCAGTTATGTTGTACTTTGTCGCGTTGTTAATGCACCAGCTTATTCCATTAAGGATATTAGTGTCATTACAGCTCCCTGCGGAATTGCACACTTTTATAGCAACTATTTTCACATCTGGAGCAATCCCAGTTATTCCACCAGATGCAGCTATTATTCCAGCAATATGCGTACCATGACCATGATCGTCATAAGGATCCGCATCATTATTCACATAATCATATCCTGCAATTATCTTGCTGCAGTTTCCGGCAAGGAAATCTGAAGTTGTGCAATTTCCCAAGTCTGCATGACTGTAATTTACCCCTGTATCTAAAATACAGACTGCAATGTTCGACCCGGTGATATTTATTCCTGAAATCTTTACAGGCCATACCTTTGTAGCATTGATTAAAGGCGCTGAATCCTTAAGAAAAATATGCCTCTCTTTGTTTTCAAAGACTTTTATCACATTAGAATTATCCTGCAGTTTTTCAATGTCCTCTTGTGCAATATTTGCAGACACTGCATTTATCCCATCTATTTTCTTTTCTTCGCTCAAACCCATTGAATGGCTGTTGTCTTTAGTTATTATTATGACATTCACAACATTGCTTTGCAGCTTGTCCTCAACATCAGAACTTATCTTGCTGCTTCTAGTCATAGAAAAAGGCAGGACTAACAAGAAAATCAGAATAATCGCTATGAGCAGCTCTTTTTTCATCTAATTATATAAGAAAACTGATTTATAAAATTTTATTTTCTCTACTTAAAGAATTCAGTATAGTAACATTTTCCGCAATAAGCTCGGTCCTTGGTTATTGCTAAGAAAATTCCAGGCCCGCATCTAGGGCATGATCTTGCTTTTTCCAGTTTATCACCGACAATCTTGTACTTCTTCCATTTCTGGCTTGGTTTTTTTGGCTTGCCTTTTTTCTTGTCTCCAGATGCCATTATGCTGCTCCTGCTGCTGGCTGTGCTTGCGCCTGTGCAGCTGCAGCGGCGGCTTTCTTCGCTTTTTTGCTTTCTTTTTCGAATCTTTTCAGCGATTCCTGATTCTCATAAACATAAAAATCAACCTCGACTTTTCCTTCGCCATATGTCTGGTTTATTCTCTTTACAACAATCAAATCAGCATTTTTTCCAAGCTTTTTTGAAAGCTCCTCTTTCATAACTGCATTTGATGGCGTCAGATTTTCATCTACAAGGGCAATGCCCTCTTCTCTTGAAAGCAAAGGCTTCAATATTGATTTTTCAATTTTAATTTCCATTTTATTTGATCTTGATGGCGTAAGTCCCTTTCTTTGTTATGCCCATCTTTTTGGCAAGCTCAGAATCTTCAGGCTTGTTGACAAAGATTTTTCCTTTCCAGGTCTCGCTGAACTGATTGCCGTCGCATATAGGGCATTTGTCACTTTCAATGAAAACCTTGCATTTTTTGCATACTTTTTTTTCAGTTGGCATTTTGTTTTAATATTAAAGATGATTTTAAACTTTTTTCTCTTTTTTCTTCTCTTCGCCTTTTGCCGCTTTTTCCGAGCTTAATCTTGACTTTCTTTTGTCTTCTGCGATCCATTCAATCTTTCCCAAGCCTGGCTGTCTCATTGTAAGGCCTATTTTTGGCTCGTCTGTCTTATAGCTTACAGCAACGACTCTTGAAAGGCACAAATCGCCTTTCTTTATGCTTCTCTTGGTATTTTTTCCAATCAAAGTATTGCTTTTGCTGAAGCTTACAAAATCGTCCATTGTCTGGCTGATATGAATCATTCCCCTTATCACGCCTAAATTGATGAATGCCCCGAAATTTGTTATCTCATCTATTTCTCCGAAAACCAATTCCTGCATCTCAGGAAGATACGTCAATAATCTGAAAGCGCATTTGTAATAAGCTGCTCCGTCGCCAGGAATTATGATTCCTTCACCTATATTCACAATGTCCATAACTCCTATTACAACGCCAATATCCTTGTCGATATGATCTTTATATGTGACCTGCAACTGTTTTGATATTGCCTCGTCTACAGGCATAGCAAAATATTCTGGAGACACTCGAATATGCTCTTCAAGCTCTGTAATATAGAACATAGAAGTACGAAAATTTTTTGATTTTTAAATCTTTCCTAAATGCATTATTCCATTATAAATCAATATAGCTCTTCTGCCTTATTCCGACTGTCTTGACGCCGTTTTCCCCGGCCTTTTTCATCAAACCTTTGTCCAATGTTGCCAATGACGCTTTTTCCTGTATTGCCAGATTCAAGGCAGCATCATCTGCATTTCTTGCGCTGATCTTTTCAACTTTGATAAATTTTTTAGTCAATTGTAAGGCCATTTTTGCAGCCTCTCTGTCTTTGCCTTTTCTTGCTGTTTTTGAAAGCATCTCAATCTCTTTCAATGCCTGAAAGGGAAGGAGTATTTTCATGCCTGGCTCTTCAAGCTGCTGAAAAATATTGTATTTTACCGAATAAATCAGGAAATTTGTGTCAAGCACTATTCTCATGGCAAGGCAAGGCTGGCAGAATTTATAAAGATAATGAAAACCTAAAATAAAACTAGGAAAAAACCTTATAAACTGATTTTGCCCTTTCTATTTAACGGGGGGCTATTTCTAATCGTACCTTTCTAATGATTACGATGATTTAAATACATCCAAATCATATTATGATTATGTGGCATGCTAAAGAAATAAGATTTTTATCTGAGAATTATTCAAAAAATATTTCATTAGAAGAAATAGCCAAAAATCTCAATAAAACTGTGAAGTCAATAAAACGAAAAGCAGAAAGATTGCATCTCTCAAGGCCAAGATTTCCTTCTAACAAAATTAGTAAAAAAACTCCTAAAAAAATTATAGATCGGAAATACTACTTAAATCATAAAAATGAAATATATGCAAGAAAACAAAGCAGAAGAAAGGAAATCAAGGAAGAACTGGTAAACTTCCTTGGTGGAAAATGTAAATTATGTGGATATAATAAATGTTCTAAGGCATTAGATTTTCATCATACTCGAGAAGATAAAGAAGAATGCGTCTCTAAATTAATAAGTAATTTTTCCAAAAAGAAGATTTTAAAAGAAGCAAAGAAGTGTGTATTGCTATGCGCAAATTGCCATAGAGAACTACATTCGATGGGTGCGTAGTTCAACGGTCAGAATGTCTGCCTCCAGCACATATGTGAAGAAAGCAGAGGATAGGGGTTCGATTCCCTTCGCGCCCATTCACAAGCTTTTTAAATTTACTTTTCCTTGCTATCCAATGGAAAAAGAGGAGCAGGAAGTAATTTCTAAATTCATAGAAAATTCAGTTGTCTTGCAAAGAGTGATGACTGATGTTTCAGTAAATCTTACCCGACTGACAAAAGAGATATCTGAATTGCTGGAATTATTCAAAGAAGCCGCAAAACATGTTGAAGATGGCAAAGACGGCGAAATTGCAGGAAAGCTAGAATCAATTTCTGAGCAAAACAAAACAATCGCAAAAAGCCTTTCATTGATTCTCTCAGAAAAGCCAAATTCAAGAACTCAGCCGCTTCCAGAATTTAAATTCTAGCATTGCAATGCAAAAAATGAACAGCCAATTTCTAAAAATCACAAGGAATCTTATTCTAGCTGAAAAAAGATTGCAAGAAGTTAGACTCCCAAGAATTCAGGGATTACCACAGGTTCCAGACTTGTCCAGTCTGAGACAGCCATCATTGACAAAAATTCAAATCCAGCCATTAAAATTGCAGCCGCAGCTCCAAGTTCAGCATGTAGATCTTGGAAAACTAAATGAATTTCTGGATAATCCTGAAGTGAGGGCTATTGAATGCGACGGGGCAGGAAAAAATATTCTTGTAAAAAAACAGCAATTGATTGAAACAAATATACAGCTGAATGAAGGCGAAATAATGGATCTTCTGAATAAATTTTCAAAAACTGTTGGAATTCCGCTAACCCCATTATTCAGGGCATCGTCTGGCAATCTGACTTTGAATGCTTTTATATCCTCGACATTGGGCCCTAAATTCTTAATTATTAAACGATAAAAAATGGAGAATTTAATATGATTGCGCAATTCTGTAAAGATATCTGATTTCTTCCTGCGTTTTTTCAAGCTTCTTTTTTAATTCAGCATCCATAGGACTTTGTTTGTACATCATTTTTTTGACATGATTCAGATGGTTCATTTTTTCCTCAATCTTTGCTTTTATTTTATCCAAGCTCAATCTTTTTTCATAATAAGGCTGGTTTGTCCTGTAGGTTATCGCATGTTTAACTTCCTTGATTTCATTCTGGATTTTTTCAAGCTCCCTTTCCAATTCAGTTTTATGCTCTTTTTTCATTACGACTTCTTTTTGTAATTTTTCAAGCCTTTCAATCCGTTCTTTATTCTGCACTTCCAAGCTTTCCAGTTTTGCATTCCTTACACTATACATTCTCTTTCTGATTGCGGCAAGCTCTTTTTCAAAGCCCTCTATTTTTTGGACATGAGCAATATGCGCCTTTCTTATTTTAGGAGCTATTCTGGTTGTTTTTCTTTCTTCTTTGGTTTTTATTTCAGGGAATTCAATTATCTTCACAGGATGAGGAGATAATATCATTTTTTCTTCTTCAGGCCTTCTTGCTAATACCACAAATTCTGTTATTACCAGCAGCACGAATAATGCTCCTGAAAGCATCAATACATAAGCCATTGCTCTTGCAATAGCAGTCGGGACAGGCGCCAGCATCTGCGGAGCAGGTTTTTCTGTGATTAATCTCTTTATCAAGACAAGGGCTTTTCCATCTTCGATTTTCTCCACAGATATTGAAACCTCGTTTATTCTGTCGGAATCAACATCAATTTCTCTTGATTCATTCTCTTTCAATGTGACTGTGAATGGCTGGGATGAAAACTCAAACTCAACCATGCTGTCAATCTGAAGGATTTTCATGCTGTGCATTTCTTTGTTGAATGAAAATCCCACATTATCATTTGCTTTCAAAGTAAGTTCCAATTTATCGCCCAGCAACCATTCTGGATAATTGTCTAAACTGCATTCTCCGCAGCTTCCACCGCAGTTTTTGTAAATCTCATCATAATTCTTCACATTGTCATAGCAGTAAGCGCAAAAGTCTTTTGTCAATGCAGATGTTGAGCTTCCAAGATCAATGTCAACTGAGCTGTCTCTCTCTTTTAATCTTGCAATCAAAGTTCCATTCAAGTCAAAGATGTTTGTATAAACATTATTGCAATAAATTTCTTTTTCTACCTTCACATTAAGCTCTTTCTTGCATTCAATGCTTTCTATTCTTGGCGGATTGCATCCATTAAGATCAGTGCATGCTCTGTCAGCTTTTCCCTGCAATAATTGTCCAGACCCTGCTGAAAGCAGGCTGTTTATTGAATATTCTAATTTACAGTCTCCAATATTGCTGCAGTTCCAATTGCTTGTGCATATCTCTTCTCCAGGAGCCCCTCCAGTCGTAGGGGTTGGGGCAGGCCTTTCAGATATTGTCTGCTGCAATACTTTGCATTGTCCTGAATCGCAATATTTTCCTGCAGGACAGTCTGAATCTACAGCGCATTGAGCTTGCTTAAGCCAACATTTTCCGCTTAGACATTCATACCCTGCGGCGCAATCATTATCATTGCTGCATAAAATTCCGCAAGATTCATCTGCAGAGCAGTTTTGCCCTGATGAGCATCCGCATTGTGAGCATTTGTCAATCAAGTTTCCAGCCAAGCAGTATTTTGGCTTATTGATAGAGCAGGAATTGTATAATGTTCCGTCGGTGCATTGGTTAATCAAACAGCTTTGAACTTCAGCTGGTTTGTTCACTGATGTTCCGCATCCATTCAGATCAGTGCATGTTCTTGTCTGATTTCCTGCTGCGCATTGAGACCATTCAGTGCAGTTCCAGTTTTCAGCGCATGCGCATCCAGTTGCATTTACGCAATTAAAGTTTGCCTGGCAGGATGATGCAGTAGACCATTCATAGCATCCATCAGCATTTATGTCGCTGCATGTTCTGTATGTTGTGTTGCTCAAGCAGTCTTTCTGTCCTAAAGCACATTGATCAGAGCAGGCAACACAATTTCCATTCAAGCAGTATTGCTTTGCAGCGCAGACAGTTGCAGTTGGAGACCATTCTAAACAAGGGTCTGAATCATAATTCCCGCAAGTTCTGTATGAGATGAAACTTGCGCAATCTTTTAATCCGCTAGGGCTGCAGTCGTGAGTGCATGTTCCTCCGCCTCCGCCGCCAGCAGGTGGAAGTGTTCCAAGAGGAGCAAAAATGCTGAAGCTGGTTATGTTCGCATAAACAATATTATCTGTAGTATTAACCCAGCTTCCTGAGACTGATATCCAGCTGATTCCATTATATTCGTAAAGCTTCAATGAATCTTCAGTAACTATTCCAGTCGTGTTCCAATTTTCCTCATTATAATAAACGCTAAGCGTGACATTCGCTTCAGTCGAGTTTGTAATGTTCAGATATTTGGCAATATTTTTCAAGCCAGAAGGATCTGCAGTAGCAGTTGCGTTTACAGAATCAACTTCTATGTCACCTGAATAGGTGAATGATGCAATCGTTGGATATGCTGAGCTGTTGAAAGCCATATTTGTGATTGTGTTATCCGACGAATTGACAGAAATAAAGTCTTTGCTGCAAAGAGAGAGCAGATTGTTTGTGAAAGTGTTGTTGTTTGAGCTTTCATCAAGGTATATGCCAGTTCTGTTGATGCTAGTAATTATATTGTCTGAGAAGTTGTTGTAAGATATGTTATAGGCATAGATTCCATTACTGATGCTAGTAATCTTGTTGCCAATAATTATGTTGTTACTTGAGTAAGAAGATTCAGAAGATAACACCATACCCATTTTAGTGCTATTGATAATATTCTCTGAGAAGATATTGGATGATATATCTGAAGCAGAGATTCCATAGCCGTTATTGCTGCTGGCAGTAATGCTGTTGCCAGCAACTATGTTATTATTTGAATCGACATCTAATACTATACCAGTTCCATTAGTAGTTATAATATTTTCTGAGATGTTATTGTATGAGATGTTATAGGTATAAATCCCATTGTTTAGGATGCTAGTAATATTGTTGCTGTAAACTATGTTATTGTCTGAGCGTTCGTCTAATAATATACCAGTTTTGTTGCTATTGATAATATTTTCTGAGATGTTGTTGTAATCTGAGTAATAAGTGTATATTCCATAGCCGTTACTGCCGCTTGCAGTAATATTGTTGCCAGTGATTACGCTGTAATTTGTGTCATATAGATCTATGCCTGGTCTCCAATTGATTCCAAATGTGCTAATAATGTTATCAATTATTACATTGCCTGAAGTAGAGTATGCAGCAATGCCTGGGGCTCCATTGCTGCCTTGAGTGGTTATATTATTTCTAGTGATTACTGTGTCATTAGATAATTCTATAGATATGCCAGGTTTCCCGTTGCTGCCAGATGTGCTGATGATATTGTCATTTATTACATTGCCAAAAGTAGAGTATGCATAAATGCCTGCCGCCCAGGTGCTGCTATTTGTTGTGACAGCATTATTAATGATATTATTGCTGTTCGATCCTTCATCTAAATACATTCCAGGGCTTGTGCTATTTATAATATTCTCTGAAATATTGTTGTAAGATGCGTAATAAGTATAGATTCCAATGCCATTATTGCCGCCATTGCTGGTAATGTTGTTTCCAATGACCACGTTATCATTCATAGACTCTATGTATATGCCTGGGCCCCAGCCACCAGTTGAAGTAGTCGTAGATATAATGTTGTAGGCTATACTAATTGAAGAACTGCCGGAATCAGAGCCAATGTTTATGCCGGGATATCCTCCATTAGTGCCTGCATGACTCGTAGATATGTTGTTATTTGAGATAATTTCATTGTTTTCATTCCAGAAATTGATGCCCGGGCATCCTCCAGTGCCTGAACAATTTGTGGCAATAGTGTTATTTGCAAAAATATTATCGCCACCATTGCCGAAACCTATGCCTGGGCACCATTTGTCATCGCCTGCACAATTTGTTGATATGCTGTTGTTTACAAGAGCATTACTGTATGCGTTATCGAATGCGATGCCTTGGCACTCTATACTGTAGCCTGTGCAACTTATTGCAACAGTATTGGTTTCAAGAGTATTATTGACTTCATTACTGAACGTGATGCCTTTGCAGTTTGTCCAATCGCCTGTGCAGCTTGTGGTAATAGTATTGTTTACAAGATTATTGCTATCCCCAGTATCGAATTGAATGCCTTTGCACTGCGCGCCATCTACTGCTATGCAATTCCAACTAATATTATTATTTTCAAGAGTATTATTAATTCCATTGTCTAAATAGACAGTCATCATAGTCATAGTATTGTTAGAAATGACACTATTGAAACCAAAGCTTAACTGGATGCCATTTGCATTATTTATACTGCCATTCGTTATTTCAGATACTATGTTGCCTGTGATGGTCAGGTTAGTGCCTCCGCTTAAGAATGAGATTCCTGTGCCCTGGCCGTTTTCATTGCTGGTGTTATATATAGCTACATTGTTGTTCGAGATTATATCATTAAAATTACTATTGTAATTGTTTTCTGAGGAATCCATACCCCCGATTTCAATGCCCTTTGCTCCGCCGAAACTGTTTATGTTGTTGTCGCTTATGATGCTGTCATTGATAGAACGCTCTGAATTGAAAGCCATTACATTTCCGCCAATATCAGTGCTAACAATAGTAATATTGTTGCCGATTATGTAAAGGTGATTGCTGTGGCTAGAACCGCCTATGTCCATGCCAGTATTCCCGTCTTGAGCGTTGTTATTGATATTGTTGCCGATGACGAAAATGTAACTGCTGTCCCGTATGCCAATGCCCGAGCCATTGATGTCAATATTGTTGCCCGTGATATTAACATTAGTGCCTGAATCAAAGCCAATCCCAGTTGCTTGGTCTCCCGTTATGTTATTTCCAGAAATTAAATTATTGTCGCAAGAGTTTTGAAAAGTTATTCCTTGGCCATTGATTGAGGATATTATATTGTTCGTGATATTGTTGTCTGAACTTGAATCCTGGATATTAATTCCCTGTCCATTGCTGTTAGAAATTATGTTTCCGCTGATTGAACTGTAATTGCTAGATTGCATATTAATGCCTTGGCCAGAGTTGATTGAGATGCTATTGTCTATGATAATAGCGTTAGTGCCTGAACTAAAGGAAATCCCATCGTTTCCAGTTATGTTGTTGCCGGAAACTATGTCGTTGTCAGAATTGGGCCCAAGATTGATTCCTCCGGAGAATACAGTATTATTTATTATATTATTATCCGGACTATAATAACCTTGAATTCCACCATATCCAATATTGTTGATGAATGTGTTTCCCGTGCTGCCATAGCCAAACTGGAATCCGCTGCTTCCCGTCACATTCACAGTATTATTCTCAATTAGGCTGTTTGTGACACTTTGATCTAAAAGTATGCAGCTTGAATCATCGATGCCATATGAAGTCACAATATTGTTTGATATGGTCTCATTATCACTTGTAGGATAGCCGAGCCTAATGCCATGAGAATAGCTGCCATATGTTGTTACATAATTATTTAATATGACATAATTTGATTGTTGGCCTAATTGAATGCCCTGCGCATTGTCATTTGTTACGGAAACTATGTTGCCGCTGACTCTTCCAGTTCCGCCAAGAGTAATTCCTGTTCCATTGCTAGTGATATTATTGTCAGTAATTATCGCATTTGTGCCAGAATCATAAGAAATACCTTGGCTGTATCCTGAAGAAGTTATGTTGTTATTTGCAATAGTATTGCTGTCTCCGCTCCAGAAATGGATGCCATGACAGTCTGGATTAGTTACTTCACAACTTATAGAGATGTTATTATCTGCAAGAGTATTATCTCTGCCATTATTGAAATTGATGCTTGTGCATCCCATATAATCGCCTGAACAATTTGTGGATACGGTGTTACTTGCAATAGTGCTATCTTCTTCATTATCGAAACTAATGCCTGGGCATCCTGTATGGTCTCCTGCACAATTTGTGGATACGGTGTTATTTGCAATAGTATCGTTATATCCGCTACTAGTGATATAGATGCTAGGATAGTTGCCTAGAGAAGTAATATCATTAGTAAGAATATTATTTGCAACAGTATTGTTGTATCCGCTATCTAATTGGATGCCAATCCAGTTGCTGGAGATATCATTTCCGCTGACTACGCTGTCGCTGGAGCTTAACTGGATGCCGGACCCATTATTCGAATTGATAGTATTATCTGCAATAATGTTGCTGTCTCCGCTATCAAATTGAATGCCGGGCCCATTATTCGAATTGATAATATTGTCTGCAAGAGTGTTATTGTTTCCAGTCGAGGAGAATGTACCGGGCCCATTTGTAGTAGTAATAGTATTGTTAATAATCATGTTAAATTCTCCTTCGATATGAATACCGTTAGAATTGCTCGAAATAATAATATTATTTGCAAGAGCATTATTGCTGCCTCCAGCCATGTTTATACCAGAGCCTCCATTGCTTGAGATATTGTTGCCCGTGAATGTATTGTTTGAGCCTGAACCAAAATTGATGCCTTCTGCATTGATAGAAATAATCGAATTATTTGCAAGAAGATTATCATTTGAATCTCCGCTCCAGGAAGTGATACCAGGTCCGTTTGTAGTGATAGTATTATTTTCAAGAGTATTATTTTCTACCGTAGTTAATTGGATGCCGATTCCATTGCCATACACACTTATGCTATTGTTGGATATTTCATTATTATAGCCTGGGCCGATTGATATGCCATTTGAACTATCAACTGAGCTTCCTTCAACTATATTACAATTCCTTATGGTGATATTACTGAATCCGGAAGAAGTTATTCCATCGCCTGGCGAATTCTGAGCGAAATAAATAGCGTATCCAGCACAGTCGAGCGTGACATTGTCTGCATTGATTGTGAAGCATGTGTCATTGCTCAAGACATCATTGATCAAAGTGTAATTTGAAGTTAATGTTCCGCATGAAGAAGGAATGATTCCTAAAGGCGCAAACACGCTGAAGCTGGTTATGTTCGCATAGACAATGTTGTTAACAATGTCAACCCCACTATCATTGACTAAATTCCATTCTGTGTCATTATACTCGTAAAGTTTCAATGAATCTTCAGTTATTCCAGTCGTGTTCCAGTCTTCCTCATTGTAAGAAATGTTCAGCATGACATTAGCATCAGTCGAATTTGTAATGTTCAGATATTTTGATATGTTTATTTTTACAAAAGGACTTGCCATAGGATCGGGATCTGCGATCGCATCTGCAGAACTTACATTGATGTCGCCACTGTAAGTGAAGCTTGCCATAGTAGGCCAGGCTGTGGAATTGAAAGTCATGTTTGTGATTGTGTTGTCCGATGAACTGACAGAAGCGAAATCCACGCTGCATAAAGAGAGAATATTATTTTCGAAATTGTTGTTCGAACCGCCATTAATAGATATTCCAGTGCTTGTCATGGCAATAATATTGTTGTCTGCAAGAGTGTTATAACTCCCACTATCAAATTGGATGCCGGACGAGTTGCTGGAAGTAATAGCATTATTTTCAAGATCATTATTGTCTCCGTTGAAATAGATGCCTGGGCCCCAATTTCCATTTGTAGCATTTGTAGAAACAAGATTAGATGTTACATTGTTTGAAAAGCAGGTGCCTAAAAATATACCGGGACATATATCGCTGTCGCAGCTTGTGGATACGTTGTTGTTTGAAACATCATTATTGTTACAGTTATTTAGCTCGATTCCAGGATTGTTGGCAGAAGTAAAAATATTATTTGCAATGTTATTATTGTCTCCGCTATCTAAATGAATGCATGGCTGAGTGCTAGAAGCGATAGTGTTATTTGAAATATTATTATTGTTTCCAGTATCAAAACGAATGCCGAATGCCTCAATGGAATTGATAGTGTTGCTCTCAATAGTGTTATTCTGTCCTACATCCCAGAAACGGATTGCTGATATGCCCCCATATTGAGTGTTTATGATATTGCTTGAAAGAGTATTATTAACACCATCCAAGATTGCGATGCCATGCCCATTGCTTGAATGGATGATATTATATGCAATAATATTATTCTCTCCATCCCCATTCCATGAACCAATACCCAGCATATTGCTTGAATTGATAGAATTGTTGGTTATTATATTAAATTGTCCCTCGAAATGGATGCTTGCATCATTCAAATCAAAGATATTATTATCTGCGATAATATTAGTGTCTCCGCTTTCAAAAGTGATGCCTGGGCCTCCCCCATCTCCATTTGCAAAAATATTGTTGGAAGTTATATTATTTGATGATGCTGAATCGAATACTATGCCTGGACACCAGTTCACACTTGTGAAGATATTATTATTTGAAATAACATTGTAAGAAGCTCCATTCCAAAAAGCGATGCCTGGATTGTTGCTAGAAATAATAGTATTATTTGAGATAATATTATTGTCTCCACTGATGCTATCAAATTGAATGCCTGGTCCGCCATCGCCATTGCTAGAATCAATTAGATTATCTGTAATATTGTCATTGTTATTATTTCCGCTTCCGCCATTGAAGTGAATGCCTGGGCCCCAGCCACCTGTAGCATTTGTAAGGATTGTGTTTGATGTTACAGTGATCGAATAACTGCCAAAGTCAGAGCCGAATTCTATGCCAGGACACCCGCCATTACTGCCCGCAAAACTAGTGGATAAATTATTATTTGAAATAATCTCATTGTTTTCGTTATAGGAATTGATGCCTGAGCATCCTGTATTATCGCCTGAACAACTTGTGGCAATAGTGTTATTTGCAATAGTATTGCTGTCTCCATTATTGAGATTGATACTTGGGCATCCTGTATTATCGCCTGAACAACTTGTGGCAATAGTGTTATTTGCAAGATAATTATTATTTCCGCTATCAAAATTAATACCAGTATTGTTGCTCGAAGTGATAATATTGTTTGCAAGAATATTGCTATTTCCATCGCTCCCGAAATAAATGCCTTCGCCCCAGCTATCTGAGGGTTTTGTAGAGATGATGTTGGATGTTATATTGTTTGAGGAGCTTCCGAAGGGGAAGAGCCAACTACTGAACTCTATGCCTCGACACCCAGCGCTTTCTGGCCCACAAGCGGTGGATATGTTATTATTTTCAATAATATTATTGCCTCCGCTGTCCTGGAAATGTATGCCTTGCCCGTTGTATGTGTTGATAGTGTTATTTTCAATAATATTATTAATAATATCGCCGCCGCCACTGTTGAATTCTATGCCTGGGGCCCAATTCGCCCACATGGCTGTCCCATTTGTAGCGCTTGTAGAGATAATGTTAGATATTATAGTGGTTGAGGAGCTGCCGGAGTCAGAACGGATATTTATGCCCGGGCAGTTCCCACCAGGGCCAGCATAACTCGTGGATATGTTGTTATTTGTAATATTATCATTATTTTCATCCCCTAACTGAATTCCTGGACAGCCTATATTGTCTCCTGCACAGCTCGTGATAATATTATTATTTGCAAAATTATTGCTGTCCCCATTATTGAAGTTGATGCCTTGGCATCCTGCATTATTGCTTGTGCAATTCATTGTGATATTATTATTTTCAAAAATATTATTATATCCGTTATTGGAATTGATGCCCTGGCAGCCTATATTCTCGCCTGCGCAACTCATAGATATGCTGTTATTTTCAAAAACATTGCTGCCATCTGCTACATTATCTAAACTGATACCTTGGAATCCTGTGTTATCACCTATGTAACTAGAAGATATGATGTTATTTTCAAGAATATTACCATATCCACCATTTAAGGATAAAGTCATCGCAGTTATATTATTGTTTGATATGAGACAATTAAATCCAAAGCTTAATTGAATGCCATTTATGTTTGCACTGTCATTTGTCGAGAAGACTGTATTGCTTGTAATTGTTAAGTTTGTGCCTCCGTTGAAAGAAATTCCTGTGCCATGGCCGCTGCCATCATGTATAGTCACATTATTGTTTGATACTATGACATTAAAACTATTGTTATAGTCTGTGGGATCAGCACCTCCGATTTCAATGCCCTTTGCGTCGTCCCAGCTATTTATATTATTGTCGCTGATGATGCTGTCATTGATAGAACGCTCTGAATTGAAAGCCATCACATTTCCGCCAATATCAGTGCTAATAATAGTGAAATTGTTCCCGATGATGTAAAGGTGATCGCTGTGGCCAGAGCCACCTATATCCATGCCCGCATTACCATCTTGAGCGTTGTTATTGATATTGTTGCCGATGACGAAAATGTAACTGCTGTCCCGTATGCCCATGCCCGAGCCATTGATGTCAATATTGTTGCCCGTGATATTAACATTAGTGCCTGAATCAAAGCCAATCCCACTCGCTTGGTCTCCAGTTATATTGTTGCCAGAAATTAAATTATTGTCGCAAGAGTTTTGAAAAGTTATTCCTTGGCCATTGATTAAGGATATCGTATTGTCTGTGATATTGTTGTCTGAACTTGAATCTTGGATATTAATTCCCTGTCCATTGCTGTTGGAGATTATATTGCCGCTGATTGAACTGTAATTGCTAGATTGCATATTAATGCCTTGGCCAGAGTTGATTGAGATGCTATTGTCTATGATAATAGCGTTCGTGCCTTCTCTGAAAGAAATTCCCTGGTCTCCTGTTATATTGTTGCCTGAAATTATTGTATTATCTGGCCCTTCATAAAGGCTGATTCCGGCTGAGAACATATTATTATTTGTGAAATTGTTGTTTGAACTGGATCTATAACCGTGAATGCCTCCGCCAGTCATATTATTATTGATGAATGTGTTTCCTGTGCTAGAGCCGAACTGGAATCCGTCAGTATTGCTAGCAGTCAAAGTATTATTCTCCATTAGGCTGTTTGTTACATCATCAAGGAGTATGCAGCTTGCATCGCCATATGTAGTCACAATATTATTTGTTATAGTCTCATTATTGGAATATCCATAGCCGACCCTGATGCCCTGCGCACCAGTGCTGCCATAAGTTGTCACAATATTATTGGAGATGATATCATTAGGGTTCGAAGTAGAATAAATGCCCTGGGCATTGTCATCATTTGTAGAGACTATGTTACCACTAATAATGCTATTGCTGGAACTCATACTAATGCCAGTACTATTGCTTAGGACATTGTTGTCTGTGATAGCGACATTAGTGCCGCCGCCATAGGAAATTCCTGCGCCGCTTGCAGTTATGTTATTTCCGGAAATTATGTTGTTGTTAGAGTCAAGAGTGATTCCGCTGCCAGTGCTTGCGACTATTATATTGCTTGTGACATTATTGTCTGAACTTGAGCTATAACCTAAAATTCCTGAGCCGGCTGTTATTATATTGTTGATGAATGCGCTTCCTGCAGTATTGCTGAACTGAAATCCAGACACATAAGCAGGCGTGGCCAT